>FQKF010094555.1_pt1 | contig 15478 bp, 13 predicted proteins | sample 1504521 | NCBI WGS metagenome assembly FQKF01 (sample SAMEA4475357, study PRJEB15587) | soil metagenome | biome: Soil; feature: Field | place: India | collected 2015-03-11 | depth 0 m
AAAATACATCGGGCGGAGTCGCAGGCCTGGTATTCATACGTGCCTTTTATGGTGATTTTATCTTTTTTTGAAAGTATTTTAACGGGCACATAAAATTCAGCCGCATTTTCATGAAATTGCACTTTAACTTCAAACACCTTATCCAGTTCTTCATGTACCGGGCTTTCCGTAATGCTGTCGGCAAGTGCATAATCGGGAGAGGGTTCTAATTTGATAACCGTAGGGTTGGGTCCGTCATCCGACAGTTTTTTTAGTGAATAAACATGCCAACCCTTTTGAATATCGGCCTTAAAAATCAAAACGGGCCTGCAGGGTTCATCCGTTTTCAACGAAATATTCCATTTAACGGGCTGAACATCTTGCGGAAAAAAGGAAAGGGTTTTTAATAAAAAAACAACCGAAAAAAAACTCCGATACTTTAACATGGGTTTAGGGTTTACTTAATATCCACCCACAAATCTATGGTTTTTGGCGGAAGGCACATGTTATCGTTGCAACACATATATTCAACGGAAATTTTTACTTTTCCACGCTTTTCACCGGGCACCCGAACACCTTGCCGGAAAACTGCTTTATCCGAAAAAAGAGACAACTTCATGTCAAAGGCGGCCACATACTCCTCGTGGGCACCGATTTCCTGAATATTTCCCTCCAATTTGTAAAACGAAGCCGGCTGAAAGGTAAAAGAAGTGGGAATGGGGCCGTCGCCGGTGATTTTGGAGGAATAGGTGTGCCATCCTTTTTCCAGCGTTCCGGTGATTTCAATATAACCCAGCCCGTCGCGTTGGGAATAATAAGCAGCTTTCCATTGTATGGGGTCTTTTTGAGAAAAAACATACGAAATAAACAATACAGCAAATACTCCAAGTAACTTTTTCATACACGGCCAAATTAATCAAATATTGTACCTCTTTAAAAAAATGAAACATTATTTAACATCCTCAAAAGGGTTTTTCATGGCCATTTTTTCAAAAATCATTTTTATATCCATAAAGGGCGTATAGTTCCGGATATAAAACATAAAACGTAATCTGTTACGGGCATCATCGCTCGGATTCAGTTCATCCGTAACGGAAAAAACGGCGGGCTTAAACCATTGTACGCTTTTGTCGGGGCTGCCAAACCAGGTGTAACGCCCCGATAATACACGAATAGCGGCTTTCAGCCATTTAAAATAGTTTTTCCGAATCAAAATCAGGTACAAAAAAGCGAAAAGAACAATGAATGAAACAAATACATCCACAAAATATTTTTTTCTTCGGTTTTCCGGACGTGAGAAATAGTTGTATTCCATCAGGTATAAATCGCCGCGCTTATCCACATGCGAACTGCCGATGATGCTGACGCTGTCGGGCGGCGCAATTTTAACTTCTATGGGTAATGATGACCACTCGGCCATGAGCCGTATGATTTCTCCGGGCGGAATATCTTTAGGGCAAAAAATAATTTCATCGGCCGAAAACATTTTTATGATTTCTTTCAGGAGGGCTACATTTCCCAGACATTCCGGATGCGAACAGGATTTTTCGGAAGTACTGACAAATCCTAACAAATTCAGGTTATAGGACGGATTGGAAAGAATTCCCTTAACCCGCTCATATTCTTCCGTATCGGCCACCACCAATACATCCTTCATCCAATGTTTTTCTCCCGTATAAAATTCCTGAATGCCCGACAGGTGATAGATCCAACGGCTGAGTAAAAACCAGGCAGACGTTACCAAAGGCGCCAATAACAACAAAATTCTGGAAAAACGCAAACCCTCGGGCAAAAGAGCATAAATGATAAAAACCGCAACCTGTGCGGAAATCACCCCTCTTAAAATTCTTCTGAGCAAAACCGGAGCATCGTATGCCCCGTTCAAAAACAAACTCAAAATATTCAGCAACACATAAATGGGGAAGGCCTTGTAAATCAATTCACGCGGAAAGTAATCCGGGTCGTTTTTTATATGAATGGCATATTGTGCGGTAACAAAAATCAAAATAATCAACAATGAAAAAAAATCAATCAGATAAATTAACAACCATTGGAAAAAGCGATAGGCAAGAGCCATGAATGCACGCATAACAATGGCTCCGTAAATAAATAATAAAAATAAATTTTTCTTATTTCCACTCAGGTGTTTACGGATAAAAATAATCATGGCCTGATAGAAAACCCTGACGTAATTTAAGCTTCCTTTTTTGGTACTTTCGCCCTTATAGTGAATGATGGAAGATTCGGCAAAATAGTAATTTTTGTATCCGGCTTTTTGGATACGGTAACTTAAATCAATGTCTTCGCCATACATAAAATAATCTTCATCCAACAAGCCCACTTCTTCCAGTACATTACGACGAATAAGCATGAATGCTCCGCTCAGGATATCCACCTCATGATTCTGATGTTCATCCAGATAACTTAAATGATACCCTCCAAAAAGTTTTACCTTCGGAAAAAGAGCTGAAAGCCCGAACATCTTGCAGAATGAATTCCAGGGGGTTGGAAAACCGCGTTTGCTTTCGGGAAGAAATTTACCTTTTCCGTCCAGCATGCGAATGCCCAATGCCCCGGCTTCCGGATGTTGGTCCATAAAAGCCAGACATTTTTCAATGGTATCGTCCTGCAAAACCGTATCCGGATTTAATAACAACACATACTCCCCTTCCGCCAGACGCAAGGCCTGATTATTGGCCTTGGAAAAGCCTTTGTTTTCCTTGTTTTGAATAACCTTTACCGTCCGGTATTTATTCATTACCATAAATGCGGAATTGTCCACCGATGCATTATCCACCACATATACTTCCGCCTCGATGTTTTTCAGCGAACGAAAAAGCGAATACAAGCATTGATCCAGAAAATGCTTAACGTTATAACTGACTATGACAACGGTCAGCTTCAACTTTTACAAACAATACCTTGCAAAATAAGGATATTTTTCAAAACGATATCAGGAATAAAATGGTATGAAATTATCCGCTATTTATATTAAGGGAAAATAAACGAAAAGCATAAAAATTATTCCGTAACGATGTACTTTAAATAAAAAATTTCATTTTCTCCGTTAAGTTCAATCAGATAGATTCCTTTTTGAAAAAAGGACTTGGGAATAGCTATTTCGTTTCCGTTAAATTTTTCTTTGAATGAAAATACTTTTTTTCCGGTTATGTCGTAAACGTTAACAAATCCTTTGAAGGCACATTCCTTAAAGTAAATAAGATCGTTTTCCCGACTCTGATTTACAATTACAGGCTTGCATTTCAGAGAAACGTTTTCTGTAAGGCCCACAGGTGAAATATCCAACACTAATTTCAGCATTACCGGCAGATGGTCACTAATGTTAAAAAGCGCATTGTTTACGTTTGAAGGAACCGCAGTATTGGTGGGTGCGTCTTTAAGCGATAAATTAAAATGCTGGCCGTCGTTGCCTATGGTCAGATATGAGTTATTCAAATATTTAACCCTGTAAAGACCGTTTTTAATGGTTTGGTTAATCAGAATAAAATCAAAACGGTCGTCGAGCCCGCCGGTAGATGCACCGCAACATCCGGGAAAAGCAGAGGTACGGGTGGACTGGGTGTGCCAGGGAGCATAAGCAATATTGTTGTTCCACAACCCCACCTGATTGACAGGGTCAAAAAATGTATGTGCACAGGTGGAACCGCTTGTCAGCGTATTCCATGCCGCTTCAGCGGATGATTTTAAGTTTAAATCTCCGGCAAAAACCACGGCTGCTGTGGCCGGAATAGTCGTTATATTGCTGCAGAAAGCATTTACTTCGGAATTTCGTTGCGACTCGTCGGCCGGGGTGGTGCCGGCCTTCAGATGTGCCATGTGCAAATAAACTTTAACGGTATCGCCCTGATTGTCATGCTTATATATTACATATTGACTAATATCTCTTAACGAGGTTAAAATCTGTTTTTGACTCAACAATTTTACTTTGCCCGGCTTATAATAAAGCATGTTATCCGTATCATTACCGTCAATAAAAGCCGAGCGGGAGTAGGTTCCCACTCCGGCCGCATTTAAAGATGAGTCCAACAAAAACTGCGGGGCTCCGCTATTGACAATTTCACAGAACATCACCACATCGGGTTTGGCATATTTAATGACTTCACGAATGTCTTTATAGCGGTTTTTGTTTACGTCCGTTGATGAATATTTTAAAATATTATATGTAAGAACGGAAATTGTATCCTGGGAACTTAAAAACAATGGTGTAATAAAATATAATAAAGCTCTGAATTTTTGCATATCCGTAAATATAAAACAAAAATAACTCTTGAGGTTTAATAAACTCCTTTAATTATATTAAATATTTTATCAGAATACAATATTCGATTCCTTTTAAACCAAATTTCCTGGACGCTAAATGGTTCTTTTTTTCATCTTAGGCAAGATCAACTAATTTTTTTTACATTTACGGTAAGCAACACGATGTCCGTTCGTTTAATCATCATCATTAATCTGTTTTTATATTTCAGTTTTGCCCAACCACCTTATTTCAATCAGGAAAATCTTCGTTCCGATTCTATTGATATTTTCCATACCAATATTACCCTTACACTCGGAACCACTTCCTCACCTACCATAAGCGGATTTGCCACGTTGAAATTTGCACCCAAACTGAACAACATTTCCTATATCCGGCTCGACCTTCTTAAACTCACCGTCGATTCGGTAAAAATCAATAATATCCTTTCTCCTTTCACTTACAACGATACCATCCTTCGAATTTCTTTTCCTCCCAAAAACATCAACGACACCACCTTTGCTACCATTTTCTATCACGGGCAGCCCAAACAGGACCCAAGCACCTGGGGCGGTTTTTATTTCGATAATACCGGCGGAGCACAATATGCATACAATATGGGCGTGGGCTTCCAAAGCAAACCACACAACTTCGGAAGGGTGTGGTTCCCCTGCTTTGACAATTTTATTGAACGAAGCCGATACGAGTTCCATATTACTACCGACTCTGTTCGTAAGGCCTATTGCAACGGCATGCTGCTATCAGAAAATTTTCATGCCGGAAAGCGCACCGTGCACTGGTATCTGAAAGACCCTATACCCTCGTATTTGGTATCGGTATCAGCAGCTAACTATGCTCAGGTAACCCGCCAGTTCCCTTTGATGAACGGAAATGTTCCTGTTTATTTGGTGGCAACTCCCCCTGACACTACGGCCATGAAAAACGGTTTTGTAAACCTTCAAAACTGTCTGAACTACTTTGAAAATGCCTATGGGCCCTATCAGTGGGACCGTATCGGATACTGCTCGGTGCCTTTTAACGCCGGTGCCATGGAACATGCCACCAACATTTCCTACCCCAAATTAGCTTTGGGTAATCTTGCCTACGAAAATTCCCTGATGGCCCATGAAATTGCTCATCAGTGGTGGGGCAACCTCATAACCTGCTCTACCCCGGAAGATATGTGGATTAATGAAGGATGGGCATCATTCAGCGGCTTTCTTTTCGATGAAATGCAATACGGAAAAAGCGTCTATTTAACCAAATTGCGTTCCCAGCACGACGAATTACTGAAAAAACTACACCATAAAGAAAACGGCTTCCGGGCTGTTTCGGGTGTTCCGCATAACCTGACCTACGGCGACCATGTATATAAAAAAGGCTCTGAAGTAGCTCATGCCCTTCGGGCATATATGGGTGATGCGGTCTTTTTCAGCTCCATCAAAACCTTAATGAATAATAAAAAATTCAAACACGTGAGCAGCGAAGATCTTCGGACGGAATTACAAAATGCTTCCGGAATTAACCTTCAATCCTTCTTCAAAAACTGGGTTTATGCCGGCGGATGGCCCCATTTTGCCATCGACTCGGTTCGTTCTTATCCGCAGGGCACAAATTATATTGTTCAAGGAAGCGTAAAACATAAACTCTACGGAGCACCTTATACATATTCACAGGTTCCGTTGGAAATTGCCTATTTTAAAAATGACTGGACCTATGATATTAAAACCTTTACATTTTCCGGCACATCCCTTCACCAGGCGTTCTCACATACCCTTAACTTCCAACCCGTTTATGCCGTGCTTAATCCATCTTTGACTATTCCATCCGCCACTTCCTTTGATTACTACAAAGTAAAAAATCCGGGTATTTATGTTTCAAATCTCGGGCGACTGCGTGTGAATGTGCTTCAAACCGGTGGCGACTCATCCCTGCTTTATCTGGCCCATCATTTCGTGAAGCCCGATGCCTTCAAAAACAATCCGGCCGGGGCTTTGCTTTCCGACCAGCATTTCTGGACCGTGGGCGGAATTTGGAAACCGGGACTCAAACTTCGCCTTCGATTCACTTTCGACGGAACCAAAAATTACAACACCATTTACGGCTACCTCGACACTCTGCTTACACGTGTGAATGCCGACAGCATTCGCCTCTTTTACCGGAAAGATGCCTCCGATGATTGGAAAATGGTAAAAACCTACACCTTATTCATTCAATCTTCCAAAAACGGATTCATCGAAACCGATTCGGTAAAGCAAGGCGAATATTGCTTCGGCAATCATGGCGATACCACGGTTTGGATAAAAGAACACGCTTTGGAAAAAGTGAATATCATGCTCTATCCGAATCCGGCTTCTCAAAGCGTTCATTGGAAAATTCCGGATGCGAAAAAATTGAACGGGGCTTGTGAAATCTGCGTCTATGATATGGCGGGAAAATTATGCCATAAATCATTCCATCATCAAATTCCCTCCTCTTTATCGGTTGATCATTTTTCAAACGATAACTACATTTTGCAACTCAAAACCGCTCATAGAATTTATACCGGAAAGTTCAAGACAGAGCGATGATCATGTGTTCAACAAAAACATATTGATGACATAGAGAATAAATATCACCATCGTATCCCAGGCCATCAGATACCTGAATTTCTTTTCTTTGATTTTTACCAAAAGCCCCAGTGTGGCCACAGCCGACATCATTATTACAAAAAAAACCGAAATTAAGTTAATATCCGAGACATCGTGAAATAAAAATCCTTTTCGGTAAAAAACATCATCCATGAAGAGAATAAACATATTAAAAATGTTGCTGCCGAACAGATTTCCCACGGCCATGTCGGTGGCTCCCATTCTTACGGCTGCAACAGAAACCGCTGCCTCGGGCAAAGAAGTAGAAACGGCAACGAACAACGTGCCCACGAAGGATGCATTCATGGAGTATTTGTGAACCAATTCATCGGCAATGGACGGAACCAATGATGCCGTGACAACAATAATGGCTGCAAAAGCAAAATACCTTAATAAAATTTTTTTAACGGAAAGCGTAATATCTTCGTGATTTGATTCTTCTTTCTTTGCAACGTTGTTTTTTTTAAAATCGAAAAGAATCTTTAAAGAAATGAAATAAATTACGGCAAAAGACAAACTTGTAAGACCAATAGAAAAATTGAATTTATAAATTTCGTTGAACCATATACCCAGGCCGCAAAGTGCCATCAGAATGATGCCCAGGGAAGCCGCCAGAACATGGCTTTGAGATGTGGTGGAAAGTAAGGGTTGAGTTCTTGGCATGAACACATCCATTACCGAAAGCAAAGCCAGATTAAAAGCACAACTGCCCAGAATGTCGCCCATGGCCAGGTCGGCTGAACCCACCACATAACATGCACTGAATCCCACCACCAACTCCGGCAGCGATGTAACTGCAGACATCAAGACCAATCCCAGCAAGGCCTTTCCCATGCCCGATTTCTCGGCCAGAAGATCGCCGTAGTACGACAGTTTTTTACCCGCAAAAAAAATAACAAGCGCACAAATCAAGAACGATAATTCAGGATTGGTTGTTATTATTTCCATTTCATCTTAATTAATTGCAAAATCATCGGCATCTTTCCAAAAAGGAAAAGATGTTCGGCATTTCTGCAGTAATGAAGCATTTAATTCCGCTTCCACCGTCATTTCCTTTCCGCTTTCCGCTTCAACTTCCACTTCACCAAACGGATTGATGACTATGGAATTTCCCGAATGCGCAATACCGTTTCCGTCCAAACCAACCCTATTCACGGCCACCACATAGGATTGATTTTCTATGGCTCGTGCAATCAGCAGCTGCCTCCATGGATACATCCGGCTTTCGGGCCAATTGGCCACCACGAACAAAATATCATACGAAAGTTTTTGTTTATCGGCCATTAAGGTGTTTCTGCACCAAACCGGAAAACGAATATCATAGCAAACCTGCGGACAAATTTTCCACCCTTTCCAATCAAATATTTTTTTTTCTTTCCCGGGGCAGTAGTGTAAGTTTTCATCCGCTAAAGAAAAAAGATGTTTTTTATCATAAAAAATAAAACTTCCGTCGGGAAATACCGCATAAAAACGATTCTTATAATTCCCGTCGGCGGTTTTAACCGCCAAAGAACCGGCCATAACACAGTGAAGGCGTCCGGCTTTGGATTTCATCCATGCAAAAGCCGGACCCTTAGCATCTTCTTCTGCAAATTTTTCGGGCTTCATGGTAAAGCCCGTGCTCCACATTTCAGGCAAAAGAACTACCGTACCCGGTTTCGGCTCTTTGATTAAGGTTTCCAGCTTTTCAATGTTGGCCTGAGGATTTTCCCATGCAATATCAAACTGAACCAAAACAACTTTCATGAAAAAAAATTATTTTTTTCCGGCCTGCGGCTTCGGATTAAAATAGGCTTTGGCTTTGGCATTTTCGGGATCCAGTTCTTTTACTTTGTTCCAAACTTCGTCGGATTTTGTTTTGTCTTTGAGCGTGACGTAATAAAACCCCAGATATTCGTATGCCTCCACGGCTTCTTTCTTGTAGGTGCCGTTCATTTCCTCGGGCTTAATTACCGACAATACTTTTTCATAGGCATCTTTGGCAAGCCATTTTTCATTTTTATAGTCGATGGAAGCGCGGGCTCTTCCTTTCCAAAGATAAGCTACCGGCCAGTTAGGATTTAGAGCAATAAGTGAACCGAAAGAAGTGTCGGCCAGGTTCAAAAAGGGCATGGCTTCGGCTTCCTGCTGAGCGACTTTTTTCTTGTCTTTATTATTTATCGCTTCGTTCAGTTTGGAAGTTCCAATATTGTAGGCCGCTCTGCCTAAATTAAAATAGTCGTTGTTAGTCATGGAGGCCGGATTTTCTTTTTTCTTTATTTCCAGAATTTCTATCACCTTGTCGTACTTTTTATTTTTGTAAGCTACCGAGGCCATTTCAGTGTAGATGTCACCGGCAAGAGAGGGGTCCATTTCTTTTGCTTTGTTCAAAGCGGCTTGGGCTTCGGCATCGTTACCGGTTTTGGCATACAATATGCTTCTGTACTTATAATCGGATGCCAGAAATTTAAAGTTTGCCGGGGCCTTGGCAAAAAATTCATTTATGGCTTTCAGGCCTTTAACGTATGCTTCCTTATCGTTTTTATCGCCCATTTCCGCGTAGGCATAACCGGCAATTCTGTCCATATACAGGTTCGAAAAATTTTTGGCTTTCAGCTCTTCATATTCCTTAACGGCATCCGCATATTGCTTGTTATTGAATAAAGCACTCATGTATCGGTAGCGGGCAAAGGGACTGTTGTTCAGTTCAAGATATTTTTTCCAATTCTCGATGGATTTGGCGGGCTGTCCGGCCAGAAAATAAAGTTCGGCTTTTTCCCTGTAGGCCGGAGCAAAAGTATTATCAATGGCTTCGGCTTCTTTGTATTTTTCCAGCGCCAGCTGATAATTTCGTCCGCGTTGATAGAGTTTTCCTTCACGAATAATCCCTTTGGCGGACTTAGGATTCAATGAAGTAGCGGTTTTATATTGCTTGATGGGGCCGCTTCCGTCGGCCGGGTTTTTCTCCAGCATGGCATCGCCCAGTATAATGTAACCGTCTTCGTTTTTCGGGTCCATCTTAATGGCCTGATTGGCCGCATTGATGGCTTCATCGGGAAATTTGTTGGGTGTGGCTATCCATGCCTCGGCTATTTTTCGAAAAACCTCCGCATTTTTATTCTGACTGATGGAGGTGGCTCTGTAGAATTTGATCTTGGCGTCTTCCGATTTTCCGTTCAAAATATCTATTTTTCCAAGACCAACATAATTCAGGGGCTGAGTTGGATTCACCTCGGATCCTTTTGTGTAAAAATACAACGCACTGTCAGCTTCACCTTTCAAGAAATAGTTTTCACCGAAATAGAAATATACTTCTCCGTTATTGGGCTCTTTTAACAATAATTTTCTGAAATCCTCCTCTGCCGCATCAAAGCGTTCATTTTGGGTTTTCAATATGGCTTCTTTTAAAGTTTGGGCATTAAGTATAAAGCAAATCCCGGTAAACAGTACCGAAAAAAGTAATTTTTTCATAGGGTTAAAATTGCTTCAAAAATAGGAATTCAATTCATATACCACATTAAAACATCCTATATTTTTTAACGATTTTTGGGGATTATGCATAAAGTATGCATTTTGCTTTAAATAATTTATGCTTTTGATTATCTTAATGAGCTAAATTCAGTAAAAAACACCTGTAAGGATGAATTAAATAAGCTTTTACACCATTAATAAATGATCGATAATTCGTACATACATAATGCTTTTCAAATGGTTGAGATGGTTGTTTTTTCAAGTATTATATGCTGTTAATTTTTTTACCTTTGTAAAACTTATTTCTAAACTTTTAAAAAGGATTTTGGCAAAAATATATAACGAATAAAAATTCTTAATGAAAATAGGTAAATAAATGAAAGGAATACAGGGGACATCGAACAAAACTTATCGCCAATTAATGGGGAATGGCTTGCGATATGAAGTTCCGAAATTTCAACGTGATTATTCATGGGAGGCAGAACAATGGGATGATTTATGGCAGGATATTAAAGCTTTGTTAGCAAATGAAGACAGTGAGCATTACATGGGATATTTGGTTCTTCAAACCACGAATAATAAGGATTTTCAGATTATAGATGGCCAACAACGACTGACTACCATGAGTTTGCTTGTACTAGCAACTTTAAAATGTATGAAGGATCTGGCGGATGCCGGTGTGGACACCGAAAAAAACCTTAAAAGGAAAGAAAGCCTGTTGAACAGTTACATCGGATACATTGATCCGGTTACTTTAATTTCAAACAATAAACTTAAACTAAATCGCAACAGTGATGATTATTACAAACATTATTTAGTATTGTTAAAAGATTTACCCAGACGTAATACCAATGCTTCTGAAAAACACATGAGGGAATGCTTCGAATGGTATTACGAAAGAATAAAAAAAGAATTTCAAACCGGTGAACAACTGGCAGCGTTTATTGATAACATCGTTGATAAATTATTTTTTACCGTTATAGAAGTTACCGACCAATTAAATGCATTTAAAGTTTTTGAAACGCTTAATGCCCGGGGCGTACAATTATCATCGTCTGATTTATTAAAAAATTATTTGTTTTCGGTTGTGGATGAAACAAAGCCGCATCCCTCAGAAATTGAGGAACTTGAGAATATTTGGAGTAAAATCACCGGTAAACTCGGAGAACAAAAATTTGAGGATTATCTGCGTTATTATTGGAATAGCATCAACAAATCAACCGGTAAAAAAAATCTTTTCAAGACAATCAAAAACCACATAAAAACTAAAAATCAGGTTTTTGATTTAATAAGAAATTTGAACGATACAGCCGATTATTTCCTTGCCATTCAGGACCCGGAGGATATTCTTTGGAAAGAATATCCTGAAATAAGAAGATTACTCAAAGAACTGAAACTATTTCAAATCAGACAAACCTATTCACTTTTTCTTTCGGCATTAAAAAATTTAGGGATGGAAGAATTTAAAAAGCTGGTTAAAATTTGTTCTGTAATTTCATTCCGATATAATATCATTGGTGGTTTAAATCCCAATGCTCAGGAAGATGTTTACAACAGCGTTGCATTAAAGATTGCCTCACAGAAAACCTTTTCCGTAAAAGATTTTCAGAGCATTTACATCCCTGATATGAATTTTGAAAATGATTTTTCCACAAAAGAATTTAAAAACACATCCCGAAATCATAAGATTGTTAAATACATTTTGTCCAGGATAGAAATCTATCTTTATAAAAATGAAATTGACCCCGACAGCGACATATTTACTGTTGAACATATATTACCTGAGAATTATAATAACCAATGGGGTGATTTCACGTTTGAACAAATGAACCGTTCGGTTTATAGAATCGGCAACCTTACGCTTTTAGAGAAAAAACTTAACCTGGAATCTGATCAAAAACCTTATCCGGAAAAAGTTAAAATATATGTTAAATCTAACAGTAAATTAACCCAAGCCATTCCGGAACTTTACGAAAATTGGAACGAAGATAGCATATCTTCCCGACAAAGGGAATTAGCCAAGCATGCCAAAGCGATCTGGAGAATTCAGGAATTGAGTAACGAGTGATCTTTTATAAGAGTACCATTTGTTCCCTATGGAGTGTAAATCGTCTTTCACAGAAGTGTACATCTATTCAATTGGCAGAACCTTCACTCCCGGCTGAAACAAATATTGTTTTCCTGATTCTTTACAGGTACAAAGTATCCTTTTTCTGCGTATGTATTCTTTCACATAAATTTTTTTCCGGAATTCAAACAATGTTTGAACGGGAAGATGCTCAAGCAAGACAGAATCATCATACTTGCTGTCATAAAACGACAATACCTTTTGCAGGAAAGGGTCGGAACAGGAAGAAGCAGCCGGATTTTTTATATGCCGGTTTAAAGCATGCAAAACGTCCGGAGGAAAAACATTTATCTTCATGAACAGCATCAGGGCATCGGCATAGTGTTTTTTCCATTCGGGGCCGTGCGGTTCCACCCGGTTTCCGTTTGATATAAAAGTAAAATGATGGGCAAATTCATGGACGGCTGTAATCAGAAAAGCATAGGGATTCAAATCATGATTGACGGTAATGGACGGAAGTCCATTCGAACCTTTGGGCGTATAATCTCCTAATTTAGTCAGACGGCTGCGGGTGATTTTGAATTGAACCTTATGCTCGATTATCCAACCGGATATGACTTCGGCTGCAGCTTCCGGCATATACTTTTTCAGAATATGCAGGTTGTTCCGGAAAAGGATATCCTTTGTAGAACTCATTAAAGCAAATTTAATTCAAGGCATATTTTATACCTTTACGGAAAATTAAAAGTAAATAACATTTTTATAAACGCCCATGAATCATCCGAAGGTGTTGGAGCATATAACAAATTGGTTAAAAGATTATCTCCGGAAATCAGGATGTAAGGGCTTTGTAGTGGGAGTTAGCGGGGGGATCGATTCGGCTCTGACCTCCACCCTATGTGCTTTAACCGGCTCCGATACCTACGTACTTACCCTGCCGATTTTTCAGCACCTGAGCCACGTTAGCCGTGCCATGGAACATGTAAATTGGTTAAAAGAAAAGTTTCCTTCGGTAATTCATCAGAATATTGAACTGACCGATGTTTTCAAGCATCTCATTATAACCTTTCCCCAGGAAATCCAGGACGACCTTACGATGGCCAATGCCCGTTCGCGGTTGCGCATGCTGAGCTTATACATGTATGCCGGGCATTATAAACTTCTGGTTGCCGGAACCGGCAATAAAGTGGAGGACTTTGGCGTGGGCTTTTTCACCAAATACGGTGACGGAGGGGTGGACATCAGCCCCATAGCCGACTTATACAAAACACAGGTGTATGAACTGGCGCGTTATTTGGGAATTTGTGAAAGTATATTAAATGCACCTCCTTCCGATGGTTTGTATAACGATGAGTTTTCGGATGAAGATCAAATCGGGGCCAGCTATCCGGAACTGGAATGGGCTATGGAATTCGAGAAAAGCCCCGCTGATGAAAACCTGCTCACCGACCGTCAAAAAAAAGTATTGGAAATATACCGATACCGACACAGCGTTAATAAACACAAAATGGAACCCATACCGGTTTGCAAAATACCTGTTGAATACTTAAAATAATACACCATGTTTGGAAAACTCGGAGACATGATGAAAAAGCTTCAGGAAATGAAGCAGATGAGCGAGGAAGTAAAAACCATGCTTGAAAACATGAACATTGAATATGCATCGGAAGACGGCAAATTCAAATGCAGCATGAACGGGAATCGCATTCTGAAAAGCATCAGCATCAGCCCGGAATTGATGCAACTTACCCATACCGAATTTGAAAAAAAAATTCTTGATTACCTTAACCACGCCTATTTAAAAGCCCAACAAGAAACCGAAGCGGAGTTAAAAAACAAAGCCAAGGACTTTTTCCCCGGATTGATGGATTGATGGACCCCCTTTCAAACGAATTTCCTTTTTGGGCCTATATTCCATCCGACCATACCAAATGGAATAAAAATGCCGGATTGTATCTTTTAAATCCGCCCGCTTCGGAAGGAGATTTTACCAACGAAATAGTGCTTATTCCCTATCATTTCAAAAGTAAAGCAACGCCGTTTGACAGAAATAAATGTCTGCACCTTAAAATCTTTGATTTTATAGAAAAAAATATTTTTTCAAAAAATAAACACAAACACATTCCGCATTCCATACATCTGAATCAAATCCCTTCTTTTGATGAATACCTTAATTCCTTCCGCTTCATTAAATCCAAAATTCACCGGGGCGATATTTACGAAATGAACTTTTGCCTGGAATTTCGTCCGGAATTCCATCAAATCCATCCGATGGAATTATTTGAATTGATTTTTGAAAAAACACAGGCCCCCTATTCCATTCTTTTGCGTTTGAACAAAACTTTTCTTTTATGCTTTAGTCCTGAACTTTTTTTAAAAAGAGAAGGTCAGAAACTTATTACTGAACCCATCAAAGGCACGTTGAAAAAAGGCGGAAGTGATTTTGAACACAAACTAAATGAATTTGTTAAGTCCGCTAAAGAGAAAGCCGAAAATGCCATGGCCGTGGACGTGGCTAGGAACGATTTTTCAAGAATTGCAAGGCGTGGAAGCGTTTGCGTTCCGGAACTTTTTGCCGTTAAAGAACTGAAAAACATCGTTCAAATGTACAGCCGGGTAGAATGTCAAATCAAAGAAAGCACCGATTGGTACGACATTTTAACGGCTACTTTCCCCATGGCCAGTATGACCGGAGCGCCCAAGATATCAGCCATGGAAATCATCCGGCAAACGGAACATTTTGAAAGAGGGTATTATTCCGGAAGCATCGGCATATTTAACACACCCGAAGATGCCGTATTGAATGTGGTCATCCGCACCTTAGAGTATGATATAAACTTCCATAAAGCAAGATTTTGTGCCGGAAGTGCCATAACGTGGAGATCGGAAGCAGAGAAAGAATTCGAAGAATGCGTACTTAAAGTAAGAAGTATATTGGAGATAAATTAAATTAATTGCAACCCACCACTCCGTTTACGGTGACCACAGGGAAGTTAAAATTTTGTTGCGTGCATTGAACGGAGGTAAGATTACAGTTAATGGAATTAGTGGTTGTATTAACGGTAACAAGTCCTGATTTTCCGTACCAAACGA
>FQKF010019900.1_pt1 | contig 15475 bp, 9 predicted proteins | sample 1504521 | NCBI WGS metagenome assembly FQKF01 (sample SAMEA4475357, study PRJEB15587) | soil metagenome | biome: Soil; feature: Field | place: India | collected 2015-03-11 | depth 0 m
AGGGTGTTACCAACGTCGGTTTTCCAGCAGGGTGGCAAATACCGGGTTGTTTTGCAGCAGTTCGCGGAAGCGCGTACGGCAGCGGTAAGCTTCCTTTTTGGCCACGTCAGCGCTGTTGTACTGCATGATTTGAGCGATTTCTTCCATTGAATGGTCTAATTGATACAGGCGTAAAAGCTCGCGGCAGCGTTCGCCGATTAGCGCCAGGGCTTCCTGAAACAGCTCGCGATATTCGGTGCGAATGACTTCGGCTTCCGGGCTTTCCACCTCGGCGTCGTAGTGCGCGGGCGAGAGGTCGGTGTAGCGGCCATGTTGGCGTCGCACCGTTACCCAGCGCCATTTGGCGATGGCTACGAAGTAGGTGGTCAGAGCACTGCGCGCCTCGTAGCGCCCTTCGCGGACGTTGCGGTCGAGGATGACCAGCGCTTCCTGGAAGATGTCTTGAGCGTCCTGTCGGGAGCCGCCGTTTGCCATAATGTGTCGAATGACCGTTTCGCGCAAGCCCGGCATCAGGTATAGGCGCTTGAGCGCTTCGTCGCGCGCAGAGCCACCTGCTCGAATGCCTGATACTAAGGCTTCATCGCTCCAATCGGTATTTGCCATGTTGATGCTGTTCGCGTGATGAGGGTAACCTGTACAGGATTAAAAAATGCGCACAAAAGTAACGCTACTGGCGTCAGCGGCGGTGTTCAGGGCGAAGCCTTTGGAGTGGATGTGCGAGTCAAAACCTCACACGTGCGATGTCTGGGTATTGGGAATTTGCACAAAGCGGTTTTTTGCGTAAGTCATTGTAAGATGGGCAGATATGCCCAAAAGTGCACGGTGGTGGCCGGAAGGTAACGTTATCATTTTCCTAAAAAATTAATGTCGGTGGTTACCGGTCGGCTGAGGTCGGCATTAAGCAGCAAACACATTCTTCATCGCAAGTCAAAAAGCAGATTTTGTCATGAAAAACCGCGTATTGTTTCTGTCCGCTTTTGTTCTGGTTTCCCTGAATGCCGCTTTTGCTCAGTTGAGCGGTATTGGCTTCCGCCCGATGGCGACGCTTTCCACGTACAAGCTTTCGCAAGACCTCAACGACAACTACGACAGCTACCTGCGTCTGGGCGGTGGTGGTGCGTTGTTTGCCGAGTTTAATTTGGGCAGCCGATTCACCTTCCAGCCCGAAGTTGTCTATATGCAGCGCGGAGCGAACATCAAGAGCGAAAGCCGGCTGTTTTGGGACGGACATCACTTTGGCTACCCGCGTGACTACCGAGTGAACGAAATCCGCCAGCAGGAGACGCTGCACTACATTGACATCCCGCTCATGTTTGAGAAGAACTTCGGCGGCGGCAATGTAGGGGCCTATGTGGCCTTTGGCCCTGCCATCTCTATTGCTATAGCCAACGGCTCGGGTCGCGAGGAGCTGTTTGTCACGCACCTGAATTCCGAGGGCAAGCAGACGTCGTTCACCGACCGCAAGGAGTACATCATCGAGATGGGCAAAGGCCGCAACGACGACTACCGCAAGGGCGATTTCAGCGTCAACCTTGGCACGGGTCTGGTGCTCATCTTAGACAAGGGTGAAATTGGCCTTGACGTGCGCTACTCTCACGGGCTTCGCAACATTGACATCAGCGGCATCAAAAACCGCACGCTTCAAGTAGGCCTGTCTTACATGCACTACTTCTAATCTGCCGCCCCCGGCGTTTGCGCAGGCGCGCGGCATTATCCCGCTCATTATCCAGGCTCTTATCGTCAAAACCATTCTTTGCGCTATGTGCTGTCCCAATTGCGGCCATGCCGCCCAAGTCCATCAGATGCGCTGCCGCCAGTGCAACTACAAGCTGCCACAGGTGGAAACGCCCGGCGCTGCCCCTGCAGCACAGATCGTTGCCTGCTGGAACTGCGCCGCGCAAAATCCCGCGCACCACAGCCGCTGCGCCTGCTGCAACGCCCGATTAGAAGACGCCCCGGCCCAACGCCGCACCCATTCGATCACCTTAAACGCTTACCGCCATGGCCAACCACAAGAGCGTTAACCCGATGTTCCTGTCCGCCTTAGATATCCTGACCGGTGCTTTAGGGGTGTTCATCGTGCTCAATTTCCTCAATACGCGCATGAACGGCACCGGGCTACACACACCAACGCCGCCGGTCGCCCAAGTGGTGGAGGAGAAAAAAGAAAAGGAAAAAACACAGCTCCATAAGCCGGCGCCACAGCGCCGCCCGCAACCGGAGCAGCGCACGGCGCCGTCGCGGAAACCCGCACCCATGGTTGCGGAAAAGCCGCAACCCAAACCCGAAACGACAGCGCCAGAACCTAAGCCCGAACCCGCAGAGCCATTGCCACCCGCACCGCCACAAGATCCGATAGCCGTGGACTTGATGAAGCAAACCAAAGGCGATGTAACTATCCTGTTACAGCAGGAGGGCGTCGCCAAGCAAAGTGTTGAGTTCATGCTCAAGCAGGGCAGTCAAGTGTGGAAACCCGGCCGCGCCGGCAAGTACCAGACCGACGACTTTCAATACGAAAAAAGCCTGAATTACTTCTATCAGGCCAGCATCAAGCCCGGCCGCTACGAAGTGTGGGTGCGCGTCAAGAAACGGACCAACGCCTCCGGCCAGCAGCCCTTCGCCTTATACGGCAAGATTGTGCAGCCCGGATACCGCAGCATCACGCACAACTTCGGCACCTATGCCGCCTCCAGTACCGAGTGGGTGCTCGCCGGCACGCTGACCATTCTCCACAATGCCCTCAACTACCAGTCGGTGCTGCCCGCTGCCACAGCGGTTAAACCCGCCGACGACGCTGCTCCCGCCTCTCCCGCCTCGCCGGCTCCTGCAACACCGGCACCCGTTAACGCACCACGCCCCGAACCCAAACGAAGCGGCAAATGGGGACGCTAAGGCACCCAGCCCGCCCGACAACACCACTTTTTTTCCTCCTTCATTCAGTCACGCTAAAGCATTCCAACGCCATGTTTGTTCGAAAAAATAGCCATATCGCCTACGGCCTCGGCCTCACAGCCATTGTGCTTGCCATCGTGATTGCCGGTTATCAGATGTCGCCGGCCGGCTCTTTTGCTGAAACATTTTTCTTCGCGCTGGGCGGCAAAATGCCCGAAGGCCTCATCCAGGGCGCCATCTATTTCTGCTTCTTCACCGCCATTTTTGGCGTCAATGCGCTCAACGCTCGGCTGGGTCGCGAACAGTACGCCTTCACGGCCCGGCTGCTGCCCGAAACGGAACAGTACGTGCTCTACCCCGAAGACGTCAACCAGATTAAACTGAACACCATCGAAGTAGAGCGCCATTTAGGCCAGGGCATCGTAACCGACCTCATCAAGCAGGCCGCCACAAAGTTTCGTTCCAGCCATTCGCCCGCTGAGACGCTGTCCATGGTGGAAACGGTTAGCGATATGCACCGCAAGTCGCTAGAACGCGAATTCTGGTTGGTCAATACCTGCCAGACCCTCATCCCAGCCTTCGGATTTCTGGGTACGGTGTTGGGCATGGCTGCTGCTATCTTGAACATGGGCAAGGTGCAGCCCACGGCCCAGGTTGCTTCATCTAATGGTCCGGTTGCTGCCGCTGTGCCGCAGGCCACCGTCAGTGCTGCAGACATCTCAACGCTCATTGACAGCCTCGGCACAGCTTTCTTCACCACCATTCTGGCCATCGTGCTGGGTATCGTTGTGAGCGTCGTCGTCAAGCGCTTAGAAACGCGCGTCGAAGACTTCCTCACCGGCAGCAAGCGCTACGTCGTTGAGAATTTAGTGAACCGCATTCATCTGTGATCGTCGTATTGCCTAACCACTCAGCGGCGTCCTCCTCGCGGAGCGGCGCCGTTTTTTATTGGTGAATGTTACAAACGGTAGGGCGCTCCACTTCGCTTAAACCTTCTCTTTAGGCGCCGAGATTTTCTTTTCTTTAACCGCAGGGAACGCAGAGAAACACCGAGAAAACGCCTCCTCGCCCCGGTGCGCTCTCTGCGGTTTTTGAGCCGTTGGCCTTACAGCAGCCTTGCGTGTAAGGGGGCTGGCGCGAACCCTATCTTTGCTCGCTCGTTTGATACGCCATTCATCAAAGGACACCACTATGCAGTACCTGCCTGTTCTGCTTTTCTCCGCAATGGTATGGGCCGCTACAGCCTGCCACACATCTAAAGAAACCGCATCATCCTCGACAACGGCGCCACCACCGCCTGCCGCTACGGAGGTGCCCAACCCGGCAGCCTCACCGGCAACTGTGCCAAGCGCTCCGGCGTCCGCATTTGTTACCTGGGACAAGAAACACATAAATCTGGGCGCCGTCAAGCGCGGCGAAAAACGCACGATGTTTTTTGAATTCACCAACACCTCCGGTGAAAACGTCCAGATTGACCTCGTGGACGCCTGCGAATGTACGAAGGTGGATTATCCGCGCCGCCCCATCGAGCCGGGCCAAAAGGGCCGCTTAGACGTCGTCTTTGACAGCACGGAAAAAGAAAAGGCCGAAACCATCCGCATCACCATTGTTTTCAAGAATACGCATGCCAATGGCCTGCCGCGCATTGAGTTGGTGGAGTATCAATTTGAGATTGCGCCTTAAGCGGGCGTGAAAGGAAAAAATGCGGCATTTTTGCCGGACATGAACAAATAAACACAGACCAATTCATGCTCAGATTTGCTATGTTCTTAGGCCAAACAAGTTTGGCCGTTACCATTGTTGGTATTTTCGCCAACCTCGCATGCGCTCAAACACCCGAACACCTGCGGGCGCTGCCGTGGCGCAACCTCGGTCCGGGCGTCATGTCGGGCCGCATCACGGCCTTAGCCTGTGACCCTGCCAACCCGCACATCATCTATGCCGGAGCAGCTTCGGGCGGCGTATGGCGCAGCCGCAGCGGTGGCACGAACTGGGAGCCTATCTTCGATGCTGCACCCACGCAAAGCATCGGCGCCATCGCCATTCATCCGCAAAACCCGGACCTCATCTGGGTGGGCACAGGCGAAGGCAACCCGCGCAATTCGCAAAACTTCGGCGTCGGCATTTTCAAATCCATAGACGGCGGGCGCACCTGGCAATGTATGGGCTTGGAAAAAACGCGCGCTATCCACCGCGTGCTGCTGCACCGCGACAACCCCGATGTGGTGTGGGTTGCAGCACTCGGCTCCCCTTATGGCCCTACCGAAGAACGTGGTGTCTATAAAAGTACCGACGGTGGCCGCACTTGGCGGCGCATTCTGTTCGTCAACGGCCTGACGGGCTGCGCCGAATTGGTGGCCGACCCCAACAATCCCAACAAACTCTTCGCTGCCATGTGGGAATACCAGCGTTGGCCCTGGCACTTTAAATCGGGCGGCTCCGGCTCCGGCCTGTACGTCTCCTACGACGGCGGCGAAACCTGGGAAAGACGCACTGACCGCGACGGCCTGCCCAAAGGCGAGTTGGGCCGCATCGGCATCGCTATCGCCCGCAGTAAGCCCAACGTCGTCTATGCCCTCGTCGAGGCTGAAGAAAACGCCCTCTATCGTAGCGACGACGGCGGCCGCTCCTGGCGCAAAACCACCGCCGAAAACGTGGGCGGAAGGCCATTTTACTACGCCGAAATCTATGTGGACCCCAAAAACGAAAACCGCATCTACAGCCTGCACACCTACCTCAACCGCAGCGAAGACGGCGGTAAAAGCTTTGAAACCTGGATAGGCTGGAAAATCCACTTAGACCACCACGCCTTCTGGATACATCCCGACAACCCGGACTACATCATCAACGGCAATGACGGCGGCCTCAACATTACTTACGACGGCGGCCGCACCTGGCGCTACGCCGAGAACATCCCGGTCGGTCAGTTCTATCACGTCAATGTGGACAACGACGTGCCCTACAACGTCTATGGCGGCCTGCAGGACAACGGCTCCTGGGTAGGCCCCTCCGCCGTGTGGCGCAGCGGCGGCATCCGCAATTCCGACTGGCAGGAAGTGCTCTTCGGCGATGGCTTCGATGTGCTGCCCCGGCGCGACGATAACCGTTACCTATTTGCCATGTCACAGGGTGGCGAACTGCACTATGTGGACCGCAAAACGGGTCAAACACAGTATATCAGACCGATGCACCCCGATGGCATCCCGTTGCGATTCAACTGGAACGCTCCTATCGCTCAAGACCCCTTCCGCGACAGCGGCATTTACTACGGCAGTCAACTTCTCCACTATTCGCCCGACTATGGCCAGACGTGGGAAATCCTGTCGCCCGACCTGACCACCAACGACACCACCAAACAAAAGCAGCGCCAATCGGGCGGCCTCACTCCCGACGTAACAAGCGCCGAAAACCACTGCACCCTGCTGGCCATTGCCCCCAGCCCGGTCGAAAAAGGCGTCATCTGGGTGGGCACCGATGACGGTAACCTGCAACTCACGCGCGACGGCGGCCGCAGCTGGCAAAACCTGACCGACCGGCTTCCCGATTGCCCCAAAAACGCCTGGATACCGCACATCGAGGCCTCTACGCGCAACGCCGGCGAGGCCTTTGTCGTCGTCAACCACTACCGCCACAACGACTGGAAGCCCTACCTCTACCACACTACCGACTATGGCCGCCGGTGGAAGCGATTGGTGGATGAGAAAGACGTCGAAGCCTTCTGCCTGTCCGTCGTGCAAGACCCCGAGGTGCCCGAATTGCTCTTCCTCGGCACCGACCAAGGCCTTTATTTCAGCCTTGATTATGGCAAAACCTGGGCGGTCTGGCCACGCCCCACTACCGACAAGCCTAACGGCCTGCCCGCTATGCCCGTGCAGGATATGAAGATACACCCGCGCGACGGCGACCTCATCCTGGGCACCTTCGGGCGTGGCATCTGGATACTGGACAACCTCGCCCCGCTGCGCGACATGGCTCGCCGCCAACGCGCCGACAAACCCCTGCGCGTCCTCGAACCGCAAATGGCCTATCTGGCCGCCTGGCGCTCCTACGATGGCCCGCGCTTCGCTGCCGACGCCTTCTACGAAGCTCCCACCAAAAGCACCGCCGCTCGAATTCCCGTCTGGATTAGCCCGGAACTTCTGGTCAAAACCGAAGAAAAAAAGGACGGTAAAAAAGAGGAGAAGGCCGAACCCTCCCGCGAAACGCCTCGCTCGCGCGGCCGAGGTCATGGCGGCAATGCCAAAAAAGAAAAGGCCACCGTATTTGTCCTCTCTATGCAGGGCGACACCCTGCGCCGCTGGAAGACAGACGTAGATACGGGCTTCAACTACATCACTTGGAACTTAGACACGCGCGGTGTGGACATGCCCTCCAACCGCGAACCTGACGCCGACCGCCTCGAGCCGGGTGGAGGGCCTGCTGTGTTGCCCGGAAAATACCGCATCGTTGTCTACGTGCGCGACCACGCCGACTCCTCCACTGTTACCGTGCAGGATGACCCACGCCTCAACTTGCCGGCAGAGCAACGCCGCGCCAAAGCCGAAGCCCTGCGGCGGTTTTATCCCACCGTCGAACGCGCCACTCAGCTATACGAACGCCTGAAAAAGGCCGAAAAGACCATCCAGACTGTCGAGGGCGCTTTAGCCAATACGCCCGATAGTTTAAAAAAAGAAGTCCTGGAACGTGGAAAGGCCCTTCGCGACAGCCTTTCGGTGTTGAAAGAGCTGTTTTTCGTCCAGAAGGAGGGCAAAGGCATTCAGCGCAACCCCGAAGGCGTCAACAGTGCGCTAAGCCGCGCCATCAGCTACATCAATGCCTCGCCAGGGGCGCCCAATGCTGCGGCGCAAATCGCCATTCGAGAAGCCGAAAAATCTGTGGACGAGGCCGACAGGCGCATAAAGCAGGTGCTGGGCGCTCCCTGGAACGAGTATCGACAAATGGTCGAACGGACACCCATTTCTTTGTTCCGAGAGTGATATCACTGTCTTTTGCCGGGTTTTCAGATGATGCGCAGACCCCTTCGCCTGGTCATTATCGGTTCCTCTACGGCTGCTGGTCAGGGTGCAGACCCGCCTGAACAAGCGTGGGTGCTTCGTTATGGGGCGCATTTGAAGGTGCTGCATCCGGGCAGCGAAATCATCAACCTGGCGCAGGGTGGCCTGCAAACGTTTCACCTGATGCCGACCGGCCATCGGCCGCCGCCGGCGCGCCCGCTGCCTGATGCAGAGCGCAACCTCACAAAAGCGCTGTCGTTCTGCCCGGATGCCGTCATCGTACAGGTGCCCTCCAACGACGCTGCTGCCCACTACGGCCCCCAGGAGCAATTGGCCAACTACGACCGGATGCTCACGCATGCCCTGCAGCAGGGGGTGCCCGTGTGGCTCTGTGCCCCGCAACCGCGCAACTTTTCGCCCGAGCAGCGGTGCATCCAGCGCGAGTTGCGCCAGGCCATGCAGGCGCGCTATGGCTCCCTGCTCATAGACGCCTGGGACCTCCTGGCCGATGCCGACAATGGCCTGCTGCCCGAATGCGACAGCGGCGACGGGGCGCACCTGAACAATGAAGGGCACACGCGCATCCTGCAGGCCGTACTGCGCGCCGACCTTCCGGGTACCCTGGCCCGCGCCGACCGCGAGCCGGATTTCTGGAGGACACACGTGCCTGTCTTAGCCGAATGGCCCCAACGCCCGCCCCCGCTCCGGCAGCCTTCACTCTCGTTCGCGCGGGCACTGAAGGTCTGGGCCCGCCTTATACGCCTGCCCAATCTGCTCATTCTCGCCCTGACGCTGGTGCTGCCTTATTGGGCGGTGTTGCGGCCTGCCATAGAGCAAGGCGGTAGGGTGCCCATTCTGGATGCCTTCCGGCTCACTGTTCTATCGCTGGCTGTAGTACTGACGGCTGGCGCCGGTTATGCCTTGAACGACTATTGCGACAGCGTCATAGACGCCCTCAACCGTCCCGATAGGGTAGTGGTCGGGCGCTGGCTTTCGCCGAAGCAGGTGCAGCGGTTCTATAGGGTTTTAGGGGCGCTTGCACTACTGTCGGGCGTGTGGTTGGGCTGGTGGCTAAGCAATGGACTTCTGGCGGTGGTGTTTGTGGGTGCAGCGCTGCTGTTGCTCCTCTATGCTCGATGGCTCAAATGCACGCCTTTGGTGGGCAATGTGTCGGTATCGCTGCTGTGTGGCATAGTGCCATTGCTGCCTCAGATAGCTGAAAGGACTCATTTAGAGGTGCTTACAACATCAGATGCCGGCCGGATGGCGTTGTTGTGGCCCGGGCTGTATGGGCTGTTTGCCTTTTGGAGCAACTTCTGGCGCGAGCAGGTGAAGAGCCTCGAAGATGTGGCGGGCGATGCTGCCGGCCGTTGCCGGACGCTGCCCGTGTGGCTGGGCGTGTCTGCAGCGCAAAAGGTGGCTGTCGGCACGGGGCTGCTGTTTTCGGCGCTCATCGGTGGTCTGTTGGGCTGGCGAGCAGAGACCGGAAGCCCAGCGTTCGTATCGGCCTTCGGCATCGTCTTGCTCGCACTGCCGGCAGTGTTTCTGGTGGGCCTGCTCTACCGCGCTACAGAGCGCCGCCATTTCTCGCAGGTGAGTTTGGGTATAAAGATGCTGATGCTGGCCGGATTGCTGGTGCTGTTGCTGATAAAATGAAAAGTGCGAAATTCGAAGCAGGAGCCTCGAATGAGCCGGCACTTTCCCTCTTTTCACTTTTCTTCTTACTCCAGTTGGAGCACCAACCCTTTGAGGTAGGCGCCCTCCGGGTGATAGAGGTTCGTGGGGTGGTCGGCGCCCTGCGAGAGGTGGTAGAGCACGCGCGCCGGGCGGCCCACTTCGATGGCGGCAGCGGCTACGGTGTGTTCAAAGAGTTCACGGCTGACTACCTGTGAGCAAGAGAAGGTGAAGAGCAGGCCGCCGGGAGCTACGCGCTGCATGGCCACGGCATTCAGCCGTTTATAGCCCTGCACAGCGTTGTGGCGCTTGTCCAGGCTTTTAGCGAAGGCGGGCGGGTCAATGACGACAATATCATACGCCTCCTGGTCGGCTTTTTTCAAAAATGCCAGTGCGTCTTCCGTAAAGGCTCGGTGTTGGCCGACAAAGGGCCGGTTGAGGGCGACGTTTTCCTCGAGCAGGGCGATAGCCTTGGCTGAAATGTCCACCGAATGGACGAGCGCTGCGCCGGCTTGCAGGGCGTAGCAGGAGAAACCTCCGGTGTAAGCGAAGGCGTTGAGGACGCGCTTACCTGCGCACAGGCTCGCCAACAGCTGGCGGTTGTCGCGCTGGTCTAAGAAGAAGCCCGTCTTCTGGCCGTTCTCCCAGTCAATTCGGAACCTGACGTCGTTTTCGCTGACGATGGTGCTGCCCGGAGCGCTGCTCATGAGGTAACCGTTCTGAATGCTTTGGGCGTAGTTTTCGGGCAGGGTTTCGCGGCTTTTGTCGTAGATGGCCTCTAACGGCGTTGCTACTACGCGCTGAAGTGCCCGGGCGATGAGGTCGCGCTGGCGGTGCATGCCGATGCTGTGGCACTGCATGACGGCGACGCGGCCATAAATATCCACGATCAGGCCTGGCAGGTTGTCGCCTTCGCCGTGCACAAGGCGGTAGGCGCCCTGTTTGTTCAGGTCTAATTGCTGGCGTAGAGCTAAGGCGCAGCGTAGCTTCTGTTCCCAGAAATCGGAGGTGTTCAGGTCGGCGCTCTCGAAGCTGAGCAGGCGAACTGCGATGTTGCCGCGGTGAAAGTGCCCCACTCCGAGCAGCTGCCCGCGGCTATCGTACACCTCTGCAATGTCGCCATCGGTGGCTTCGGGCGGCATTTCGCGTAGCGCACCGGAGAAAATCCAGGGGTGAAAGCGGCGCACGGAAGCTTCTTTGCCGGGTTTCAGATACAACTTCATCGGGTGCAAAGGTCAGGCGTAAATGCGAGGGTACAACGCGATATTTTGCGAGCTCTTTTTTTGTCACCGGCAGACAAACCCGGCAACTTAGGCCGCGAAGGGTAGGCCTTTTGGCGCGATTTTCGCCGGTGTGTGGCCGCTGATACCGTTTAATCCCTTTTCTCTCTTATCACAACAAAAATCGTTCTCTATGAACCGATGGATACCCGCCTGTATCTGGATCGTTGTCGAGGCCGCCTCTTTTTCTATTGCTAATACTGCCTTTTTACCGCTCGAACGCGCAGGTGCCTTTTGGGCCTTGCCGGATACGACAGGGCCGACGATAGTGTGCCCGCCGGACACAACGATTTTCTCCGCCAGAGGCCTCTGCGGTGCGGAGTACATGTACGAGGTGCTTGCCTTCGATGGCACCGACACACTGGCCGTAACCCGCCTGAGCGGCCTGGCTTCGGGAGCTACTTTTCCTTATGGCCTGACGCAAAACATCTTCACTGCTGCCGACTCTACGGGCAACGCTGTCAGCTGTGCCTTCACCGTGGAGGTGAAACCGGACACGCTCCCTTTGAGTTGCAAACCGAAAATCGTCATCTATTTGGGGCCGCAATGCACAACCGTGCCGCGAGCAGAGAGCCTTCTGAACAACGACCACTACACCTGTCCCGACAAACTGGGCACCTGGATTTCTGCCCCGCCCGCGAAGCGCGTTCCTGCTGCATTCGATTTTAACGACCTGGGCAAAAAATTCCAGCTGGTTGTGCGCGACAGCTTGTTGGGCAAAGAGTGCATCGTCCAGGTGGAGGAGGTACGCGACACACTGCCGCCGGTGCTGACCTGTAACACGTTGCAAATTCCATGCGTGGTGCCGGTGGAGCATCTGACGCCGACGTTCTTGCGCGACTCGCTGGGCATCGCTGGCGCATACCCGGACATTGCGGAGAACTGCCCGGGCCAGGTGAGCACCCTTTTTACCGACATTCGCAACAGCTATTCGTGTGACTCGGTGGACGCGGTCGAGGCCATTCGCCGCTTCTGGACGGTGGGCGACGCGCATGGCAATTTCAGCACATGCGTGCAAGTCATTGAGCGCTTGCGACTTTTGCAGGATGTGCAGCTGCCCCGGGATACGGCGATCGCCTGTTCGGCGTCGGCGCAGCCCGATGCGCTGGGTTGGCCTTACTTCCAAGTGGGTGCACGGCGTTATGCACTAGGGCCGAATGCCGTCTGTGGTTTGGAGGCCGAGTATTCCGATACGAATCAGCCTCTGTGCGGCGGTGCGCGCCTGCTGACGCGCCTGTGGACGGTGCGCAACGCTTGCCAGGTCGGCGACCCGGATGCACAACCGTTTGTAGGTGAGCAGATGGTAAAATTGACCGACGATCAGGGGCCAACGGTGCTCTGCCCGCCCGTTGTGGGGGCAACGCTACTGGAAGCCGGCTGCTCGGGAACGGTGGATTTGCCCGATTTCGTCATCACCGATGCCTGTTCGCATGTGGTGCGCGCTGTGCTGTACTGGGGCGTGGCTGACTCGCTCGAAGCCGAGCTGACCGACTTGGCCGGCAGCGACTCGCTCCGCCTCAACACCCTGGCCGTCTTCGGCCAACTAGCCGGGCTGAATACGGGCCTGCTGTCCATGACCCTGACCCTTTACGACGAGTGTGACAACGTCGGCGTGTGTGAGTTCAACTTAGACGTGCGCGACCAGCAGAAGCCCACAGCACTGTGTGACTCTCTGATACTCATCTTCTTGGATGACAACGGCAACGGTGCTGCACCGGCTGACCTGTTCAACGACGGCTCCACGGACGATTGCCGGCCTGTACGCCTCAAGGTGCGCCGCTCAGCGCCTTCTGAATGCGACACCCTGCCCGTGTGGCACGACTTCGTCCGCGTCTGCTGCACCGACGTTGAAGCCGACATTACGGCCATTTTGAGGGTTTACGATGCTGCCGTACCTGCTGGCCCGGTACCCGACAGCCTTGGAGGCGGGCACTACTCGGAATGCCAGACGCGTATCAAGGTGATTAACAACAATCTACCGCGTTGTCAGGCGCCGATGGACACCATCATCGTTTGCACCGACTTCGACTCTACCTTAGAAGCCTACGGACAGGCAACCCTTTCCTGCGGCGTGGACTCCGTCGCCGTCGTCTTGGATACTACCGGCTTTCAATGGAGCTGCAGCAGTGGCACCTTAGTGCGTGTCTTTCAAGTCTTTGACAAACAGGGCAATAGTGCGCAGTGCACCCAACAGATTACAAGCCTGGCTGACTTCAACTATTACGTCCGTTTCCCGGATGACCTCCTTATTACCGACTGCGGTGCCGACAGCGACAAGACTCCCGAGATTTTCGGCTTCAGATGCGAAGACGTGGCCTTTGAATTTTCCGATGAACAGGTAAACACCCCGGATGCGTGCTACCTAATCCTCCGCCGGTGGAAGGTGTACAACCTTTGCAACTACGACCCCAACTTGCCGCTGACGGTCGTGCCCAACCCGCAGCCCAACCCCATCCCTTTGCATCCAGACAACCGTCCCGGGCCATTAGTGTCGTCGCCCAATGCACCGACTAATTTCACCGCTACGGTGGTGTCGGTAACACCCGGGCATACGCCCACCCCTTTCAGCACGTTCTGGAACTCATACGGCAATGGCTATTCCTATGAGCAGCGCATTTGGGTGCAGGACACCCGGGAGCCTGACCTCGTTTGCACTACGGATACGTTGAAATTTACCAATGTAACCTTCGACAACAAGGATTTCTGGGTATTCCAGAACTTAGACCTGTGCGAAGCCGATGTTGTTATCGCTATTGCGGCCACGGATGACTGCGAGCAGACAAACCTCAAGGTCAGCTACCGCCTATTCCTGGATTTAGACGGCGACCAGCAGGCGGAATCGGTGTGGCCCTCGCCCACGCAGACGCCGCCGGGCGCCATTCGCTACAACAATATCAACAACCCCAACTACACGGGCGGCACGCAAATCGAATTTGACCGGCGCAACGTGACGGCGCAGAACAAGTATCAGTTTGACCTGACCCGCACTCCGGTTGGCGACACGCTTCAGGTGCAATTGGTCTGGCGCGAAAGTGGCAACCCGGCGTTCGTAACGCCCAAGCTGCCGCGCGGTATCCATCGCATCGAGTGGACGGTGGAAGACCGCTGTGGCAACGAAACAACCTGTACGCAGACCATCCAGATAGGTGCTTCGCCTTATCAATGCGCGCCGTTTGAAGAGACTCTCTCCGGCGATATTCGCACCGAACTGAACGAAGGGGCGCCCGGCATCATCGTCGAGCTGAAGGGTACTTCACCATTGCAAGGCCCTGTTACGCTCTACGATGTGACCAACCTCAAGGGTGAATTCTCCTTCACTGTACCTTTTGCCACTACATTTGTGGCGCAGCCCTTCTACGATGAGGAACACGTCAAGGGGGTTACTACCCTCGATCTGCTTACCATCAATCGGCATATCTTGAACGTAGAGTTGCTGCCAACGCCTTATCGCATCATTGCTGCCGACGCCAACAGCTCGCGCACGGTAACCACCTTCGACATTTTGGAGCTGCGCAAACTCATTCTTGGCATCTACACCGAATTGCCGGCCTCGCCCTCGTGGCGCTTTGTGCCCGCCGCCCATGCGTTTTCCGACCCAGCTAATCCCTTTTCGCCGCCGTTTCCAGAGCGCATTCGCTCGCTCGACTCTATCCCACTGAGTTTTATCATCATTAAAGTGGGCGATGCCAACGCCAGCGTCAAGTTCAGCTTCCACGACGACGCCTCTCAAGGGCGTCAGCCGCTGTATTTGGACGTGGAGGACTGCCGCCTGAATGCCGGCGAAGAAACGACGCTCACCCTGCGCGCACAGGAGTCTGTGGCAGGCATGCAGGGTACGCTGGAATGCCCGGGGCTGGAGGTGCTGGAGGTGTTGCCTTCCGAGGGCTTCACGCCTGAGCATTACGCTGTGCTCAACGGCGGCCGTCGCCTGACGTTCATCTGGGATGCAGGCGGTGTGCCCGAGCTCCGCGTGCGCGTGCGCGCCCGGCGTTCGGGCCTTTTGAGTGAATGCCTGACGCTGTCGGATGCCGTTACGCCCGCCGAGGCGTACAGCCCGAACCGCCAGCAGACGCTGCGCCCGCAGCTGCGTTTTTCAGGGCAATTGCCGCCAGCAGCCGATGCCGCACCGATGTTGAGCAGCCAGCCCAATCCGTTCGGAGAAGAGGCCCAGGTATTCGTTCATCTGCCTCAGGAAGGCCACGCGGTACTGCGTGTGCACGACGCCGCAGGGTGCTTAATCTGGGAAAAGGCGGGCCACTTGGGCGCCGGTATTCAGGCCATACGCCTCAACGACGAAGCGCTGCGCTCCGTCACGGGCGTATTGTTCTTCTCCGCAGAAACGGCACATGGGCGCGCCGTGCACCGTCTGGTGCGGCTGCGAAAATAAAGGCAAATGTGCTAACAGGCCGCCTCGGGCATACGTCCCGGCTCCTTGCGGCGGGCGGTGCGTGGATGAATATCCCTGACCCGACGCCGACGGGCGGTGGTGTGCTGGAATGGGACGCTGCCGCCTTGCCCATGTCCAGCGTTTGCCTTTACGCTGCCTGCCGTCGGCGTCTTTCCCTTTGTGCTTCAGGAGACCGGCGCTGCCGGCTGTGCCATCACCCACCTCTTCGAGGTGCGCGCCGTGCCCGG
>FQKF010138519.1_pt1 | contig 15449 bp, 9 predicted proteins | sample 1504521 | NCBI WGS metagenome assembly FQKF01 (sample SAMEA4475357, study PRJEB15587) | soil metagenome | biome: Soil; feature: Field | place: India | collected 2015-03-11 | depth 0 m
TATTGATCACAAGGAGTCCAGGAATACCAGGTTGCCCCACCGGCAATCAAAGTAACCGGCTTAGAATATTTGGGGTTATTGGTTGCTATGCAGGTGGTGTAATCTGATTGAGTTACAAGGATATTAAGAGGAGCAAGCGTACCAATGGTAACCACGCTCATGGAGGGACACGGAAATCCCGGTGAGCTACCTTCGATGGTATAGGTTCCGGGCCCCACTGCAACTGAAGGTTGATTAGTAATGGTTCCTGTGATATTACCTCCCCACCAATTAAAAATGTTGGCACCGCTTCCGGATATGGTAGCATTGTAACCGGCACAAACTGCCGTATGAGAAGCACTGACCGACATTGGAGGGCCCTGGGTAATATTCACAATCACATTGGCCGTTGCCGTACAACCGCTTTGCTCGCCTACCACCACATAAGCCGTGTTAACGGTCGGACTGGCTATGGGGTTGGCTATCAAAGAGTTATTTAACGAAGCTGCCGGTGTCCAGGTATAATTGTTGGCCCCGCTTGCACTAAGCTGTGATGTTTGTCCTAAACAAATTGCAGTCGGATTTGCAGATGCAGAAATATTCGGGGGGGTGTTTACGGTAACCAGAACCGAATAACTCCCAACCGGGTTTTGGAAATTATCCAAAGCAACACAAATAATTGTGTAAGTTCCCGCGGAAGGAAATGTAACGGAAACCTGGGTCCCGCTGGCCGGAGTAAAAACCACGCCCGGAGGCACGGATGACCATGTATAAGTAACTGCTCCTGCTACCGTTCCGGTTACGGTAGCCTGAACGGATTGATTCGTGCATGCATTTGAAGGAATAGTAAATGATAGTACGGCAACTTTAAATTGTTCTTTTTCCTCATTGAAGATAAAACCGGAAGATGAGCGAATAAAATTTCCTGCAGAATTACCAATTAAGTAAAAACAACCCAAGAAACTAAAAAATAACCAAAATTTATAGTTTTTCATCTTATGATGATAAATTTACCGTAAATTTAATTAAAAATAATAGCTCCAACCTCATTTTTGTTAACTGATAATGTATTTTTACTCGTTTTTAATTAGTTTTTTATACCTGCTTTTATCAAGTCCATAAATATCTATAAAGTAATTATATCCTGTCCACTCCGTATCAGGGACGAAAGTATAATATCTGACTTTTAAAGGCAAGGCAGGTTTTATACGAATTTTACGTTGTTCGGGTTGCGTTAACCAATTTGAAAGAGTGTCGAAAGGTATTTTAAGCGTATCTTCCCTGATTAAATATCGCGCTAAATCTTCGAATTTTTCTACCCGCATGCACCCGTGACTTTGGAACCGATAATGGGTTTTAAAATATTTTTTACTATTGGTGTCGTGAAGGTACACCCCGAAAGGATTGTGAAAATTGAATTTTACCACGCCTAAGCTGTTGTCTACTCCTATTCTTTGACGAATTCGGACCGGGAAATAATCCTTGTTATATCTTTTCCAAGGCAGTTTGCCCGGATTTTCTATAACTTTTCCGGATGCCCCGATGACTTCAAAATTTTTCTTTCTTAAATACCCCGTATCCCTTTGAACCATGGGTAAAATCTCTTCGGTGGCAATTTTAAAGGGCACATTCCAATAGGGATAAATAATCATTTCATTAATCCTACCCTCAAGCAAAGGGGTTGGGGTTTCGGGCTTACCCACTACAACCCTGGAATACAAGGCAATGGTGTCTTCTTTAAGTTTGTCTTTTTTTATTTTTAACAACTTTTTTTTCCTTGTTTCTTTATTTAAAAATTTTTTGTTTTCATAATCAAATAATATAAAATCTGCAGAGGGAATGTTCAGCCAAATGAATTTTTTCGGCCCATTTTCGGGTTCATGCTTGTACCTGTCCAACGCCATCTGAATTTGCCAAAGCCACTCTTTCTTGCTTAACGATAAAGCCATACGGGTATACTTTCCCGGTTTTCCGTCAGGTTCCAGATTCCATCTTTTTTGAAAAATTTTCAATGCTTTTGCAACCCGAACACTATCGGAACCCTTTATTGTCGAGTCGAGTTCGCCGGTTAAAGTAAATCGGTTCAAAAGATAAACCCTTAGGAAGTCGGGGGAAATGGAATCGCCCGGATAGTCAGGATAATCGGGATAGCGTTCCCATTCCGATAAAAAAATTCTGTATTGTTTAAACATATAATTGAACCATCCGTTTTTGGGGAACATGTGTGATAATTGCGTTTGTATATTCCCATGATGTATGGCTTCTGTAATTTGGCATTTCCAAATACTGTCGCAAAAAGAATATCCGGAAGGAACCCGGGTTGTGTCGTTAAAAAAATAACCGTATCGTATGGTTTTTGCCATACTCAGAAGCGATTCCGAAAGTCTTAATTCCAATTCCAACCAGTGACTCAAATCCTTACCTGTTTTTGCAGTTTGATGCAATGAAATAATGGTATCATAACCAAAAAAATCTTTATCCAGTCCGAACAACTTATCGTTTTTGAATAATTCCAATAAGGAATCCCCCAGCGGAGTTAATTTTTTACCATCCGAAAAAATAATTTTTTCTATGCCATGTTTGTTCAGAAAAGGAAAGGCATAAAATGTATCCTTTTCAAAAATCAAATAGTCCCCTTTCATTTTTTCAACCAACTTTTGCCGATTTTCTTCCAACAACTGAATTTCTGTTTTACTTACCTTCTTTTCGATGGGGGTTTTATGCACTATATTTTCATCGGAATCCCGGCAGGAGAATAAAAAAAATAAAAAAACAAGCGTATATAAAAAACCCCCCGAGCGGGGGGGGAAATTTTTATTTGAATTAAAAATTTTTTTCAATCAATGGTTATCTCCGGTGGAATGATTTTCAGCGGCTGCACCGGCATGCGTTTGGCTTGTGGTTGGGGCCGGTTGATCGTGGGTACCGTCGTGATGAGGCTTAGGGTTAAATAAACTAATAAAAAGAAGTAAAATCAATATAACAATTAAGCCGGAAATTAAAGGTGCATAAAAAGCAACCGGCTTTTGCATTTCAACATGATTATTTTCGCTGTGACCCATATAAACTTTTTTAGATTAACAACACAAAGTTAACGATTGTTTTTGTAAAACCAAAGACGAAATGTTAAATTTTGATGATCATCCATTCCTTTTAACAAATATAAACCGTTTTCAAAATTTCGTATGTCCAATGAACCGCTAAATTCATTGGAATTTATGAAAATGGTCCGGCCGTCGGTTCCCGTAATTTCAAATCGGACGGTGTTTTTGGGAATGTTTTTTAAATGGATAATATCAGTCGAAGGAACGGGAAATATCATCGCTTCAGGTTCAAAATCCGGAACATTTTGCAAAGAAGTTAAATTCAGGTAATTATCCCTGTAACGGGCCGTGGCGGGGGTAAACTGATTTCCGATAAGATTACCCGATATCTCCAAATATGGAATTTTGGAGGTGGTGGTTAACCACTGATAGGAACGCTGTACATTGGGGAATGCAAGCGGGAAGAATTGATTCTTAATGGAATCGGTGGAATATTGTGTGGTAACCACCCGAAGACAGGGAGCCGTTCCGTAGGGGGTGGTGATGGTTCCCCATCCGTCACATTTAGTTACGCGGTATCCGGTTTTAGTATAAACAAAAGGTAACATAGTAGTGCTGGGTGTAGAAAATCTGAAAGGGGTGCTGTCATATTTTGGATAGGAAAAAGGAAAAAGATATAATTCATCCTTATCCGTGTAATAAGATGGAACGGGAACATTACTGAAAGTTACTCCCAGCCCGTCTACAATGTAGGCCTGAAAGGGACTGGTTTGCTTTTTATAGAAATTATAAACTTTGGTCATCTGAATAAGACCGAGATTAATGGTATCGGCAATTTTTTCACCATACTCATTGAACCCGATGAAGAAAAATGCATAGGGCGTCTGTGCTGCCAGCTTATAATCGCGCCTGCCTTGCGATAATGGAATAAGGTTTGAAAAGTTCCAGTTAAAATTGGTTCCGGTTTGGGTATAATTTCCCAAAGAATTTAACTGGGCATTGGTATATCGTAAGGTATCATTAGCACCCGGCATATGAGTGTTGTTTAATGAAATGGGTTGGGCAAAATTTGCAATAACTCCTGTAACAAAACCAATAATTAAGTATATATGACGTTTATTATTCATATAGCGTAAATTTACGAAAATAAAGTTGAGCAGATTATCTCAAAAAAATATTGTAATTCAAATCCTTTTTCTATTCATCAATCCATGCTTTACACAAAATTACACCCTTACGCTAACGGACGGAAAAGAAAAAGAAACAAAAAATTTTCCGGACAGTATCCGAATGTTTAAATTTTTGGATAGTAAAATAAAGGAATACATACTCTCCGGATATCCTGATTTAACCTATGAATTACAGCACCATCCCGAAAAATCTTTTTACTGTATAATTAACAAAGGGAAAAAATACAAAAATGTTTATTTACAAAACACTGAATTTAAAGAAATAAAAAAAAAATCATACCCAACCAAAGGCGCCGCTCCGGATAAAAAAATCGAAGCCGAATTGAATGAATACGCAAATCATGGTTATCCATTTGTTAAGGCAGAGTTCCTTGAAATCAAGAAACAAAACGACACGGTCGTTTTTTTAATCCACCTTAATCCCGGACCTAAAGTTTTATTCGACTCCGTTAATAATAAGGGTAATGTAATCATTAAAAAAAAGGTATTTTGTAGAATCACCGGCATTCAAAGCGGCGATTTGTTTTCAATAAAATCCATCCAAGAGTCGGAAAAAAAGATTAATGCATCGGGGTTTATGGTATCAGCTCAGCCTCCCAAAATAAGTTATTATAAGAGCAAAATGAATGTGGAATATTATACCCAACGCATGAATGCTTCGCGTTTTGACGGTATTATCGGTCTTCAGCCCGACCCAATCAACAATAAATCTGTATTAACGGGAAATGTGCTTTTACACCTGAAAAACTCCCTGATTAACCATGCAGAGGATATAAAACTTGAGTGGAGACGCGTACGCCGGGAAACACAGGAAATTCTGCTTTTCGGTAAAATACCCTATGTTTTCGGAACCGTGGCCGGTTGCGATGCAAAATTTAACCTTTACAGACAAGATACATCCATTTTGGATGTTCAGTGGGAAGGATCTTTGCATTTCTTTTTTTCGGGCTTAAATTCCGTTCGCCTGTTCTCGGCCCGAAGAACCAGCAGCGGTAAAAGTAATCTCGCTTTCGGACCCTCGGGCGGAGAAAGCAATATCACCACAGGCGGAATAGGGATTCAGATAGAAAAGACTAATTTTCCGCTGAATCCTGTTCGGGGTTTTAATCTTCATTTAAACACAAGTATTGGTAACAGGGTCATTAGAACAAAAAATATCCTTACAGATAGCGATGTTATAAACAAATACGAATATTATGACGGAAAAGGATATTTACAATATTTTGTGCCTTTAAGTCAAAGAAGTTGCCTGCTGAACGGCTTTCGATGGGCCGGTGCTTTTTCATCCGCACCACTCCTGCCGTCGGAACTTTTCAGAAGCGGCGGATTGCAAACATGGAGGGGATTTGATGAAAATCAGTTTCTTTCCAACTTTAATGCCGTTCAGACGCTGGAATACCGATTTTTGTTTTCCACGCTTTCGCATATAGCTGTATTTACCGATGGCGGCTGGTTTGAACGACTGTTGGCTAACGACTATAAAAGTTCTTTTGCTTTTGGATACGGGGCCGGACTTCAGCTGGAAACCAAAGGAGGCATCATCAAACTGGCTTATGCCATAGGACATTTGCAAGGCCAGACACCGGACATTCGGACAGGCAAAATTCACGTGGGATTCGTTTCTGTTTTTAAATAAGGGCCTATATCTGCAGCCAAGAAAAACATCCAAACCATAAAAAAACCAAAAAAAGGCAACCCCATAAAAAAAGCAATAAACAGGTGCATCAAAATGCCAAAAAAAACATAATATTTTTTAAAATAAAATAACAAATAAATTACGGGGAATGAGAGTTGAAAAAAAATTATGACATAATCCATCCATTCGGATAAAAAATTAGGCCAATTCATTAAAAAAGGATTAAACCAAACGGAATGGAAAATATTATTAACCGCATTTCCGGTAAACCATTCTTCAGATTTTATTTTGAATAAACCGGAGATCATATAAATCATTGCCCATTGAATTCTGCAGGCTGTCCAGACGATTTTTTCAGAACGAAATCGGATAATCATATTATCGGGTGAAAATGAACATAAAAAAACAACATTCAACAACGCATAATATCCTGCATGTATAAATTCATAGTGATAGTGTATAAAATTCAATAGGCCAAACCAAAGCAATAAATCCGACACGAATTTTCTTAGATAAAACAAAAAACTAAGAAAAGATAATAATACGGAAACAAACCAAAATAAATAATAAATTTCTTTTTTAACAAAAAACAAAAAATGAGTAAGCACATAAAAGGTATCAAATCCGGAGTCCGGAAAACATTTTTTTGAACGATACCCCTCTATTCCGAATTGAATAAGGGCTATAAATGAAAAAAAATATAAACCTCGATGAAATAATCGATATAAATTAATATAAGGGAGTTTTTTATAAATATTTACGTAAAACCAATGCACAAGAAAAGAATATCATCGGTTTGTTCCTGATTTCCTTTCCATTCGGTAATTTTATTCAATAAGAAGGATTTCATATCATATGATCCAAGGTGAGCCGATTTAAGAATCCATTCTTTCAGTCGTCTGGAGGTGACTTTTTTTACCAGCGTTCCGCCGAACTGGTCGGTACAGCCGTCGCTGAAAAGAAAAATTTTAGACAAATCACGGATATTTAATTCATGATTTAAGGCATTAACATGATTTACATAATTACCGCCGATAGAAGTTTTAACCGGACGGATTTCATTCAGATTGTTTTGGTTATCCAGATACCAAAGGGGGCGGTTGGCACCGGCATAAATCAGACGGTCGTTTATGATTTGAATAATAGCCACATCCATGCCATCTTTACTTTCGGATTCTGCACGATCCTGACGAAGGAAAATTCGTAATTCTTCATTTAGTTTTTCCAGAATAGCAGAAGGGGAATGGATTTTATATTCACGAATTATCTTCTGAATGAGGGTACTGCCAACCATGCTCATCAGTGCACCGGGAACACCATGACCGGTACAATCGGCACCAATAAGAAATGTACCGTTTGGTGTATGATGCACGGCATAAAAATCTCCGCTTAAAATATCTTTCGGAAGATAAATTGCATAACCGTATCCCGTTATTTTACGTATTTCTTCTTCCTGGGGGATGATGCTTCCCTGTATGCGGGTGGCATACTGAATACTGTCTAAAATATCTTTATTTTTTTCTTCGATGATTTTTTTCTGTTCTTGAATTTCTTTGGTGCGTTCTTCAACTTGTCTTTCCAATAGAATGTTTTGGTTCAGAAGTATTTCTTGTTTTTCTTTTTCTATTTTCAGATTTTTCTCCGACAAAGATTTTACTTCATTTAGTTTGTGCTCTAATTGGATATTTGTATTGCCAAACGTATAAGCCAGGTATAAGCTCATGGTAATGGGAATAATCATTATTGTTGTAAGAAACAAAAAAATCATTAAGGTATTATCAAAATTAAATGTTTCCGAAATGAAAAAAATGACGAAAAAAAGTAAAAGAATAAATGAAAAAAAAGATAGGCCGAAAATCAGTATGAGATACCCGATCGGTTTCCTTTTAAGGGCATAATACATCATACGAAAAGATTCAAAAATGAACAATAAACCAAATACAACAGAAAGTAAAATAGCAAAACTTACGTAATCAAACACCAAAAGTACAACTTGAAACAAAAAAACAAATAAATTAATATTTTTAATTAATTGATATTTTAAAGGTTTGAATATGGAATAGTATGTAAACATGAGGGATATAAAGAAACCGGAAGAGGATATCAACAATACCCAATGATTGTAGTTAATCCAAATAATACCATTGGTCTTAAAGTTCATTGACAGGTAGAAAAAAATTAAAGCATAAAAAATTAAACCAATGGAGTAATATAAATTCGATTTGATTTTTTTATAAGATAAATAAATAAAAAAATGATAAAAACTCAAAACCAAAAAAATAACGGAAAATAAAACGTTTACGAAAAAATTTGTAGTATTAATTAGCTCTTCCTCAACCAATTCTTTGACACTGTTTGAAGCTATATTCAAAATATAATCATCATTTGAATATATTTCTTCCGTTGAAGTATAAGCATGAAATTGAACAATGAGATAATGGTAAAGAGTGTCCTGGATAATGAAATAAGAAGGTGTTATAGATTTTACCAATTCAGATGAATCTCTCTTTGGATGAAACTTTCCAATGGATCCAACCAATACCGAGTCAATGTATATATTCATGGTAAATGGAGAATCGTCAGGTTGAAGATATACAACAATACCTCCGGGATAATATTTTTTCATTTTGATTTTAAGAACAGCCGTGCCGCTTTTGTAATAGAGCGGAGAATTCTTAACTTTTCTAAATTTGCCGGTATCAGGATTATTCAATATTTCATTGGGCAACAAAAAATTTTCGGAGTAATAAATACTACTCGGAAAATCGGAAGGTACATACTCAAATAAAGTTGATGTTTTCTTTTTCTTATTAACTTCTTCTTTGTCTTCGACAACAATTTGATTTTTTATCAAATTCAGGATGAGGAAAAAAAATCCCCACCCCAATGCCATGAAAACACCAAACCGAATTGATTTATTTTTAATGAATTTCAAGCGTTATGGAATTAAGTTAAAAGTACATGATTTAATTAAATAAATTAAAAAAATTCATACATTTGCCCGTGAAGGAGGTGCACAATTTTGCTTCAACAACATTGTGCTTAAAAGGGAACAGGAGTGAAATTCTCCGACAGTGCCCGCTGCTGTGAGTCCTTTTGTGTTCCTGTCCGACATTGATGCCACTGTTATTTATAAAATAACGGGAAGGCCGAACAGGAGGGATGAAGTCAGAAGACCTGCCTTTTTCAACAAACCTTATAAAGACACCGGGGCCAGTGTCTTTTGAAGGTCAAAAATGTATAAAGAGTTAAAATATTTTATTATTTGGTGTTGGTATTTTGTTATACCAGACATTATTTTTTGTCAAAAAGACAGACTTCAAAATCTTCCTGAAGTAGAAATTCATCCAAAAGCACAGGGCAGTCTTATTCAAGGCTTTACGCTTAAATCCGACTCCAACCGCTTCAAACATCTTGCATCTTTAAATCTACCCGAATACCTGCTAAGAGAATCATTTCTGAACCTTCGTTCTTATGGACCGGGCATGGTCTCTTCCATCGGTTCGCAAGGCGGCAGTGCCTCCCAATTTCAGGTTCTGTGGAATGGCATACCCATTAATCATCTTATGCTCGGTCAAACCGATGCCTCCACCCTTCCCCTTCCGCTAATAAGTAATATTCATCTCATGAGCGGACAAAATTCTCTGTCCTTCGGCAGCGGGGCCATGAGCGGCCAACTATTCTTACAATCTTTTTCTCTTGCCAACGACACTTCCTGTTCTTTTGCAATGAGCCACGCTTTTAATTCGCTTAAAGTAAATCAAACCGCTATTCAACTTGGATTTAATAAAACCAATATCCATGTTTTCAAATTAAACGGACAAAACCGTTATGCATACATCAAGGATAATTCTCCGATAACGGCAAGCCAGCCCATTCATCAAACCGGTGTGAATGTTAATCACAAAATGAATTATAAAAAACACCGGATTGTAACAGATATTCTTATTAATCGGTCCGACCGTTACATCGGAAATTATGCACGCGGCATTTTTGACTTATCCCAAAAAATGCAGGATGTTTTTTTTCTGCCTTCTGTTCATCATTATTTTTATACGAAGTCCATTAAAATCGAAAATAAAGTGTATTTCAATTATTCCGAAATGAACTATCGGAATACCCTTAGCGGCATCAACAGTATATCCGAAATTAAGCGTGGCGGATCCATTCATCAGCTTTCCCTTTCCATTGAAAAATTACACTTACGTTGGAAAGCCGAGTCACAAATGGCTGAAATCAGAACCAACAACTATTCGGAAATTAAGCCCTTTCACTATTTTAATTTTGGACAAACGATCGGCTATTCTTTACTTAAAAACCGACTGTTGGCCCAAGCAGGCGGTAGGATTGATTATTATACCGTCAACAAAAGTTTACCATTTACTTATTATACCGGTTTATACGGATATGCGCTTTCCTATTTCAAATACTACATAAAATACTCCACTTCTTTTCGTCATCCCACGGCCAACGAATTATTTTGGAATCCGGGAGGCAATCCAAATTTAAAACCCGAAACCTCTCGTGGCACTGAAGCCGGATTCGACCTTAACTTTAATATTAAACAAAATAAAATTCGTTTTACCTCAAATATGGAATATTTTAACCGCATCACCCATAATAACATCCTCTGGACTCCAGGAGCATCGGGTTTCCCCACTCCCATTAACATTCAAAAAGTTTGGAACCGAGGGGTACTATCGAAATCCGCAATTCATTTTGCAAAAGAATATTTTTATATATCCATACAATCTATCACGGCTTATGTTTTGTCAACCATCCTGGAAACCAACTTTGATAATTCCGAAAATCTGCAGGGAAGACAACTCATCTACACGCCACGTTATAAGTTCAATCATTCATTATCAATAGGTTACAAAGAATTTTCGTTTTGTTTGTGGCATCAATATACCGGCTATCGCTTCACTACATCCGATAATTCGCAATGGTTAAAGCCTTTTCATCTATGGGATATTTCGGTTATTCTGCCATCGCTAAAAAAAGGAAGAAAAATGGCTTTGGAAACTTCTTTCATGATACAAAATATATTTAACATATCCTATGCATTTATCGCCGGATATCCCATGCCCGGAAGGATTTATCAAATAAGCATAAAACTCAATTATCAAACCCATAAAAATCAACGCCTATGAAAAAACAAATCTACACAATGATGGCCGCCGCTTTGGCCTGGTTGAACGGTATAAGCCAACATACCGTTACCTTTGAAAGCTTCACGTTGGCTCCGAATTCCTTTTATTCCGATACTACATCCAAACCGTTTGAAGATGCAGCCACCAAATTCCGACATGAACAAATGAAATTCACAAACACTTGGTATTGGATAGGCGGATTTTCCTACACCAATAAATACGATTCATCCACGGCCGGATTTACAAACCTTTACGGCGTTAAACCCTATTGGGGATATAATATGTCCGGCAAGTATTGCGTAGGGCAGAATTATGCCCGCCTTGTTCTGAAATCGCCCTACAATCAACTGGACGGTTTTTACGTTACCAACACCACCTATGCATTTAAAAGTATGAAATACGGCGACTCCTTTGCAAAAAAATTCGGAGGCCCCTCCGGTAACGATCCCGATTTCTTTAAACTTACCGTGAGAGGTTATTTGAACGGAAACCTTAAAACCGACAGCGTGGAATTTTACCTTGCTGATTACCGATTTTCCAATAATGCTCAGGACTACATTATCGGAACCTGGCAATGGGTAAATACCGCTTCCCTCGGACAAGTAGACAGTCTGGAATTCCAATTGTTTTCAAGCGACAATAGTCCATACGGCATGAACACACCTGCTTATTTCGGTATCGATAATGTTACCGTATCTAATCCAACGGGAATTAAAGAGGTTAATGAAAACATTTACGTAGATATTTATCCAAACCCTGCCCGCGATGCCTTACACATTCGAACATCGAAAAAAACGGCATATCAATTAATGGATTTAAATGGAAAAATAATTTTTGAGGGCTCGTCTTCATCCGATACACGCATTCAAACTTCTACACTGAAAGAAGGAATGTATCTGTTAAAAATTTTTGATAATTCTAACTTTTCAACTTCAAGAAAAGTTATAATTGTTAAATAATTATTATTTTTTTCAAATTTGGTAACCATTCTGGCATTTCGTCTGAGGTTCGCAGGAGCGTTTGAATGGCATAATGGATTCTCATTTTTACTACGTTATCTTTCGTATATGTTGTAAATCAAATTTTATTATTTTTGCCTAAAAATTTTTTTATGAAAAAGTATTTGCTTCCCCTTATTTTCATTTTTCTTACTTGGATGTCTTGTAAGAAAGACCGATTAGACTTCGATAAATTTTCCACTACTAATCTGAATACGGAATACGGTGTACCATTAGTTTCATCTCAATTAACCATTCGTGAAATTCTACAAAAAGCCGATAAGGACTCAAACATCGTGGTGGATAATACCGGCTTTTGTACACTGATTTACCGGGGAACACTTTACACCAGCAACGCCAAAGATTTTATTAAAGTTTCAAATCAAACTATTGCACCCGTTAATTACGATATCAATTCCACCGTAGGTTTGGCTGCTTTCAACGGAGCGGCAAACGGAACCTCCTTCGGGCCTTATGCTCAAAACTACACCCATACCGTTTTACCCACCCCTCCGCTAATCGATTCCATATATTGTGCCAACGGCGTATTACTTAATGTGAATATTAACAATAATATGCCTGCAAATATTACCCTCACGCTTACATCAAACAGTATTATTGACTTAAGTACAAATCAGGTTTTCACCAAAACCATCACCGCCACAACTAATACCAACGTATCCTTTAATTTAGCCAACCACCTATTAAAACTAAACGACGGCGTTAACAGAAGCCGTTTACATCTCTCCTATCGTGTCTCCTTTCAAAAAACCGGAAATGCTTCAACCGGAACCGAAAACGTCTCAATATCATTATCGCTTAATAACATAAACTACTTAAAATTTATAGGATTTCTTGGCAGCAATTTTACTCATCCGCAATTTGCTCCATATAAAGACACCGTTCCCCTTACATTATTCAAAAGCAGTGAACCCACTTTCACCGCCACTTCTTTTTCCATGGTTGACCCCAAATTCCAAATTCGTTTTTACAATGAAATCGGTGCAAATGCCGAACTTGATCTTACTAAACTTGATGCCTATACCCCGGGCCCTGGTAACATAAACTTAAATCCTAATTCATTATCCGGTAGTCCGGTACTTCAAAATATTTTAATCAATAAAGCCAATAATTTTAATGCTCCAGTTACCACATCTCTTTTAATAAATAAAAACAACGAGCCTGCAGTGGTTCCCTTTATTAATTCTCGTCCTAAAAACGTAATATATGAAGTGAACGGTGTTATCAATCCCGGAGTAACCCTTCCTTATGTCAGAAATTTTGTAACGGATACTTCCAAAATTCGTGTTGATTTGGATGTTATCATTCCGCTTTGGGGGAACATGAAAAACCTGATATTTATGGATACCACTAAAGTGGACTTATCTTCTTTGGATCCGGCTAACATTAAAAAACTCACGCTCAGAACCTATTTTGAAAGCACTTTCCCCTTTACCCTTGGAACCGAAATTGTATTTACCGATTCTCTGAATAATCTGCTCTACACTTTCCTTCCTCCGGGAACGGTAGTTATACCTGGCGCTGTGGTTGATAACAACGGCATCGCTGCTCAACCCACCATATTCAAAAAAGATTATGAACTTCCCCATCACGTTATTGCCATTTTGAAAGAAACCAAAAAAATAAGAATTCGTGCCTTTGCCGAAACCACCAACTACCCGCAGGACATAAAGGTGTATGACTTCCAAAAACTGAAAGTGAAAATCGGCATGGCCGCTCAACCTAAATTCTAATCTTAATTGAATTTAATTCTTATGAAAAATAAATTTCTTCTTGCTTTGATTTCTGTAAGCGGTGTCTTATTTTCTCAGCATCAGCTTATTCATCAGAATATCCAACAGGTACCGCAAACCTATCAATGGAATCCTGCCATAATGCCTCAATATAAATTTTACTGGGGAACCACTTTCGTTCCTTTTGCCCTTGCTCCAACCCCTGTTTTGAACAGTATGTATATCAATAAAGGCACGGCCGCACCCTCCCTTAGGGATTTCTTTGCCACTCAGGGCGACTCGGTTCAAATCAACAGCAATTGGGCCATTCGTGCCAAAAATATGAACTACACCCATTTCAACTATGATATCGGTATTTTAGGGTTCGGTTTCCGACTCAAAGAAAAGGGCTATTTCCATTTTTATTCCACTTTAAAGAATCACTTTTGGATGGGCATACCGAAGGATTTTTATAAATTCCTTCTGGAAGGTAATGCCGGACCTAATATCGGCAGAGACCTTAACCTCGGCCTCAAAATCAATCATAATTCATTCGTTGAAACCGGCTTTTCCTATGCCCGTGAAATTAAGCCCGATAAATTGTTTGTCGGAGGTACTTTAAAAATTTATAACGGAATAGCCAACATTCAAACCAAACGGAACAACACCACCTGGAGAACCGGCGATACGGCCTATGAATACAATGCACAGTCCGATATCCTGATAAACATTTCATCTATATATGATACGCCAAAATTTAAAAAAGATGCCACCAGTCCCTTCGACTCCGCTAAAATCAATATCTCCAATGTCTTTAAAAACATGGGCGGAGGCATTGATTTAGGTTTTAAATACAACATCAACGACCGATTCTCGGTTAATGCCGCCGTTACCGACATCGGATTCATCAAATACAAAAGCAACGCCCGCAATCTTTCCTTTAACGGCAGTTTATATTTTCCGGGCATAGACGTAAAACCCTACATCGGTGACAGTGTAGATTACCAAAAAGCCCTTGAGAAAATGCTCGATTCTTTGGCTAAAAAATACGACTATACCATGGACTTCAAACCCTATACCGTTTGGATGCCGGCACGCATAAACATTCAAGGTATTCATAATTTTAATGACCAACACATGTTTTCGGTTTTATTACAAACGGTTTTCTATGATAAAAAACCACGTTTGGCAACTTCATTAGGTTATATATTCAGGCCCAAACACTGGTTTAATCTTTCGCTTGCTTATCAGATTTACAACCGCTCTTACTCCAATGTGGGCGTGGGTTTCGCATTTAATTTGGCATTTTTGCAATGGTACGTAATGACGGATAATCTCCTTGGTTTTACCAGATATACCACCGTTGTCAATAACGGAAGTGAGTTCAATGTTCCCACTAACCGAAACATCAATGTTCGCATGGGGTGTAATTGGACATTTGGCGTGAAGCCCCGCGACCGCGACAAAGACGGCATCATTGATAAAAAAGACCTTTGCCCGGATATATTCGGACTTGCCGCATTTCAGGGATGCCCCGATACTGACGGCGACTCCATTCCCGACAAAGACGATTCCTGCCCGAAAGTGGCCGGAGTTAAATACCTGAACGGATGCCCCGACCGCGACGGCGATAAAATTACCGACACCCTGGATGCCTGCCCCGATGATCCGGGATTGGCTGAATTTAAAGGTTGCCCCGACCGCGACGGCGACAAA
>FQKF010039455.1_pt1 | contig 15418 bp, 15 predicted proteins | sample 1504521 | NCBI WGS metagenome assembly FQKF01 (sample SAMEA4475357, study PRJEB15587) | soil metagenome | biome: Soil; feature: Field | place: India | collected 2015-03-11 | depth 0 m
CGCCTGAAGGGATTCGAACCCCTGACCCACTGCTTAGAAGGCAGTTGCTCTATCCGACTGAGCTACAGGCGCAATACAATATATTTTAAAAATTTTATCTCTCTTATTGCAACATCTGTTATAATTAGCTATGGAAAAAAAGATTTATGAAATTGAGGAAAAGTGCACTATTAAACAAAAATATGGAAAATGTTTTATACCTTTGAGGTCTGCCCTTTTCTGCTTAGACTGTTTTACAGTTCATATAAAAGATATATGTCCTAACTGTCTTTCCAGTAATTCTGTAAGACTTATTGAGCTTTTCCTCTCTGAACCAGACGCTACTGATGAACAAATCAGGGAAGAACTAAATAAAAAATTCCTTCAAACATAAACATTTTCACAACTTTTAACAATTTTTGTTAAAAACTCTGTTAAACCTTTAAAAAACTATTTGATAAAAAATAAGGAAATAGTTATTTGCTCAAAATTATGGCATCTTACTTTCTCTTTATTTTTTCATACCATAGATAATGTCTATGTTTTGCATAATCTTCATCCACATAGCCTGTAAACATACTCTTAAGAAGAGGCCAATTGGATTTAAACAATACAACTGTTCCTACATGGACAAATAGAGCTAACATAAATAAAAAACCAGTTAGAGTGTGAACTATTGTGTTTATTGACTCAATATTTGGTGAAAGAACAAGCCACTCTAAATTTTTTAGCACCTTTATAACACCTGTGACAGTAAGTAAAATTATTACAAAACCGATTCCTAGATAGGCTATTCTTTGCTCAGGTAGATATTTTTCTGAAGGTGGTTCTATTCCTAATCCTATCATTGCTGCCAATACTTTAATACTCTTTGAAATATCTCCCTTCTTAGGTAAGAGAGAAAAATCTCCTCTCAAACCATGATAGACAATGTGAAATACAACAGCAGATAGAAATACAATAGATGCTATATAATGAACAACTGTTACATTATAGAAATCCGCTGTCCATCCAAAGCCAGGCAAATCAGTAATGTAGTATCTTTTATAAAGGGGTAAGCAACCAAGCCCTGTAAATAGAAGGACAATGCCTGAAATAGCAATACTCCAATGCTCTAAAAGTTCAATTTTACTATGTCTTTTTATCCTATTTTTCATTGTTCTCTCCCTCCCTTGAACTTTTCTTAGACTTTAAAGCTCCAATAGCTGCTCCTACCATAGAGAGAACTCCTGATGCTAATGCAACCTTACCAATCGGATTAAAAGTAGACTCGATCTTATTTTCTACCTTAACAGGCATCTGAAATCTCTCTTTATTAGCTTTAATAACCTTTTCTATTGCTTCGAAGGGAACTTTAGAAAGATAAAGAGTTGAGGTTCCTCCATTCTGTTTATCACCATAAATATATAATCCTTCCTCCTTTGCTCTTTTTTGAGCAAGTTCGTATATTTGCTTTCTAATTCCAAAGGTGAATACGGAATTATGTCCAAGCCTATCTCTACAAGCAACTACACATGCAGGCTCTTCACCTTTCTTTATTCTGTCTTTACATAAATCGCATTTATACATAACTCCACCACCAGCATACTTTGGCAAAATTTGTAAATATATTCCCACACCAGCCTGTCTTTGCGGAATATGCCAAGGGCATACATCTCTACATTTTGCCCCACCAAAACATATTTTATCGTTTATTACAGAATTACCCTCCGGCTGCTTTGTGAGTGCTCCGAAAGGGCATCCTCTTACACAAGGAGGATTATCGCAATGCATGCATCTTCTTGGAATATTGAGCTCTTTATCATCAATATTAACTTTTTGAACAAATATCCAATTATAAGGAGTTAAGGTATCAATCTTATCTCTTTTATCAGACCAATCTTCATAGTTCTTTCTGGGCCAATAGGGTAAAATTGGCTTTTTTGGCTCGGGAAATCTTTCTTTATTATAATCTCTACAGGCTTTCACACATCTTGGTATAGGTTCATCCTTACACCCATCGCATTTAGTTAAGTCAATCAATGTTGCATACTTACCTTCTGCCGCATCCACTGCATTACCTAACAAAAGTGAACCACAAAACATCGATGATAAAGCAAGAAAGCCTCTTCTTGATAAGTTCATAGACTTCCTCCTTCGGTAAACTCCCGATTTAACTTATTCTTCAACCACCAGAGCTATAGGAAAGGTTACAGTTATTAGAGTTACCTGAAAATTTAGATAGTAGTCGTTCTGATTCATCATCTCCGCAGATAGGACATTTTTCTTTTTCATCTTTTCTACTTAAAGGCTTATAGACTTCAAAGGTATTCAAGCAGTTTTTGCATTTGTACTCATATATTGGCATATGTCACCCCCTAAACCGCAGATATATAGGTTTTTATAACCTTCTCTATCTCTTTCTCAATTTTATCAACAGAGCCATCATTTTTATTTAAGCAGTCATTAAGATAAAACTTCACAATTAAAAAACCAGCACCCTTAAGAGCTCCGTTTATTGAAGCAAACTGAGTTATTATCTCTTCACAGGCTCTTCCTGATTCAATCATTCTCTGAAGTCCCCTTATTTGACCTTCTATCCTTTTTAACCTTTGAATTAATTTCGTTTTATTCTCCATTATGATACCTTACCCCCTTATCTTATTTTTTATAATATAAAATAAGGATAAAATTGATGTCAATAGAGAGGGTATAATTTTGCTTGCATATTAAAAATTTTTATGCTAAAATTAATTTGTTTATGGAAGACCACAAGTTAAAAATTTTTTGCACCGTTGCTGAGACTAAAAGCTTCTCTAAAACTTCTGAAATTATTCATCTTACTCAACCTGCTGTTAGTCTGCAGATCCAGGCTCTTGAAGAACTTTATGAAACAAAGCTCTTTGATCGTTCCTCTGGAACAATAACACTTACACCATCAGGGGAGATTCTTTATAAATATGCAAAAGAGATACTAACATTATACGCAGAGGCTGCAAAGGAAATTAGTAAAATAACTGGACTCATAAAAGGTTGTGTAAAAATCGGAGCAGGTACAACAGTTGGTAATTATATACTCCCAGCTGTAGCGGTAGATTTTAAGAAAAAACATCCTAAAATTAGAGTAAGCATCTCAATAGGTAATGCAAAAAAAATCTTAGAAATGCTTGCCACGAGTATGATAGATTTCGGGATAATCTCTGAAATGCCTGGAAAGAGTAAATTTAATGTAGAATCTATCATATCTGATGAACTCTGCGTTATATGCCCATCTGACCATCCCTTAGGAAAGCAAAAAACAGTATCCCTATATGATGTCATAAAAGAACCCTTTGTAATTAGAGAAGAAGGCTCAAGCACAAGAGTTATAATTGAAAGATTTTTTGCTGATAACGGACTTAGCATTTCGGATTTGCATATAGCCTTGATTTTAGGTTCAACGGGATCAATTAAAGAAGCTGTTGAAAGAGGCATGGGACTCTCAATTGTATCTAAATGGGCAATTAGAAAAGAGGTAGCTTGCGGAAATTTAAAAATTTTAAAACTCAAAGAGGGTAAAATAACAAGAGATTTTTATATTGTTTTACCAAAAAATTCAATTCTTTCGCCCGCTGTTGAAGAGTTTATATCCTATCTTAAAAATTATCCCTATAATGACCTTATTTTATAGGGGATCTCCAATTTTGTGAAGTCTAATAACATTTTTATTCCCCATGAAAGGAGAACTTGCAACGAATACTACAGCATCTCCATTGCTTGCAAGGTTTAGGCTTTTAAGCTGAACTTCTGTCTCCTTAAGAAAAAGGTTGTCGATTACGTCTATTTGAGAAGGAATGTGCATAGGGATAACTGCCCATAGCAAAGAAAGCCTGCGATACACATTATAATCTGGAGTAAAAGCTACAATTGGCATTTGGGGTCTCAGTTTAGATATTAATAAAGCTGAAAAACCAGAATGAGAAAATACCACAATAGCTCTTGCTTCAATATCCTGAGCAACTCTTACAGCACCTGATGCAATAGCTTCTGGGAAATAGTTACTAACCTTGAAGGATGACAATATTTTATTCCCTAAATTTTCTTCTGTATACCTTATTATAGAATCCATTGTTCTTACCGATTCTAAAGGATACTTACCTGTTGTTGTTTCTGCAGAAAGCATGAGAGCATCTGTACCATCAAGCACAGCATTTGCTACATCACTTGCCTCAGCTCTTGTTGGTCTTGAATGTTCCCGCATAGATTCAAGCATCTGAGTTGCAGTTATAACTACCTTTTTTTTCTGATTGGCAAGGTCTATAAGCATTTTCTGATAAAATGGAACTTCTTCTATTGGTAATTCTACACCCAAATCTCCTCTTGCAACCATAATCCCATCACTATGTTCGAGAATTTCATTAATATTTTTTAAAGCCTCCCTCTTCTCTATTTTTGATATTAATGGAGGCAATTTAATTTGATTTTTCTCAGCCCACTTTTTAATCTTGATTAAATCATTAGGGCTTCTAACAAAAGAAACTGCTACATAGTCCACGTCGAGGTTTATACCAAATGAAAGGTCAGTTTTGTCCTTCTCAGTAAAAGAATCTATGGTTGTTCTTGTAAAAGGTAAGTTTACACCTTTTTTAGATTTTAAAATTCCACCTTCAACAATTACACCTACTAATTTATCCTTATTTTTCTCTATAATTTTTATTTTTAAAAGTCCATCATCTATTAAAATCTCCTCTTCCGCTTTAACATCATCCAATAATGGTGGATAGGAAATGTAAATTGTTTTATTATTGGAAAGTTTGTTGCCCGGTAAAATTTCTATTGTTTCTCCCTCAATTAATTCTACTTCTCCTCCTTCAACCTCTCCTATTCTTATTTTTATTCCTTGAAGGTCTTGAATAATACTTACCGCTTTTCCCAATTTTTGAGATTCTTCACGAATGGTTTTCACTATCTTGTTAAACCATTCATAATTACCATGGGAGAAATTTAATCGAGCTACATCCATACCAGAAAGAATCAACTGTCTTATGATTTCTCTCTTCTCCGTAGAAGGTCCTATGGTACAAACTATTTTTGCTCTTCTCATCATCTCTATAAAATTTCTATACTGTTATTTTTTTTCTTAACTCTGGTATGAATCTCCCAACCAGGAAGTTTATCTTTATAGTCAGTTCTATAGTGAGCCCCAACGCTATTTTTTCTTAAATAGGCTGACTCTGTGATTAATAAGCCTACTGTTATCAAGTTTTTAAGTTCAATGGAAAGAGGGTCTAAAAAAACACATTGGGAAAACCTCTCGTAAAAGGGCATGATAAAAGATTTTGCAATTCCGAGAGATTCACTACATCTTATCACTCCAACTTTATTCCACATTATTTCTCTCAGTTTATTTTTAATTTTTTCCATTTCAAATGAATATAAATACTGAATTTTATCTTTCATATATAAGTCTTTTCTGAACTTAAAGCTTTCAAACCCTTCTACATACTTAATCGCACCCTTTGCTGCTCTGAAACCGAAAACAAGTCCTTCAAGAAGACTATTGCTTGCTAATCTGTTAGCACCATGGACACCAGTACATGCTACCTCACCAGCAGCAAAAAGGCCTTTTATGTTTGTTTCACCAAAGTTATTTGTCTCTACCCCACCCATAATATAATGAGCTGCCGGTGATACAGGTACCATTTCTTGAGCTATGTTGAGTTTAAAATTAAGGCATGTATTGTATATATTGGGAAATCTTTTTTTTATAAAATTCTCATCTAAATGTGTTAAATCTAAGTAAACATGAGAAGTATTATTTTTTATCATCTCGGAAATTATAGCTCTCGAAACAATATCTCTCGGCGCTAAATCACCCAAGGGATGATAACTTTTCATAAAGGCTTCTCCGTGAATATTTCTTAAAATTGCTCCCTCACCTCTCATTGCTTCACTCAATAAAAACTGAGGTGCATCTTTTTTATAAAGAGCCGTAGGATGGAATTGAACAAATTCCATATCTTTTAAATTTGCTCCAACTCTAAATGCCATAGCCATTCCATCCCCTGTAATAACTCTTGGATTCGTTGTACGAGAATAAACTTGTCCTGCGCCTCCTGTAGCTAATAAGGTGGCTTTTGCAAAACATCTAATAATTTCTTTTTCTTTTAGCAAAAAAGCCCCATAACATCTATTTTCATCTGCGATTAGATCTATTGCCATAGTAAAGGAGGCTTTCTTCACTTTATCTATAAGAGAAACTTTATTTATTAGAACTCTTTCAATTTCTCTTCCTGTAGAGTCTCCATGGGCATGAAGTATTCTCTTCCTTGAATGAGCTCCCTCTAAGGTAAAGGATAGTTTACTTCCTTCTTTGTCAAATTCGGCACCCCAGTTTATTAATTCTATAATTCTTTCAGGCCCTTCTGAAACTAAAATCTTTACTGCTACTTCGTCGCAAAGCCCATCTCCTGCTTTTATTGTATCTTCATAATGTATACCAATTTCATCTTCATCACTGAGAGCTACTGCTACACCGCCTTGAGCATATTCAGTGCTGCTTTCAGTAGGGACATCTTTTGTAACAACAAGAACTTTTCCACTTTTTGACATCTCAATAGCAGCTCTAAGTCCGGCAACACCACTACCTATAATGAGATAGTCAGTGTAAAGGTCTTCTGACATTTAGTCCTCGAAGGTTGTCCTGAGAACTTCTTTTATGGAGGTTATTCCTTGCATTATTTTATTTAAACCGCTTCTTCTTAGGGTTAACATTCCTTGTTTGACTGCCTCTCTTTTAATATCAAGAGCAGTGGCACCAGTGAGAATTAAATCTTTAATTTCATCAGTGATAGGCATCACTTCGTATAGAGCTATTCTTCCTTTATACCCTGTTAAATTACATTCTGTACAGCTTCCTGGACCATATATCTTCAAATTTTCGATCTCATTCTCCGTAAAGCCTAATTTCAATAGAGTTTCTTGAGCAACAGTCTCTTCTCTTTTACAATGGGGACAAAGTTTTCTAACTAATCTCTGAGCAACAACAAGTAAGACAGAGGAAGAAATTAAAAAGGGTTCTATACCCATGTTAACCAATCTTGTAATAGTACTTGGCGCATCATTTGTATGAAGCGTACTGAGGACAAGATGTCCTGTAAGAGCAGCCTTAACTGCAATTTCTGCTGTTTCAAAATCTCTTATCTCACCAACCATTATTATATCTGGGTCTTGTCTTAAGAAAGATCTTAAGGCGGCAGCAAAAGTAAGACCAATTTCTTCCTTTACATGAACCTGATTAATACCCTGAAAACTATATTCTACGGGATCTTCAACAGTCATTATATTAACCTCTGGTTTATTTAACTTCATCAAGGCAGAGTAAAGAGTTGTTGTTTTACCAGAACCTGTTGGGCCAGTAACGAGTATCATGCCATAGGGTTTTTCCAGAGACTCAAGGAAAAATTGTAAGGATATTTCCTCAAACCCAAGCTTTGTTAAATCGAGCTGTAAAGAGCCTTTTTCAAGAATTCTCAAGACAATTTTTTCACCATGAATAATGGGTAAAGAGGACACTCTAAAGTCCACATCTTTATCGGCAATTTTCGCTTTAATTCTGCCATCCTGAGGTAGTCTTCTTTCTGAAATATCAAGATGGGACATTATCTTAAATCGAGTAGTCAAAGCACTTCTAATCTGAGTAGGCAGATTCATTACATTATGAAGGACTCCGTCTATTCGATATCTTACTGCCACTCCCTTTTCATAGGGCTCTATATGAATATCACTTGCTCTCATCCTTATAGCATCATAAATTATCTTGTTAGCAAGTTTTATGATAGGTGCATCTACACGAACAGACTCTTCCTCTTTAGACTCGGCCTCATCAGCCGCAGCCATATCAATAACAGCGCTTTCTATTAACTCATCAACCTGTTCGAGACTTTTTTCGTCTCCATCGCTTTTTTTATCCGTTTCATTAAAATACTGTAGCATTTCTGAGTATTTTGACAGATAGATATCTAAATTAAATCCTGTTAAAAGAAATTTTACATAATCAATTATTGTATTTGATGGATCACAAATGGCTACTTTAATAGTACTTCCCTCTTTACCAAAGGGAACTACTTTATATTTTTTCATAATTTCCTTGGGGATTAATTTAACTACCTGAGGGTCTTTTTCAATTTTCAGAATATTTATTAGAGGATAACCATATATTTCACTCAAGGCATTAAAAAGTTGATTTTCATCAATATATCCAAGCTTCATTAGAGCAGAGCCAATCTTAATACCTTCAACTTTTTGCACTTTTACAGCTTGCAGGAGTTTTTCTTCAGAAATGACTCCTTTTTTTACAAGATACTGACCAAGAGATGTGGCTCCAACTACTCCCATAACTTATACTCTAATTTTAATATAATTTAACAATTTTTTCACCTCTTCCACCCTAGATATAGCCATAATATGAATTCCATTGGCTAATTTATTTTCCATTATATTCATTGTAATACTTGATGCAAAGTCTATACCAAATTTTTCTACATCCTCATCATTCATTTTGCTAACTTTATCTATGAGCCATTGAGGAACTATTGCTCCTGGAATTTTTTCTGCAATATAATATAGCATTTTCTTTGTCCTTATTAGTATAAGTCCGACAATTACCTTTACTCCTTCAAATTTACTTGCAAAATCAGTCAACCTCTTGAGCTTATCAATTTCAAAAATCATTTGTGTCTGAAAAAAATCTGCACCTAATTTAAACTTTTGTTCAAATCTTTTCAACTGGGGCAAAATAGGTTCCACATTAGGATTAACAACAGCACCAACAAAAAAATCTGTTTTCCCATTTAGAGTATTTCCATAAATGTCTTTACCTTCGTTTAGATTTTTAACTACTTTTATCATAATGGATGAATCAATATCATAAACTGGTTTAGACTCCCTGTGATCACCCCATAGGGGATGATCTCCTGTCATTACAAGTAAATTTCTTATACCTAAGGCATGGGCTCCAAGGAGATCAGACTGAATAGCTATTCTGTTACGATCCCTACAGGTCATCTGTAAAACTGGTTCAAAATCCATTTCCAAGGACAACTTACATGCTGCCATAGAACAGAGTCTCATCCTCGCAGATGGATTATCAGTAAAATTTACAGCATCTGTTAAATATTTCAACTCTTCCAATTTATCCAGCATAGGGGTTACATCAGGACCTTTTGGAGGAGTAATTTCTACAGTTATCACAAAATCGTCATTTAAAAGTTTTGTTCTTAAGATGGTCAATTTACTTTCTCCTTAACCGCATAGTCTCTCGGTGAACTTGCCTTTGACCAGTCCTTAGGTCCGAGAAGACTCTCGTAAAATCTATCTATAACACCTCTTTTTTCAAGAATATTAAAGGCAATAACCCAAACGCATTTCTTTTGAGGATTTACCTCACATCTTCCATCCTTGTACCCCCCACAAGGTCCATTAAGCATCGATTTCGGGCATAAAGTAACAACACAAACTCCTGTAATTGCGAGAAAGCATTCACCACAAGCTCTACACCTTTCCTCAAATTCCCTAAATCGTCGCATATTGCCAATAAATAAAGTATCATTTACCGGGATTATTGGTTTATCTTCAAAAAATTCCACTATAGTCTGTGTTCCTGCACCGCAGGAAAGAACTAAAATACAGTCAGAGGCATTAATAAGTTCTTTATATTTTGACAGATCCCTTTTTGTTCCCAAAATCTGACAACCCGTCTTAGCTATAAACCAACCTGTAATTTGTTTGCCTTTTTTTTCAAGCCATTCCTTTAACTGTAGAATTGCCTCTTCATCGCCTGTACCACACAAACTGGCGCATTCAGAACAGCCGATTAAAAAATATGAATTATATCGGTCAATATAAGTTGAAAGCTCCTCATTTTTCTTCTTTTTTGAAACAATCATTAGAGCAAACCTTTCTGTAATTTTGTGGCATAAACTGTATTTTCCATAAGCATAGCAATAGTCATAGGACCAACACCTCCTGGAACAGGTGTTATATAAGAAGCTTTTTCTTTAACGCTATCAAAATCAACATCTCCAATAACCTTATCATAATTTGTCACATTTATCCCAATATCAATAATAACTGCACCATCCTTAACCATATCGGCTGTTATAAAATTAGGAACTCCAACAGCAACACATAGAATGTCAGCTTTTCTCGTGATTTCTTTAAGTCCTTCTGTTTTACTATGGCAAACAGTAACAGTAGCATTTCTTCTTAACAAAAGCAAAGATAGGGGCTTACCCACTATTACACTCCTGCCAATTACAACAGCATGTTTTCTTTCTATTTGAATCTCATAGGTGTCAAGTATTTTCATTATTCCCTTCGGAGTGCACGGTATGAAAAGGGGATTATCAATTAAAAGTCTACCAAGACAGTAGGGAGTAAAACCATCAACATCCTTGAAGGGGTCTATTTTTTGTAAAATATTATTTTGATTCATATGCCTTGGTAAGGGCAATTGGACAAGAATGCCATTAATAGAAGGATTTTGATTTAATTCATCAATTAATTTATATATTTCTTCCTCATCTGTTCCTTCAGATAACTTAAATATAAGGCTTTTAATACCCAATTCAAGACAGGTCTTTTCCTTAAAAGAGACATATTTCTCTGATGCCTTATTGTCTCCTACAAGAATAACAGCTAAACAGGGATTAATACCTTTGTTTTTTAATTCTTCTACCTCTATTCTTATATCCTCTTTGATAATAGATGCGATAAATTTACCATTTATTAATGTAAAACTCATTACCCCTCCCTCTTATTAATAAGTTCTAATGCTTCTTGACGAGTTGTCTGACTCTTTCTAAAAATGCCTCGCACTGCAGAGGTTACTGTTTTAGACCCGGGTTTCTTTATACCTCTCATACTCATACAAAGATGTTCAGCCTCAATTACTACCATACATCCCTTTGGTTTTAGTTTTTCCATTAATAGATTAGCCAGTTGGCTTGTGAGTCTTTCCTGAACTTGTGGCCTCTTTGCAAAATAGTCAAGAGACTTGGGAAGTTCGCTTAATCCCACAATTTTGCCATCGGGAATATAAGCAATATGAGCATGCCCAAAAAAAGGCAAAAGATGATGCTCACATACAGAATAAAAAGGAATATCTCTTATCAAAACCATCTCATCATGAGTTTCGCCTTCAATGCATTTCAGTAAATCCTCATCTGGAGGAAGTAATCCCCTAAAAATCTCTTCACACATTCTTGCAATACGTTGAGGGGTATCCTTAATTCCTGGCCTTTCAATGTCTTCTCCAATACCTTCCAATATAAGTCTCACACCCTCTTCAATTTTTTTTCTGTCAAACACAACTAATCATCCTTTCATCAGTAATTATTAAATCAATTCTTTTATCAAAAGGCTCTGTAGGAATTCGATCAATTATCTGCTCCTCGTAAGCTAATCCTATGGCTAATCCCTTTTTATATAAGAGAAGTCTATCATAAAATCCTCCTCCATAGCCAATCCTATAACAATATATGTCAAAGGCTATACCTGGCACAACAATCACTTCTATTTCTTCAATAGATGCTTTAGTTCCCCTCTCTGGTTCAAGAATAGATTTATATCCTGGAGATAATTGTTCAAGATTGTTTACCCAATAAAGTTCAAGAGCTTTACCTCTCTCTACTACTTTAGGAAAAGCTGTTTTAATAGAATTTTCTTGACAGAAATAAAATATTTTCCATGTATCAACTTCACTACCATAGGATGCATATAAAAGAACAGATTTAATTTTTTTTAAATTTAAAAATTCAGTAAAATTTAGCATAATTTTCTGATCTTTTTGATTTTTTAAAAAGGGTTCTATTTCATTCCTCAAATTAATCATTCTTTTTCTTATCTCTTTCTTCATAACACTATTTGCTTCCTGAGTAAAAAACATTTAAAATTATACCATTACCAGACTCTTTTATGGTAATATAAAGCTTTATGGAAGAAAAAGATTTAATAAAACTTTCTGAAAAACTTTTAATACCTACCTACTCAAGATATCCTATAGTATTACGTAAAGGTAGAGGAGTAAAAGTATGGGATGTAAACGGCAAAGAGTATCTTGATTTTCTTGCAGGAATTGCAGTAAATATTCTCGGACATTGTCCAAGAAAAGTGGTAATGGCAGTTCAAAAACAAGTTCAAAGACTAATTCATGTATCAAATCTTTATTACACCGAGCCTCAACTTGCTTTAGCAAAAATATTAATAAAAAATTCCTTTGCCGATAGGGTTTTTTTCTGCAATTCGGGTACAGAGGCAAACGAAGGTGCTCTTAAACTTGCACGCATATATATGAAAAAAAAATATGGTGAAAAAATGTTTGAATACATCTCTGCCTATAATTCTTTTCATGGCAGAACCTTCGGAAGCTTGAGTGTAACAGGTCAAGAAAAGTATCATCAAGGTTTTGAGCCTCTGCTCAGTAGCGTAAAATTTGTTCCTTTCAATAGAGCAGACGCCATTGCCAATGCAATAACAGATAAAACCTGTGCAGTGATTCTTGAACCAATTCAAGCAGAAGGTGGAGTTAATGTTCCAGATAGGGAATATCTCAAAAAAGTAAGGGAAATTTGTGATAAAGCAGGAATTCTCCTTATTCTTGACGAAGTTCAAACAGGAATTGGAAGAACAGGAAAGCTTTTTGCTTACGAACATTTTGGGATTGAACCAGATATAATGACCCTTGCCAAAGGACTTGGTGGAGGGATTCCTATCGGAGCCGTGCTCACTAAGGAAGAAATTGCTCAAGCCTTTGCTCCAAAAACCCATGCCTCAACTTTTGGAGGAAACCCTGTTGCTTGTGCCTCTGCTGTAGCGACTCTCGAAACAATTCTCGAAGATGGATATTTACTTGATTACTGTGGAAGAATTTCTAAATATTTTATCAAAAAACTCAACTCTTTAAAAGATAAATATCCTGAAAAAATAAAAGAAATAAGAGGTTTAGGATTATTAATTGGTATGCAAATTTCATCTGACGGTAGCCAAATAGTGAAAAAATGCATGGAAAAAGGATTATTAATAGGCACTGCCGGAGACGGAACAGTACTAAGATTTACTCCTCCTTTAATTATTGAAAAAGATGATATAGATGAAGCTATAGCTATACTTGACAAGACTCTACGGGAGGTTTCAAGTTGAAAAGAGATTATTTGAGAGTATTTGATTTCGATAAAGAGGAATTTCAAGCCTTAATACAAAGAGCTAAGGAATTAAAAGAAGGCAAGAACTCATCAAAGTGTCCTATAATTGGGAAAAGTGTGGGTATGATTTTTGAAAAACCATCAACAAGAACACGTGTTTCCTTCGAAGTAGCGATTTACCAACTTGGAGGGCATCCAGTGTATTTAAGCCCAAGGGAATTACAACTCTCAAGGGGTGAGACAGTAAGAGATACTGCTCAAGTCCTGTCTCGATATCTAAATGCAGTTGTGATAAGAACTTTTTCCCATAGCACTCTCGAGGAATTTGCAAAATGGGCAAAGGTCCCTGTTATAAATGCCCTCACTGATAGTCATCATCCTTGCCAAGCTATGGCAGATATGCTTACAATTTTTGAAAAAAAGGGTAAACTTAAGAACATAAAAATTGCTTATGTAGGAGACGGAAATAATGTAGCTAACTCTCTGATTGAAGCTTCAGCATTAACGGGATTAAAAATTAATATTGCCACTCCTGAGGGTTTCGAACCTTTGAATGAATCAGTGGATAAAGCAAAATCTTTAACAGAAGTAAATCTTTTCAGTAATCCCTTTGAAGCTGTCTCAGATGCTGATGTTATATATACAGATGTTTGGCTAAGCATGGGAGAAGAAGGGAATATGGAGAAAAAAGAAAAATTTAAAAATTTTCAGATCAATTCTGCTCTGTTAAAAAAGGCAAAACCTGATGCCATAGTTATGCACTGCTTACCTGCTCATCGGGGAGAAGAAATTACTGATGAAGTTATAGACGGTTCTCAAAGCGTAGTTTTGGACCAAGCAGAAAATAGACTTCATACATCAAAGGCAATTCTTGAATTTCTACTAAAGTTGTAGGAATAATCCTACAAGCTTGTAGGATTATTCTGATTTACAACCTTATTTTGAATTTGCATAATTATATAAAAAAACTTTTAAGGAGGTTTTATTTATGCCATGGAACATTAATGTTGATCCACTCGGTAGTCTGGCTCTCAGTGCTCTTGTAGCTGCAGTACCTATCTTTTATCTTTTCTGGGCACTTGCTTACAAGAGAATGAAAGGTCACTGGGCAGCCATTTCAGCAGTAGTAATCGCCATGTTAATTTCCATTGTCGCCTATGGAATGCCTGTAAATCTTGCTGTGCTTTCTACTTTCAATGGTTTTATCTTTGGACTTTGGCCTGTTTGCTGGATTGTTGTAACCGCGGTTTATATTTATAATCTCTCTGTCGAGACAAAACAGTTTGAAATCATTAAGAATTCTCTTGCAACTATTACTGATGACAGAAGAATCCAGGCAGTAATAATTGCCTTTTCCTTCGGTGCATTCCTCGAAGGTGCTGCAGGATTTGGAACACCGGTAGCAATTTCTGCTGCCATGCTTGCAGGCCTTGGATTCAATCCTATATATGCCTGTGGTATTTGTCTTATTGCTAACACAGCACCTGTTGCCTTTGGTGCTATTGGTATTCCCATAGTAGTTGGTGCTGGAGTTTCAGGAGTAGACCTAATGGCATTAAGTAAAATGGTTGGAAGACAGCTTCCTTTCTTTAGCGTTCTTGTTCCATTCTATATGGTTGTAGTTATGGCTGGCTGGAAAAAGGCTGTTGAGATATGGCCTGTGCTGCTTGTAAGTGGCGGTTCCTTTGCTCTTACTCAGTTCATCGTATCAAACTATATAGGTCCTTATCTTCCAGATATATTATCTGCAATTATATCAATCATTGCTACAGTAATTTTTGTAAAAATATGGCATCCAAAAGAGTCATGGACCTTCTCCCATGAAACATGTGCCGAAGGTAAAGCCTGTCTGCAATATACCTTTGGACAGGTATTTCGTGCTTGGGCACCTTTTATACTCCTGTCAATTTTCGTTGCTGCATGGGGAATCAAGCCAGTTAAAGCATATCTTGACCAGATTGCAACGATTAAATTCCCTATAACAGGGCTTGACAAAGCAGTCATAGACCATCTCGGAAAACCTAAGGGCGCAGTTTATGCCTTTAATATTCTTTCAGCAGCAGGTACGGCAATTCTTTTTGCTGGAATTCTCTCAATACCTGTAATGGGTGCATCAATTGGAACAGCTTTAAAAGTAGCAGGAAGAACCCTTAATCAGCTTAAATGGCCTATTGTAACAATTGGAACAATTCTTGGATTCGCTTATCTCTATAATTTTTCTGGTATGGCTATAACCCTTGGTTATGCCTTTGCCTCAACTGGCACAGTGTTCCCACTTT
>FQKF010451877.1_pt1 | contig 15384 bp, 15 predicted proteins | sample 1504521 | NCBI WGS metagenome assembly FQKF01 (sample SAMEA4475357, study PRJEB15587) | soil metagenome | biome: Soil; feature: Field | place: India | collected 2015-03-11 | depth 0 m
TGTTCATAAGAAATGTGGAAATAGGTATTCTGTTTCATATGTGGAACGACACAAGTTTTGCTATGGACCCTTCTTAGCCATCCACGCCAAAGAAGATTTTGAGCACCCAGCCCAAACAAAAGGAAAAGGTCGCCACCCCAAGACTTATGAGACTCATCTCAAAGAATCGCTCTTTAAAATCCATATCCTTGGCCACAGAGATGTAGTAGTTGAACAGGCCGATGATCCCTATCACCACAAAAATCATCACACCCAGACTGACAAAACTATTACTGAGCAAAAGATAGGGAAGAATCATCAAAAGCACGGTAAGCATATAAGCCCCACCGGTATAAAGGGCCGCTTTCCAGGGATGCTTCTCCCCCTCGGCCTTTGAAGCCAAATAGTTTGAAGCTGCCATGGAAAAAGCAGCCGACACCCCTGTGACAAGTCCGGCTATGGAGATAAGCTTTGCATCCCTCAACGCAAGGGTAAAACCCGCCAGGGCTCCTGTCAACTCCACAAGGGCATCATTGAGCCCCAAAACAATAGAACCCACATAGCGTAATTTCTCTTCATCAAGCATATTCAAAAGTGATTTTTCATGAAGCTCCTCTTCTTCTCCTATTTTTTTGGCTTCAGGGAAAATCTCCGAGAGTTTTGCATAGTGCCTTGAACCCGTCCCTTCATTCCTTTCCATCAATTTGAGTACAAAGGTCATTCCTAACATCTTGGCCAAGATAACCCTCAAAAACACCTTTCTCATGTCTGGCTTGACTTCAATTCCGGTTTTCTTTTGCCAGTACAGGGCATGGGACTTTTCCGCCTCAGCAATCTGAGAAAGCACCTTGGCATTCTTTTCTTCTACCATGGCGGCAAGCTTTTTGTACACCACGTATTCCGTCATTTCATTTCTCTGAATAGCAAGAAGAGCTTTCAGGTATTTTTTCCCCATAGAACCCTACTCCGGTTTTTGTTTTTCTACGATTGTAAGGCTTTTCGAGGAAAAAAGCAAACGCTGGGAGAAGAGGAGTGTTACAGAAAAACTTCTCGTTGTTCGAAACCTTTGCACGATGTGCAAAGGTCTGAAGAAGTTGATTTTTGCCCTCTTTTCTCCTTACACTAATAGACACGTTTTTGAAGGAGTATACCTTGAAAGAAAAAAGCCCATACTGTGTTTTTCGCGCTCATCCCTGGCATGGGGTACGTATTGGAGAAGAATATCCCAATGTGGTCTCCGCTTACATTGAACTTGTTCCTTCTGATACCGTGAAATATGAACTGGACAAGGAAACAGGTATGCTCAAGGTCGATAGGCCACAGCTCTACTCCAGTATCCCTCCCATGCTCTATGGGTTTATCCCTCAGACACTCTGTGGAGAAAAAACAGCCTCCTTCTGCCGGGAAAAAACAGGCCGTTCCCAGGTGGTAGGGGATATGGATCCCCTTGATATCTGTGTCCTCTCAGAAAAAGCCCTCTTTCACGGCGACATTCTCCTCCATGCTCGCCCTATCGGTGGCATCCGGATGATAGACCATGGGGAAGCCGATGACAAGATTGTGGCTGTGATGGTAAAGGACGCTGTCTATGAAATGTACAAAGATATCAACGATCTCCCACCCCTTCTTTTGGATCGTATTGTTCACTATTTTCTCACCTACAAAAACGCCCCGGACAATGAAGACAACCGCTGTGAGATTACCCACGTGTATGGAGTAGGCGAGGCTCATGAGGTGATCCGGCGTGCCCATGAGGATTACCTTGCCCTCTACGGAGAAGAGATACAGCACGCTCGCTCATCGGGCAGGTTAGTATGAAACGATGGCTCAATCTTTCGCTTGAGGAATTGCGCTCTCTGATGGAAGAGATAGGCCAACCACCCCACCGGGCCAATCAGATATGGACGTGGGTATGGACAAAGTTCATCACCGATATTCAAAGAATGACGGATCTCCCCAAGAAGTGGCGAGACGAACTCCAGAATGATCTGGTACTTCTTCCCCTCCGCATTATAGACAGCCTCGAAGAGGAAGAAAGTGTCAAGCTTCTTTTTGAAACCTTGGACGGTCATCATATAGAGGCAGTCATCCTCAAACAGGATGAGGCTACCGAGGAAAGCGACGACCCCAAAAAACGACTCACCCTTTGTGTCTCCTCTCAAGCGGGGTGTCCCCTTGGATGTGTCTTCTGTGCGACGGGAAAGCTTGGTTTTGCTAGAAACTTAGAAGTAGATGAAATCCTCGCCCAGGTCATTCTTGCCGAAGAATTTATCCTTCAACATCCCGGGCTTTTTGGGCTTTCTCTTACCACACCGAGAAAAATCTCCAATATCGTTTTCATGGGGATGGGAGAACCCTTCCTCAACTGGGAAAACGTCCAGAAAGCCATTCGCACCCTCACCCATCCCAAGGGCTATAACCTTGGCTACCGCCATATCACCATTTCTACCGCCGGTATTATTGAGGGCATTCGAGAATTTACCCAGTGGAATCAACCCGTCCGGCTGGCTGTTTCGCTCCATTCTCCCTTCCGGATAGGAAGAGAACGTCTCATGCCAATAGCCAAAACCAACCCCCTCGATGACCTCATGGAAGCCCTTCGGGAATATCAGGATGCCACAGGACGAAGAATTACCTTTGAATACATCCTCATTGCCGGTGTCAATGACCGAAGAGAGGACGCTGAGGGCTTACGAAAGCTTCTGCTTCCCTTCAAATACCTTCTCAATATTATCCCCTACAATCCTGTCGAGGGTATTGACCTCGAAACCCCCTCGCAGGGAAGGGTGAAGACCTTTCTTCTCTTTTTGAAAGAAGCCGGTATCCATGCCACCCTCCGAAAGAGTCGAGGGAGAAAAATTGCCGCCGGCTGTGGCCAATTAGGCCTTCTCTGGAAAAATCGGGAGATCAGACTGTAGCCATGCCCACACGAGTGGAGTTTCTTTCCCCCACAAAGGGGAGACTTGACAAAATCGTCGCCGACTATCTCCAACAACAGGGCTATGCCATAACAAGAAGCGGGCTCAAATCACAGGATATCCCCATCACTGTCAATAACCGAAGAGAAAAACTGAGTCATGAAGTGCATGTAGGGGACTGTATCACCGTGGAGATCCCCGACCCAAAGCCTTTAGACTTAGAACCCCAACCGGTGGCGTTCTCTGTGGTGTATCAGGACGAACACATCGCCGTCATCAACAAGCCCTATGGGGTTGTGGTCCACCCCTCCAAAGGTCATGAAGAAGGCACACTTGTGCATGGTCTTCTCTATCATTTAGGAGATCATCTCTCCTCCGTTGGGGGAAAGGAACGACCTGGAATCGTTCACCGGCTCGACAAAGACACCACGGGTCTTCTCATTGTAGCTCTCACGGATAGTGCTCACCACCGGCTTGTAGAAGATTTCAAGAACCATCGCATCCACAAGATCTACCAGGCTATCGTCAAAGGCCATCCCCCGGAGAGTGGCACCATTGACGCCCCTATTGGTCGCTGCAATACCAACAGAAAAAAAATGGCAGTAGTTCCCACAGGAAAACCAGCCCTCTCAGAATTCCGTGTGCTTCAGTATCTCAAAAATCATGCCCTTGTCGAAGTGCGTATTCACACGGGAAGAACCCATCAGATCCGTGTCCACATGGCTCATATTGGCCATCCTATCGCTGGAGATCCTCTCTACTCCCGCCATGCCAACCAGTACCATCTCCCGGGGATTGCCCTTTGTGCCAAGGAACTCTCTTTTGCCCATCCTCTCACAGGGGAACAACTCCATTTTGTCATCGAATTACCGCAGGAAATGCTCCTCTTGAAAGAGAAACTTTCTCAATAAAACCTTCCCTTCTCCTTCTTTTTCCCCTTTTCATTGACAAAACCAAAAAAAGTGGCTATACTATTTAAGAAAAAAGGACATACATGCCGATAGTATAGATGACGTTCAATGGGGAGGATATCAGATGAGAGAAAGCCTCTACAGGTATGAGATTATTGGTCGCAAGAATGAGAATACCCTTCTTCTCAAACTTGAGGATGGGCGAGAGATCCAGGTCAAGCAATTAGCAAAGGTTGATGATAATCATGCCCTTTTCAATACGCATGGGATGTATTACAAGGAATTTCCCAGTGATTTTTCCAAGGTGCGTGCTTATACTTCTTATATTATTCAGTATGCCCCTGACCTGTACAAGGAAGTCAACCTGCTTGAGCAGCAGATAAGCGAGCTGGTAAAAAACGGCATTGAACACGGAAACAAGATGGACCCCAACAAGAAAATCAAGGTATGGTTTGACTTCAACAAAAGGGCCAAGGTCATCGTTGAGGACGAGGGAAATGGATTTGCCCTGATGAACGAATGGAATCAGTTCGCCATTGATAGAACCATATGTCTCGTGAGCCAGGACTTTGAGCATTTTGCCGATCTGGTGGCCTGGAAGGGACCCGAGTCCACAGAAATGGACGGCGGAAATGCCCTTTTCGCTGCCCTTGAGTACTGGAATGGAGGATTTCTCTACAATCAAAGGGGAAATCGTTGTGTCGCTGTCCGCTACTTCCCGGACAATGCTGAATACAGAAAATACGTATAAAACGAGGCACTCATACAGAAAGCCTTTTCCCTTTCGGGAAAAGGCTTTTTTGTTCCTACTCAATCTCCTCCAAAGAAAGAGATGAGAGAGAAATGACAAGAAAACGTGGAAAAATGAAGTGGTGGGCGGGTTTTCTTTTGGTCGGAATGATACTGTCAGGATGCGAAAAGGAAAAAAAGAGTCTGGTGAGACAAGAAGAAATCATACCAAGAGAGCCCTCTCAAGAGAAGATAACCAACTCCCTACGAATTTTTTTGGGAGGAGATGTCAATTTCTCCTGGGAGATAGAAAAAACCCTCGCTGAGGGAAAAGATCCCTTCTTTTTTGTCAAAGGCATCATGAGAGAAGCTGATCTTACTATTGTCAACTTAGAAACCACCATAGCCACCAATGGTACGCCCCAAACCAAGACCCATGTCTTTCGAAGTCCCCCTTCCGTCCTTCACTGGCTCACCAATGCCGGCGTTGATGTCGTTTCTCTTGCGAATAACCATGCGATGGATTATGGAAGTGTCGCCATGCTTGAGATGAGAGAACACCTGAGGAATTATGATCTTCTCTTTGCAGGTGCAGGAAAAAACTGGGAAGAGGCCATACGCCCCGTCATCATAACCCAGAAAGGAATAACCATTGGTATTCTCTGTGCAGGATTTCAAAAACCAGAGGAGTTGATGGCCACAGCCAAAAGACCAGGAACCGCAGGACTTCGCTGGAAAAAGATTGTCTCGATGGTGAGCAATCTCAGCCAGGAGGTGGAGTATCTTCTTTTCTTTGTCCACTGGGGATGGGAGTATGTGGTTTCCCCTCTGGATTCAGAGCAGATATCAAATGCCTATGCTATCATTGATGCAGGGGCAGATGTCATTGTAGGACATCACCCCCATATTATTCAAGCCTTTGAGATATACAAAGGCAAACCCATTTTCTATAGCGTCGGGAATTTTTTGTTCCCTCAATGGAGAATAAAAGAAGCCCGACCCGCGATAGCCGTTGTCCTTGACATTATGAAGGAAGAAGGGAAAATAAAAACCACCCCTTACCTTCTTCCTCTCTATAGGCTTTCCAATACCTTGCAGACCGTCATAGCCTCAGGAAAGGAAAGTGAGGAGGTCTGGGAGATTGTCAGCAACCGTTCTCTTCCCCGGGGAACCAACTGGACCCTTCAACCTGAAAGAAAAGGATGGGTGCCTTTCTGGAGGATCGTCTTTTAGGTTATACCCTGATATCGGCCTGTATATCACTTTCCGTTTGGTATTTCTCGAGAAGGGGATCTATATATTCAGCTAAAAGTTCCTCCACCTGCCAGGGAGCACGCCCCACATACTGAGAAAGATCAGAGATCTTCTCCCAGACTTCATCGGGAAGATTGAACTCTTGGGATTCCCGCAGAGCCTGAAGCATATCAAAATCCCTGCCTTCCCTCACAGCTGCCACCTGCTTCATCGCATACTCCCGGATAACCTCATGGAGATGCTGTCGGTTTCCTCCTCTCTTCACAGCCTCCATCAGGATGTTTTCCGTCGCATAGAAGGGAAGATTCTGCATCATGATACGGTGAATCACCTCGGGATAGACCTGCATACCGGAGAAAAGCTTCTGACAAAGGATGAGAATAGCGTCGGTGGCCAAAAATCCTTCCGCTATGGAAAGACGACGGTTCGCGGAATCATCGAGTGTCCTCTCAAGAAACTGATTGGCATAGGTATAGGCGGCGTTTTGCACATTGTTTATCACATAACGAGCCAAGGCAGTGATACGTTCTGCCAAAATGGGATTCCGTTTGTAGGGCATAGCCGAAGAACCAACCTGTTTTTTGTCAAAGGGCTCCTCCACCTGCCAGGAGTGCTGCATGAGCCGAATATCATTGGAAGCCCTATGAGCCGTCTGGGCAATGTGGGAAAGAACCTCAAGAACCCACACGTCTATCTTTCTTGTGAGTGTCTGCCCTGACACAGGAACAACCTTCTCAAAACCAAGTTTTTTGGCTACTAATCTATCAAGCTGACGTACTTTTTCTCTGTCTCCTTCAAAGAGTTCCATGAAACTGGCCTGAGTCCCCGTTGTTCCTTTGGCCCCACGAAGCATGAGATGATCAAGCCTGTACTCAAGATCCTCAAGATCAAGCGCAAAATCATAAAGCCACAGGCTGATACGCTTGCCCAGAGTGGTAGGTTGAGCTGGCTGGAGATGAGTATAACCAAGGACAGGAAGATGACGATACTCCCAGGCTTTGTTTCGGAGAGTGCGAATCACAGAGACAAGACGTTTTCGCACAAGAAGAAGGGCCCTTCTCCAGAGGATCACATCGGTATTGTCCGTCACAAAACACGAGGTAGCCCCAAGATGGATAATCCCGGCCGCCTTGGGAGCCACTTCCCCATAAGCCCGAATATGGCTCATGACATCGTGGTGAATTTCTTTTTCGATGGCACGGGCCCGTTCAAGGTTGAGATTATCACGATTTTTTTTGAGGTCTTCAATCTGTTCCTCTGTAATGGGAAGCCCCAGTTCCTTTTCTGCTTCGGCAAGGGCTATCCAGCAATCTCGCCAAGTGAGAAATTTCGTTTCCTCTGAGAAGATTTCAAGCATCTCCTGAGAGGCATAGCGAGTTTCAAGGGGATTCTGGTAGATAGCCATGACTTATGCTCCCATATTTTCAACAATAGCCTTGGCAAACTCACTGGTTTTGACCTCTCGGGCGTTCGGCATCTGGCGGGCAAGGTCATAGGTAACCACCCCGCTGGCAATCGTTTTCTGAAGACCCTTTTCAATGAGTTCGGCGGCTTCTGTCCAGCCAAGGTATTCAAGCATCATCTTGCCGGAGAGGATCACTGAACCGGGATTGACCTTGTCAAGACCAGCGTATTTTGGGGCTGTTCCATGAGTGGCCTCAAAAACGGCATAAAAATCACCGATATTTCCACCAGGAGCCATACCAAGTCCCCCTACCTGAGCCGCAATAGCATCCGAAAGATAATCACCGTTGAGATTCATCGTCACAAGAATATCGTATTCATCTGGTCGAAGAAGGGCCTGCTGGAACATGTTATCCGCAATCCTGTCTTTGATCACAATCTTGTCTGTAGGACCGGTAAGTTCCGACTCAAAAACCACCTTGTCCCCAAACTCTCTTTTGGCAAGATCATAACACCAGTTTTTGAAGGCCCCTTCGGTGTATTTCATGATGTTCCCTTTGTGAACAATGGTGATGGATTTTCGTTTGTTGGCAATAGCATACTGAAGAGCCTTGCGCATGATACGTTCGCTTCCAAAACGACTCATCGGTTTGATACCAATACCGGAATCCGGTCGAATGGTTTTTCCCGTGCGTGTTTGAATATAGGCAATGATATCCCTTGCTTCTGGGGTATCTATAGCCCATTCAAGCCCGGCATACACATCTTCGGTATTTTCTCGGAAGATTACCATATCTACTTTTTCAGGGTTTTTGACCGGACATGGAGTTCCTTCGTAGTACTTCACAGGACGAATACAGGCATACAGGTCAAGAACCTGCCTGAGGGTAACATTGAGGCTTTTGAAGCCCTCTCCAACAGGCGTCGTAAGAGGTCCTTTGATAGCCACATAGTATTCCTGAATAGCGGTTACGGTCTCCTCTGGAAGATAGGTGCCATACAGGGCGTTTGCCTTTTCACCGGCATACACCTCCATCCAGGCAATTTTGCGTTTTCCACCGTAGGCTTTGGCCACCGCTTGATCAAAGACATACTGCGAAGCTCTCCAAATATCGGGTCCTGTCCCATCACCTTCAATGAAAGGAATGATGGGCCTCTCAGGAACCACCAGTTGATTGTTTTGAACAGTTATTTTTTCTCCATCAGAAGGGATAGACAATTTGAAAAACATCGGCTTCCTCCATGAAAAAGTCCGGTATATGATGAAGCAAAAAAGGATTTTTTGCAAGAAATGAGAGCGTTGCTCATTCATGCAGAAGTCTCAAAAAAACGTGCTTCTTTTTGAAGAAACACTCTGAAAAAATTTGCAAGATTTTTTGTTTGTCTTTATCCTGTATATCCTTTCATTTTCATAAGGTAAGGAGAAAATACTATGCCCTATACCTACGAGGATGTCATTCCCTACGGGGAAAAAGACACATCTGGTTGTGGTCTCATCGGGTTTATTCACCGGGATGGCCGAAAAGAAGATGGCAACAACATCATTCGTGCTATTGAGCACATGCGGGAACGAGGCAACGGGCTTGGTGGTGGTTTTGCGGTGTATGGTCTGTATGAGTCGTACAAGGACCATTATGCTATCCACATGATGTACGACAATACCGACGCCCGCAAAGAAACAGAAACTTTCATCAAAACAAGCTTTGCCGTCGATCTTGAGGAACAGATCCCCACACGACCAAACAAAAATATCAAAAATCCTCCCCTTTTCTATCGATATTTCTGTAAGATTCCTGAAACCTATCTTCAATTTCAGGAACCGGATGACTACGTCCGGGAAAAGGTGATTTATATCAACAAGTATATCAATGGGGCTTTTGTTCTTTCCAGTGGAAAGAACATGGGGGCTTTCAAAGGGGTTGGTGAAGCCCACGATATTGGGGACTTCTTCCGACTGGATGAATACAAGGCCCACACCTGGATCGCCCATAGCCGCTTCCCAACCAATACGCCGGGATGGTGGGGTGGTGCCCATCCCTTTACCATGCTGAACTATTCGGTGGTACACAATGGGGAGATCTCTTCGTATGGGATCAACAGACGTTATCTTGAGAGCTTTGGTTATGAATGTTCGATGAGAACGGATACAGAGGTGGTGGCGTACGGGGTAGATCTTCTTCGTCGCCGTCATAAGCTTCCGTGGAAGGCTGTGGCTGCCGTTTTTGCTTCCCGTTTCTGGAAGGATATTGACAAACTGCCACCTGAAGAAAAGGATCTTCACATCCGCCTCCGGGCTTCGTATGGTGGGCTTCTTTTCAATGGGCCTTTTGCCTTTATTATTGGCTTTGAGGGTGGTTTTATGGCTATTGCCGACCGGGGAAAACTCAGGCCTATGGTCGTTGGCTACAAGGGCGACTCTGTCTATGTCTCCAGTGAGGAATCTTCTATCAGACTGATTCAACCGGACTTAGATAGGGTGTGGCATCCACGGGCGGGAGAACCGGTGTTTGCCTTTCTGAAAGGCTATGAAGAATAAGGAGAGAGCGATGAAAGTGATAGATGCAAAGAACCTTCACTATCGGGAACTCAATACCATCATCTATGAGGCCATCCAGAAGGGAGAAAAGCACTTTCGAGTAGAAAACGTGCTTGGACAACGCTTCATTGGAGATGGGCTTCGTGGAGAGGATATTCTCATAGAGGTCTATGGTACTCCTGGTAACGATCTTGCCGCCTTTATGAACGGTCCTACCATCCGGGTATATGGAAACGCCCAGGATGGGGTGGGAAACACCATGAATGCGGGAAAGATTTTTATCCACGGGGATGCAGGGGATGTGCTTTTTTATGGAATGCGTGGTGGTGAGGTCTATATCAAGGGAGATGTGGGTTACCGTGTCGGTATCCATATGAAAGAGTATATGGATTTTGTTCCCAAGGCGGTCATCGGCGGATGCGCCGGAGACTTCTTTGGTGAGTACATGGCTGGGGGTATACTTGTTCTTTTAGGGCTTACCGCTCAGAAAGGTGAACCAATTACGGGAGATTATCTCTCCACGGGTATGCACGGTGGACGGATCTACATCCGTGGAAAGGTCGATCCCACCACCTTGGGAAAGGAAGCAAAACCTTTTGACCTTGATGCCGAGGATGAGAAGATTCTCAGGCCTCTTCTTGAAAACTTCTGCAAAGAGTTTGGCTATGATATGAAAGAGATTATGAAGGTGCCTTTTACCAAGCTTATTCCGGTGAGTAAGCGTCCCTATGGGAAACATTATGTACCAGGCTGGCATACACTGACCAATCGAAAACAGTTGGTCCCTTCTTCGTATGAAGAGAATGGTTATCCCGCTACACGGTCAGTTCGTGACCGTTAAGGTAAAGGAGGAAAAGCATGCTGTATCAACCAACGGTTACCAATTTTTATGATTTTCGGGTGGTAAGAGATCAGGAGCGCTGTATCAAGTGTCAGGGCTGTGTGACACAGTGCTCTTTTGAGGCAAACTTCTGGGATGCTGAGAGAGAAAAGATAGATTCTATCCACAGCAAGTGTGTGGGGTGTCATCGCTGTGAGGCCTATTGTCCTACCGATGCCATCTCTATTCAACCCAATCCCAGTGCGTTTCGTCCCCATGGGTACTGGACAAAACGAGAAATCCGCAATATCTATCTCAATGCGGAGACAGGGGCTATTGGACTCACAGGGATGGGAAATGATATGTCAACACAGCCCACCTATTTTGACAGGATGCTTTTCGATGCCTGTCAGGTGACGAACCCGTCTATTGACCCCCTTCGAGAACCCATGGAACTTCGTACCTACATGGGAAATCGTGGCCGTGAAGTGCCTGTTTCGCCTGATGCGACCAAGGTGGAGCTTTCTACAAAGCTTTCTCCCCTGATGAAATTAGATATCCCTATTATTTTTGGTCCGATGTCATTTGGATCCATTAACCTGAATGTTCAAAAGGCCTTGGCGGCCACAGCCCAGGCTTACGGGACCTACTGGAGTACCGGTGAGGGTGGTCTTCACCGCAGTCTCTACAAGTATGGTCCAAACACCATTGTTCAGGTGGCTTCTGGTCGTTTTGGAGTGCATGAGGAGTATCTCAAGGCTGGTGGAGCGATCGAAATCAAGATTGGGCAGGGAGCCAAGCCAGGTATTGGTGGACATCTCCCCGGGGAAAAGGTACTTGAAGAGATTTCCAAGACACGTATGATCCCGGTGGGAAGCGATGCTATTTCTCCTGCTCCTCACCATGACATTTATTCAATTGAGGATCTTCGTCAGCTCATTTATGCCCTGAAAGAGGCTACGCGCTACGAAAAACCTGTGAGTGTAAAGGTGGCCGCTGTGCATAACATTGCCGCTATTGCCTCTGGTATCGCTCGTGCAGGAGCTGATGTGATTGTGGTAGATGGTTATCGTGGAGGAACAGGGGCAACCCCCACTATTGTGCGAGAGCATACAGGTATTCCCATTGAAATAGCTATTGCGGTTGTTGACGATCGTCTGCGCCAGGAAGGCATCAGAGAAAATGTAGGACTCGTGGCCGCAGGTGGTATCCGGAGTGCCGCTGATGCCCTCAAGGCAATTGCTCTTGGGGCTGATGCCGTGTATGTCGCCAGCGCTGCTCTCATTGCTGTAGGATGTACCATGTGTCAGCAGTGTCACACCGGCCGCTGTGCATGGGGTATTACCACCAATGATCCTTTCTTGGCCAAACGCCAGAATCCCGAGATCGCCACTGAACGCGTCTCCAATATGCTTCGGGCATGGCAGATCGAGATGAAAGAAGTGCTGGGAAGTATGGGGCTCAACGCCATTGAGAGTCTCCGGGGAAATAGGGAAAGACTCCGGGCTGTTGGTATGACAAAAGAAGAGATGGAAGTTCTTGGCCTCAAAATGGCCGGTATCGGTATGTAAATGAGGAGGAAGCCGTGAAAAGAGTCTATCCAAGAGAAGAATACTGTGTGGCCTGCCACCTCTGTGAGGTTGCCTGTATCCTTGAACACTCAAAGTCGAAAAATATTTTTGTAGCCTTTTCAGAGAAGCCAAAGGTCAATTCCAAAATAGAGGTCCAGATGCGAGGGCCCCTCTCCTTTTCTGCCAATTGTCGTATCTGTGAACACGCTGAATGTGTGGAAGCCTGTCCCATAGGAGCCATGTGGCGCTATGAGGAAACGGGGCTTGTCAAGGTAGATCAGGACCGCTGTATTGGCTGCTGGATGTGTATCATGGCATGTCCTCAGGGATCTATCAGCACCCGCGTGGACCAGGAACTGGGCCTCAGGGTATCCGATAAATGCGACCTCTGCGAGGGAAGAGCAGAGGGACCAGCCTGTGTTCAGGCCTGCCCCAACGATGCCCTTGTGTTTGAGGACAGGGACGCCGAACTACCAAAAGAAAGTCCTCTTCGCGGTTCCTATCATGAGTACACTGCCGGTGAAGATCTCAACCTCATCGACTAAGGAGAATAACCTATGACAAAAGCAAAGTATCTCACCATCGGCTATTCAGCCGGGGCCATTGGAATGATAGAGGCTATTCGCCAATACGACAAAGATGGGACTATCCTTGCCCTGACAAAAGAGCCCTATGTGGCTTACGGAAGACCTGCCATTGTAGATTACGCCATGGGCAAAATTAATGAAGAAGGCATCTTCTATCGTGGAAGTGCCTACAGTGAATCCAAAAAGGTGACCGTTCGTACCGGCGCTGAGGTAGTGGCCATTAACGCCAAGTCCAAAACCGTCAAGTTGGCCACAGGCGAAGAAATAGGGTATGAGCATCTTCTTATCAACACAGGTGGAAAGCCCATTAGCCCCCCCATGCCAGGCAAAGAACTTCCCGGGGTTATGCACTTTTTTAACCTTGACGAAGCCAAGGAGATGCGAAAACAGGTCCTCGAAAAGGGTGCCAAGCGGGCTGTGGTGATTGGTGGTGGTCTCATTGGTCTCAAGGCAACAGAAGCCCTTGTCCATCTTGGAGTAGAAGTGGTGATGGTTGAGCTTGCCCCCATCATTCTTGGACGTGCCCTTGACCCGGTGAGTTCCCGTCTCATGGCTGAGAAGATGCAAAAGCATGGCGTTCGTATCTATACCAACGCCAGTGTCACCGAAATTCTCGGTGATACCAAAGTGAGACAGGTAAAACTCTCCACAGGGGATGTTATTGATACCGATTTAGTGTATATCTCCATCGGGGTAACTCCTGAAAGTAAGTTAGCGGAAGAGGCCGGGATCACGGTAAACCGTGGTATTGAGGTTAACCGCTACATGCAAACCAATCTTCCGGATGTGTATGCTGCAGGTGACGTGGCCAAGGGGTACAACTTCCTCACCAAAGAAAACATGATTATCGCCATCTGGCCTGTCGCGCGCAAAATGGGGTATTTTGCGGGACTCTCCATGGTGGGTAAACCTCTTGAATACGATGGTTCGATTCCTATGAATTCGCTCTATTTTGAGGATCTCTATACCATCTCCTATGGAGAAACCAACCCTCAAAATCCTTCCGACTACGAAATTCTTGAAAAACTCTACGATGATGGGGTAACCTATCGCAAGTTTGTGATCAAGGATAACCGCATCATGGGAGCGGTATTTGTGAACGATATCACCCGGGCTGGAATTGTAAAAGGCCTGATCTATGAGGATGTCCCCGTCTCCAAGTACAAGGATAAACTTCTTCGCAGGGACTTTTCATTTGTCGATCTTCCCAAAAGCTACCGCTCCTTTGTGTACGGTAAACCCTTCAAAGAATTGTTAGCAAAAGAATAAAAAAAGAGCCACCCGGTGGGTGGCTCTTTTTTCAGAAACGGTATCCAAGGGTCCATTCAAAGGTAAGGGGAAAATAGCTATTCACAAAGCGCGCCTGGGAAGTAAACTGAAAGAAATAACCCACAGCCGCAGTAAAAACAATATTTTTTATACCATACGTTTCAAAACCAATCCCGCCTCCTCCGGCAAACTCATAATCTGTGGTAGTTTCATAATAAGTGTAATAAGAAACCGGTGTTCCAAAATATACGCCTGCTTTCATACCACTCCAGACAAAGAACCGTCCTTCTAAACTGGTGAGGGGATGAGAAAAATCGTGGAGAAACCATTGCCAGAACACTCCCCCTATGAGAAATCCTACCGCTGAGTTATTTTCCCCAGACATGTAGAATGGCACAAAAGAAAATTGAAGGGCAAAAGGTCCAGAAAAATAGTATTTGTAGCAAAGCCCCGCTCCAGAAGCCCCACCATAATGAACCCCTAACATATGATGATAGGTTTCTTCTTCCTTTCCTTCCAAAGAAGAAACCTTATTAGTAGAATGACTGGTATTTTGCTTCTGTCCATCGGTTTGATTTGTGATTTCGGTCGATGGTGATGAAACCCCATTGGTGGTAGTGATGACACTTTCCCCTGCATTGGTCTCGGTATCAAGAATAGCCGTATTCGCCCTCTCCTGACCGAAAAGAGAACCAACCAAAAGACATATAGGCAAAAAGATAGACAAGAGATGTTTCATAGACTTCCTCCTAAAATTTGTAGCCAAAAGAGGCCTCAATGGTAAAGTTCATCATAAAGCCTCCTGGCATATCGACCGCCGCCGCATATCCTCCCGCTACTGTAACCACAAAATGATCATAAAACACCACCTCAAAACCAGGCCCACCACCCAAAGAAACTCGATAGATTTCTCTCTTATTTTCTAAAACGTATGGCATAGAGGTATACTGGTACGCAAAACTTCCTCCACCCCAGACAAAAAGCATCCCCTTCATCGCCGTGGTATTCAACTGAGTAAAATGCAAAAACCACTGTTCCATGGTTCCCACCCAGAGAAAGAGAAGTTTACTCTCCTCAGAAGAAAAATACGAAGGCACCTGCTGATAGCTTGGAAAAAAACTCACCTGCCATGCAAAGTTTTTTCCCACGTAATGTCGATAAAACAAGCCCCCGCCTGTGGTATATCCCGCATGAAGCCCTAAAAGGTTTTGAAAGTTCGTCTTGCCCCATACGTTTCCACCTCCTAAAAGAAGCATAACAAGAAAGCCCCAAACAAGGGATTGTCCTTTGGGTATCATAGGTATCCTCCTTATTGTATCTTGTTCGCCTTTATCATACGGACAAACGCGTTTGATGTCAATAGGCATTTGTCACAATTTTGAGACCTTTGCACGAATGGGCAAAGG
>FQKF010011208.1_pt1 | contig 15376 bp, 14 predicted proteins | sample 1504521 | NCBI WGS metagenome assembly FQKF01 (sample SAMEA4475357, study PRJEB15587) | soil metagenome | biome: Soil; feature: Field | place: India | collected 2015-03-11 | depth 0 m
GGTATTCAGTTTCATATGTGGAACGACAATCATTTCTTTTCACCAAAAAAGCCTTTCTCCCTGCAACGATCTGTTTCATACTGAAGAGTGACATGGGCAATCCCAAAATCAGCCAACCTTTTCTCTACTTCCTGGCCAATCTCGCAGGCTTCTGAGAGCTTCCTATCTTCCATTTCTATATGGGCTTCCAGATAGATGGTATGCTCATCAGAACGCCATGTATGGACATGGTGAATATTTTTTACCCCTGGTACCTCTTCTATCACCTCTTGAATCTGGCGATAGTCCAGCGGAGCCGCCGCCTGCATGAGAATATCCACTGTTTCGCGTATAACCTTCCATGACTCCTTCATCATCCACAAGGCAATTCCCATGGAAAGAAGTCCATCCACCCAGAATAACTCCCCTTTCCACCATACTAAAAGCCCTCCTCCAGCCACCACCAACGAAAAGAGCGCATCAGACAAAAGATGAAGATAACTTGACCTGATGTTGAGACTATGCCTCGATTCAGCATGAAGCATCCATCCCGAAAGAGCATTGGCGAAAAAAGTAAAAAGCCCCATCCCCACCATGATAATAGCGACAGGAGGATGGGGAGAAAAAAATCTCCCCACGGCCTCCCGAATCACCACCACCGATACACCAATGAGAACAATAGCATTGACAAAGGCAGCTAAAATCTCCGCACGTCTATAGCCGTAGGTATGTTTCTCTGTCGCTTCACGCGTAGAGAGACGGTTGGTATAAAAGCTCAACACCACCGCTCCCACGTCACTGAGGTTATGAAGGGCATCTGAAAGCAACGCAAGGCTTCCCGAAAGAACACCGGCAACACCCTCTGCGACGGTGATGCCCCCATTCAAAAGGAAAACCATCCAGAATTTCCAGGAAGAGAAGAGAGTCTTTCTTTCGTGAATATGCATTATCTCCCCCTAATGAACACAACACCCGCTACCGGCTTCATTTTTGAGACTTCCATCAAGGATACCCTGAAGAACCCTGTCAAGCGAAGCCTCCTTAGTGAGAAAAGGTTCAAAGCCATGGCGAAGGAGATCATCATAGATTCTCCGTCCCATTCCACGACTCACCACATACTTTGCCCCTGCAAGGAGATCAAGAAGTCCCCTGTGGTTATGTCCATGCCCATGTTCGTGATCATGATGCCCGTGATGTTCATGATGCAGATGACGACCACCAAAGTGATGGGTATGGGCAAAGGTGTTTTCTACATACCATCTCTTCACTTCCTTCCCATCTTCTACCTCCACCATCACAAAACCCTTACATCTCCCCAAATGAAAGGCCAGGGTCTTCTGATCATCGGTTGCCAAAGCAATACGCATATCTCCTCCTTTTTTAGCATATGTTAATTATAAACATAAAAAACGATTTTGTCAAATGTCTATCCTCTTTTTTTGAAACTTTTTCTTCATTCTTTTGAAATTTATACCCATGCAAAAATCTCTACGGAATAATCTCGTATTTTTTCTTTGCTTCTTCTCTCCCACAGAGTTGAAAGTGCCACCACTCCGTCGCAATGTCCTGAAAACCGGCCTCTCTCATCACCTCTCGAAGAAGAAGTCTATGGCTCACCTGTTCTCTTGTCAATTTCCTCTCCGCTAAAAAGCGCTTCTCATACCTCGGCTCAGCCAGTTCCCCAAAGTAATCAACAGGAGTACCCATATCCAGTTCTTCCCCTTTCTCATTCAGAAGGGAAACATCCACCGCTACTCCGTAGTTATGAAGAGAACCTGGCGCAGGATTGGCTACGTAGATGGCTTTTTCTGTGTTGGACACCAGCGCCCACATTTTTTGTTGAACGGACAAGGGTCTTGCTGCATCATAGACAATCAATCGATAGCCTGGCTTTTTTTGTTCCAGGAGTCTCTGGGCCTCACAAAGCCTTTCAGCCGCTTCTGGCACAAGATAGGCCTTCTCAAGATCTCCATAGACATCCTGACCCAAAAAATTATCTAGAGTAGAATACAAAAGCCTGACAACAATCTTTCCCCCGCTCTTCGCCGCCACATCCACAAGCCCTCTCCCTATCAATTCACTCTCCAGAGATGCCCACAAAAGCCCCCAGAGAAACATCATCCCAAAGGTATATTTCATACAAAATCCTCTCTTTATTAAGTATACTCCCTTTTCCTTTTTCTTGCAAAAAGGGAGCCTTTTCTGTATGATATGGGCAAATATGATAGGATCATCTATGAACACTATGGGTCACAGGATTTTTTTTGCTTTTTTCTCTCTTTTCTTCGTTCTCATGTGTGGTACCCTTGGTTATCACTGGATTGAAGGATGGCCGTGGTTTGATGCCCTTTATATGAGTCTTATCGTGATGACAACCATTGGTTTTGCGGAGATCCATCCGCTCTCTACAGGGGGACGCTTGTTTACTATTGTGTACGCCATAGGAAGTATCACCTTCTTTGTAGGAATTCTCAGTCTTTTAGGAGCCCAGATCATTGAAAACTATCTCTCAATTGACAACAGGAGGAAACGCATGCTCAAAGCTTTATTTCATATTCGCCAGCACGCCATCGTTTGTGGATGTGGCAAGGTAGGAAAACACGTGATAGAAACCCTCCTCAGTGAGAAAAAACGTTTTGTCGGCATAGATATCGACCCAAAAACGTTTGATCAACTCAAACAAGAGTATGATATAGAAGCCAACATCCTTCTCGAAGGTGATGCTACCGACGAAGACACCCTTCTCCAGGCTGGAATTGAAAGGGCCTCAGCCATCTTTTGCTGTGTACGGGATGACATCAAAAACCTCTTCATTGCGATGTCAGCCAGGCAACTGAATCCAAACATCAAAATCGCTACCTATGTGATCGACGACAAAAACATTCGCAAATTCCAGCACATTGGTGTGGATGAAATTATTTCAGGGGACTTTCTGATTGGAAAACACCTCGCCTCGTCTCTTTTGAACAAGCATTTTCTCTCCTTTGTCGGCGATCTGGAAAACGTCCAGAACGAGAGTGTTTTTGTTGGTGAAGTCGTGGTGGAACCAGAATCGTTCCTGATTGGAAAGAATCTCCGAGAAGCCTCTATATATCAGAAAACAGGACTGCTTGTTTTTGCCATTAAAAGAGGCCATCTCACCTTTTACAACCCGGACCCAGCCAATACCCTTTTAGAATCGGGAGATAGACTCATCGTCTTTGGAAATAAAGATCAGATCCACGCCCTGGATAGGTATGTGAATGGGTGAATCGTAAAAATACTCAAGATTTGCTTTTTCCTGCCGAAAATGATATAATAGATAAGTTATTGAAAATAATACACTTATGTATATATAGAATATTCCATGGATAACATAAAAGGAGGCTTTTCATGGCTCTCGCAAAAGTTATAAATGTTGTTGCTGACAAGTGCGTCAACTGTCATCGATGCATTTCTGTATGTCCTGTAAAATATTGTAATGACGGAAGTGGGGATCATGTCAAAGTAATAGATGATCTCTGCATAGGATGTGGAGAATGTCTCAAAGCCTGCTCCCATGGAGCAAGAGTCATTGTCGATGATTTAGAAGGTGCTCTTCAAGCCCTTCAAAGAAGAGAACCAATTGTAGCCATTGTGGCCCCAGCCGCAAGTGCCAATTTTCCCAACAATTATCTTCGCTTAAACGGATGGTTGAAAAGCATGGGAGTAGCGGCTGTTTTTGACGTAAGCTTTGGAGCAGAACTCACCATCAAATCCTACCTTGAACATGTGAAAGCCAACAAGCCAGCTACTGTGATTGCCCAACCCTGTCCTGCTCTCGTCACGTATATTGAAATCTATCATCCAGAACTGCTTCAATTTCTTGCTCCAGCCGATAGCCCGATGGTACACACCATGAAAATGGTAAAAGAATTTTATCCTAAATACAGAAATCACAAGATGTTAGTTATCTCTCCCTGTATTGCCAAAAGGCGAGAATTTGATGAAGTCGGTATTGGAGATTACAATGTAACGATGAGCCGGCTCCAGGAATATTTCGAACAAAACCATATCATTCTATCCAACTATCCAGAGGTAGATTTTGACAACGAACCAGCAGAACGAGCCGTGCTCTTCTCAAATCCTGGAGGACTTCTCGAAACAGCTGCCCGAGAAGTACCCGAAATTCGCAAAAAAACTCGCAAGATCGAGGGGCCTGCTACCATATACCATTACCTCTCTCACCTCATTGAAAGTATCAAAAAACAACAACAACCCCTTCTCATAGATTGTCTCAATTGTGAAATGGGATGTAATGGTGGAACAGGAACAAACGCCCACAAACTTCCCATGGATGAAGTAGAATTTTACGTCAAACAAAGAGCTGAACAGATGATAGCCTACTACAAAAAGAAAGGTATCATTCGCAAGAGTGAACGTCCCAAACGGCTGGAAAAACTCCTTGAGAAATACTGGAAACCAGGTCTATATACCCGTACCTATCAAAATCTTTCCTATCTTCTGGAAAAACACATCAAAACTCCCAATGAAAGAGAACAAAAAGGTATTTACCTTCGACTTCACAAAATCACTGAAGAAGATTTCAAGAATTGTTCATCTTGTGGCTACAATACCTGTGAAAGGATGAGTATTGCCATCTACAACAATCTCAACAAAGAAGAGAACTGTCACTTTTATCTTCTCAAAGAACATCTTGAAAACCAGAACCTTATCCTTCAAGATAAGGAGAAAAAAGAGGCTATTCTTTCCAGTCTGAATGAGATTCTTCTCAATCTTGAAGAAGGGATCTCAAAACTTACCGCTGCTGCGAAAGAACTTGAGGCTTCCAGCCAGGAACAGATCAGCGCTGCTACAGAACATGCCAGTGGCCTCACCGAAGTCAGTGCTACTATCGAAGAACTTTCCGTTACAGCTAAACAGATCGCAGAAAGTACCGAACAACTCGTCAATGCCACTCGCTCTGTAGTCAATATTCTCTCCAACAACAAAACTTCCTTAGAGACAGCTTATGAAAAAATCACCTATATCAGCAACCTCATTGAACAAAATGCCCAGGAAGTGATGGATCTCAACAAAAAATCTGTGTTCATCAGTGAAATGGTGAAGATCATCACCGATGTGGCCAACAAAACCAACCTTCTCTCCCTCAACGCCTCTATTGAAGCAGCCCGTGCTGGTGAAGTAGGAAAAGGCTTTAGTGTGGTTTCAGCCGAAATACGAGAACTTTCCAAAGAAACCATCTCTTCCGCCAAGAAAGTTACCAGTGTGGCTGAGGAAATCAAAAGCTTCATTGACAAGATAGTAGAAAACTCTCACCGGGAAGTAGAAGAAATTAGAGAAAGTGTATCCAAAGTTCAGGAAGTCGTCCAGGCGACCAATGATATTATGAATGAAATGAATAACAACTACTCATTCCTTCGAAAAATAGAGATTTCCACCAAACAACAGGAGGTGGGAACACAACAGGCTACTGAGACAATGAAACAAATGGCGGAAATTTCAAAACAATCCGTAGAAGTCTCCAATCAAAGTCTCAATTCAGTGAAAGAACTGGTTGATCTTGCCGATCACCTGAATAAGATTGTCCAGAAGCATAGTGCTCACCGAATGGACAACCAGACCAACCAGAATACAGCAGAGGTTAACTTATGATCAAAGTCTTGATTGTTGATGATTCTCCTGTTATCCATCGCCTTATAGAAACAGTGGCTGCCAAACACTTTACCCAACAATACACTTTCTTTCATGCCATGAATGGGGAAGAAGGTGTCCAGCGAACACAAAAAGAGAATCCTGATCTCATCATCATGGACATAGAAATGCCTGTGATGGATGGTCTTACAGCCACTCGTTATATTATGCAACAAAATCCGAAGCCCATCATTGTCTTTAGCGCTGCCACCAAAAAAATTGCCAATCTCGTTATGCTCGCTTTAGAAGCAGGCGCCGTAGATGTAATTGAAAAACCAGAAAATCTCACAAGTACAGAAGTTGAATCCTATCTTCTCCAGACCCTATTTCAAAGAATGAAGATTTTCTATGGCTTCAAAGTCATCAAACGCTTCAATCCAGAAACTGTTCAAAGACTTGCTCAGGAACAACAAAAACTCAAACAAATAGCCGAAAAGAAAAAATCCACAGAAGTACCCTACCCTATTGTAGGCATCGCTTCATCGACTGGCGGTCCCCAAACTCTGAAACGAATCCTCAGTCAACTCAAGAAAACGTCGTATCCTATCATTATCATCCAGCATATACCCAAAGGATTCATTGAAGGATTCAGAGAATGGCTATTGAAGGCCACCCAGCTTGAATGTGATTTTGCCCAGGAAAATATTTATCCAAAACCAGGGGTAGTATACGTTGTCAATGAAGATAAACATCTTTCTTTTAACTCCCGGGGCGAATTTTCTTTTATTGATAAGCCTCCTATTTTTGGTATTAGACCAGCCGCTGATTACTTTTTTGAATCGTTGGGAGAAGTGTACAAAGAACGAGCCATAGGAATTGTCCTCACGGGAATGGGAGAAGACGGTTGCAAAGGAGCAGAAAAAATCAAAGCCAACGGCGGAACCATTATTGCTGAAGCGGAAGAAGATTGTATTGTATTTGGTATGCCAAAGGCAGTTATAGAAGCCAACCTGGTTGATAAGGTAATGAAAATAGACGAGATTGTAAACTTTCTCAATAATCTCTCAGAACACTTTTAACAAAGCACAAGGGGGTCCTTTATGATGAGTGCGGAAAGGTTGGAAGCGATTAGAGAACGTATTAATAGCGTCACAGGCATAAAAATGGGCAAAGAAAAAGACAAAGAAATACTCACCACTTTCCTTGAACTGTGTGAAAAACACAACCTTTCCGAAGATCTTTTCTACCAAAAGCTGCAAACAGATAATCAAACGGTGATGGAATTTGCCACTCAATTTACGGTCCATGAAACAAGCTTTTACCGCAACAAGGACCATTTCAAAACTCTTGAAGAACATCTTTTTCCTTCTTTACTTTCCCAATCCAAAGAACTCCGTATTCTCTCGGCTGGTTGCGCCACAGGGGAAGAACCCTATACTATCGCCATGATCTTGCACAAAATCCTGGGAGAAAATCTCCCCCTCTACAAAATTGATATCATCGGTCTTGATATCTCCCCCAATGCAATAGAAACAGCCCAAAAGGGTATATACAATGAATACAAGATGAAAAACATTCCCAATGAACTCCTTCAGAATTATTTTATAAAACACACCACCAATACCAGAACCTATTATACCATTATTCCCCAAATAAAAAATATGGTGTCTTTTCACACCTATAATCTTCTTGCCAAAGATGGCTTCTTAGAAAAAATTGGACCTTTTGATATCATTCTCTGTGAAAATGTTATTATCTACTTTGACCATGCTGCCATCCAATACCTCATTGATACTTTTTACAAAATTCTCAAACAGCCAGGATACTTATTTGTAGGATATTCAGAAACCCTTGCCACAGTAGAACATGCATTTCAGTTAAAATGGCATGAACATACCTATTACTATGAAAAGACTCCTGTCACCCAGAAGAAAGAAGAAGAAATCCTTCAAGGTTTCCCTTCTCCCCTTCAAAGCCAGACAAACATCCTCCACAAAGAACACCCGGAATACTCCTATGAAGAAATCTATTACCAGCTCAGCAAACACTATCTCAAACAGGATATAAATCAACTCATGCAATGGCATGATATCTTTCTCCATCAACTCCACCAGGGAAGTGATTTCATCAAGGATGAGAAGATTTATCTCCTCTTGGGAGAATTTTTCTTAGATCAGAATGATACGGGCAACGCCTTTCAAATGGCCGAAATGGCTATAGAAAAAAATCCTCGTTCCATAGACGCTTTAAATCTTCAGGCCTACACTCAAACCAGAACAAAAGATTATCAAAAAGCCATGTATACCCTGCAAATAGCCCTCCAGATAGAACCTCATCATCCCATCTCTCTTCTTCTCCTTTATAAATTAGCAGAAATAAATCAGAACCATACTCTCCTCAAAGACATCCTCCAGAAACTCAAAGGTTGCCGTGAAACCTCCCAGCCCTACAAAGAACTCTTCCCCTATCAACCGGCAAGAAAGATTCAATTCTACTCAGAGATAAACAAAATATGCCAGGAGATGAGCAGTGGATCCAAAAAAGAATTATAAAGATAAACATATTTTGGTGGTTGATGACTCCCCCGTTATTCGTACTCTCATCCAGAAATGTCTCATAGAAGAAGGATACCAATATGTGGACACAGCAGAAAATGGAAAAGATGCTCTCCAGAAATGTGACCAGAAAAACTACGACCTGATCCTCACCGATTTTGATATGCCTGAAATGAACGGCGAAGAACTCGTGACAGCCCTCCGAAACCGATATAAGGACGATATTATCATTATTGTACTCAGCGCTCAAGCCAGCAAACAAAAGATTGTGGAAATGATGCGAAAAGCCGATGATTATATTATCAAGGACGATATAGAAATCATCAAAGCCGATATCTTCTTTGTTCTCCAGAAATGTTTTGAAAACCATGAAACCAAAAAAGAAAATGAACGTCTCTTAGCTGAACTCATGGAAAGAGACAAACACATGCAGATAGAACTGGAAACCGCCCGGGCACTTTTAGGTGAGTTCAAGGAACTTCACAGAGTCACCAGCAAAACCTTCCAGCTTGCTTTTTATAATACGATGTCAAACACTATCGGTGGAGATTTTTTTACCGCCCAAAGGTTAGATAACTCTCATATCGGTGTGCTCATCGGAGATATCTCTGGACATGGAATACCCGCTGCCCTTCTCATGCTTGTCTTCAAGCATGCCGCTCTTGAAGCTATCCAGGAAGGCTTCAAGAGAGAAAAACCTACCGCAAGCACCCTCAAAATACTCAATGACAGGCTCAATGTGCTTTTTCCTGAAACCAAATATGCTACCATCAGTTATCTGATTTTAGATGAAGAAACAAACAAAATCTGCTATACCAACGAATTCCAGAATCCTATCCTCTATTGTCATGACAACACCGTTGATGAGCTGGACAATGGAAAAATCAAGCTTATTGGCATCTACAATGAAGAAATTATGCCCCCTGAGACTTTCCTCTTTAATGAAGATTGCTTTCTCCTTAAACCTGGAGAAAAGATATTTCTCTTTACCGACGGTATCATTGAAGCAAGAAACCCAGACACAGGAGAGGAATTTGGCTTGGAACGCCTCAAATATCTCCTTCTCCAGCATGCCTCTCTCCCTCTCTCAGAAGCCATGAAACAAACACTCAAAGCCTTCTACACCTTTACCAGACAACAGGTAACCGATGATATTACCTTTTTAGGCATTAGTACACTAAAAGGAGTGAACCATGAGTAATGTAAAAGAAATCATCCAATCTCTTCTGAGGAATGAAACCCAGGCTCTCAAGCAAGAAAAAATCCATACCTACTTAGTGGCTACCGAAGAAAAACAAAATTTTGCTATTCCGATTGATTTTCTTGTGGAAGTTTTTGAAATCAATGAAAGTAGTCCCCTCATTCCTGTTCCTTTAGTAGATGAGTATATACGTGGCATCGTCAATGTACGGGGGGAAATTATTCCCGCTATTTCTCTCAATAGTATTCTTGGGCTTGCTTCTGATCACACAAAAATTCGCTATATCATTATCATCCAAAAAGATTTCAAACTCGGTCTCACCTTTCACCACGTAAGTGATCTCTATCAGATTGAAGAATCAAAACTGAAGCCAATTTATCACCTCAAAGAACATCAGCATCACGATATTATTGCGGCGGAATTTGACTTAGAAAACAATGTGGCTCAAGTACTGAACGTAGAAGGTTTTTATGAATCTTCGGCAGTGAGATAAATATGGTGAGTTTAGTTTATACCTCTCTTCCTCAGTTTTCCATAGGCTTCTTAAGTGAAGAAATAGAACAGATTGTAGAACTCAAAAAAGAAATCATAGAACGAAAACCTCTGGAAAACATTCGTATGCACCATATCGCCTATCAGAACAAATGGTATCCCCTTTTTGATCTCCAGAAAATCTTTGCTATACCTCATCCTTCTCCGGTTCGTTATGCTATCATGATAAAAAATACAGCGGGAAATATTCTCTGTGGGATATGTACCCCAAATCCTGTTGAAGAAATCTCTGTTTCAGAAAAAAATATCCTTCCTTTTCCCACCTTTCTTCTTGAGAAACAATCTCTTTGTCTTCTCTATGCCTATGTTCAAACCAATAATTTGTGTCTTTTTCTGGGAAGTCTTACTGATATCTGGCACCCCATAGCGATAGCCAAATACCTGCTCCATACAACACCTTTGCCATCACTTACAGGAGGCCAACCATGACCCACAAAGATGAGATTCTCCAGCTCTTTGAAATGGAAACATCTGATCATCTCCAGAAAGCCACCAATGCCCTTCTTCTTCTTGAAAAAGAACCAGAAAATAAGGAATACATCATCGAAATTAAACGTGAAATCCATACCCTCAAAGGCGCCAGTCGAATGATGGGCTTCAAGAATATCAGTCGCGTTGCCCATCAGATAGAAAATCTCTTTGAAACCCTTGAAAATAATCAAAAAACTCTGTCTCGGAGTATGATATCCACAACCTTAGAATGGTTAGACTGGATTACCAATGCCGTCAAAAATCTTCCCTCTGAACCTGATCTCCCGGAAGATTTTGAAACACTTTTTCAGAATGCCCTTGATGGGCTCAAAATTCTCCCCGAAAAAAACATCCTCTCTCATCCTCAACCACACACAGAAGAAACAAACGCTCAGGTCCAGAAATCTCCTCCTCCCTCTTTTGCTTCCCCAGAACACAAAACAAGACACGAAACAAAAAAAGAAAAAACGGATTATCTCACCATTCGCTTCGATAGAATAAAAAATCTTCTCAATTTTAGCAATATTTTCACAAATTACCTTGGAAAGTTTCGCTATTACGCTGATCAACTCAATATTGAATTTCTCGCCAGACAGTCCAAAGAAGAAATTCTGAGTTTTTTAGAAAACATTCAAAGTCAATTTTCGTATGATATTCGTTTCTATGAATTGTACACCAAACAATTTCAGGATCAGGTTTCTTCAATGATCCTTGTTCCTCTCGGTGGCATCTTTAACACCTTTCCCCGCCTGGTAAGAGATGTCGCCATAAGCACAGGAAAAGAAGTGAATTTCACTATGGAAGGAAAAGAAATAGAAGTAGATAAACAACTCATTGAGCATATACAAAATGTTCTCATCCATCTCCTTCGCAATGCGGTTGATCATGGGATAGAACTCCCTGACGAAAGGCAAAAAAAAGGCAAACCCCCTATCGGAAATATTCATCTCAAAGCCTATACTCAGATGGATAGAATTGTACTGGAAGTCTCAGATGATGGAAGGGGACTCCAAACCCAGAAAATCTTAGAAAAAGCCATCTCAAAAGGTCTCGTCTCTGCGGACAAAGCAAAAGAAATGTCTCCCCAAGAAATATGGCAACTCATCTTTTTACCCGGCTTTTCTACCAAAGAAAACGTAAGTGACTTTTCAGGAAGGGGTGTGGGTATGGATGTAGTGGCTGATACCCTTCGCCGATTTAACAGTGAAATCACCATCAAATCAGAAGAAAACAAAGGAACCACGTTTATCTTGAGTTTTCCTATCAATTCCTCGATTATTTCTGTGACATTGTTTGAGAGTCATAATTCCCTTTATGCTTTTCCTTCTCTCAATATTGATCAGGTTCTCCTCCTCAGTGAACAAAAAACCAGTTTCCTCGAAGAAGAATGGATGCTTGAATACAAACACCGCTGGATACCGCTTCTTTCTATTGAAAGCCTTCTTGGATATCCTGAAACTCAAAATAATAAAGAAAATATCATTGTTATCTCTCTTCAGAATAAGTTTTACGGCATAGTAGTAGAAAAAGTGATTGGAGAGATGAGTATAGTCATCAAAAGTCTCAGCGGTCTTTCGGAAAAAATTCGTATTTTAGCCGGGGTGCTTTCACTCAGTAGACGCGATGTTCTTGTCCTCAATGCTTTAGAACTTATTGAACACTATCGCCAGCGCTCACAAAAACCACGTCAAAAAACCCCTACCTCACCACCTCTCGTTCCTCCAGTATCCTGATACCATGCTTATGAAGCACTTTTTCAGCTAACTTGCCGTCCTCAAATCTCATCACAAGGATGGCTTCCCCGGCCACACAGGAGACAAGGGTATACATATATTCAATATTCAGCTTATTCTCATGCAAAATGCGAAGAACTCCAGCCAGCCCACCAGGCCGATCGGGAATAGCCACCGCCACCACATCCGTAAATCGAACCGAATATCCCTCACTTTTCAGGACCTCAAGGGCTTTGTCCGGGTGATTCACCACAAGACGAAGAACCCCAAAATCCTTGGTATCTGCCACCGAAAGCGCCCTGAGATCTATCCCCTCTGAAGCCAAACGCTCTGTCACCTCATAGAGTCTTCCCTCTTTATTTTCAAGAAAAACGGAAACCTGTCGTATCATACCAACCTCCTACAGTTTACGATTGTCAATAATACGTTTTGCCTTCCCCTCACTTCGCTCAATGGTGCGGGGCTCTACCAGTTTCACAGAGACTGAGATACCAAGGACATTCTGTATCTCATGTTTGATCTTTTGTTCAATGGCTTCAAGCCCCTTGATCTCATCAGAAAACACCTTGTCATTGACCTCAACCATGACCGTAAGAACATCGAGATTGTTCTCCCGATCCACAATCAGGACATAATGGGGAGACGCCTCTTCCACCTGGACTAAAACCTCCTCAATCTGAGATGGGAAGACATTCACCCCACGGATAATCAGCATATCATCCGTACGGCCCATGATACGATCAATGCGGGGATGAGTCCTTCCACAGGGGCATTCCCCAGGCAAAAAGCGTGTCAGATCCCGCGTCCTGTAACGAATCAAGGGAATGCCTTCTTTGGTGAGCGTCGTGATCACAAGTTCTCCCTGTTCTCCAGGAGCAACCGGTTCTCCTGTAGCTGGATTCAAGATCTCCGGATAAAAATGATCATCATAGATATGAAGCCCTTTTTGTTCAAGACACTCACAGGCCACTCCCGGTCCAATAATCTCAGAAAGCCCATAAATATTGATGGCCTTGATAGGAAGCCTTTTCTCTATCTCGTCCCTCATGGCTTCACTCCATGGTTCAGCCCCAAAAAGACCATATTTGAGATTGAGCCTTTCTAACTTCAGTCCTTTCTTGTATGCCTCCTCAGCAAGGTAGAGAGAATACGACGGTGTACAGGTAATCATATCAGGCCCAAAGTCCTCTAACACAAGAAGTTGCCTTGCGGTATTTCCCCCAGAGATAGGAATCACCGTTGCCCCAATAGTCTCTGCCCCATAATGTACCCCCAAGCCTCCCGTGAATAGTCCATAGCCATACGCATTCTGAATAATTGAATGCCTTGTGGCCCCAGCGGAAGTAAGCGACCTGGCCATCACCTCTGACCAGACCTGAATATCCGACTGCGTATATCCGACGACGGTAGGTTTTCCCGTTGTCCCACTGGAAGCATGAATACGAACAATCTTCTCCATCGGCACAGCAAAAAGTCCATACGGATAGTTATCCCGCAAGTCCGTCTTGGTTGTCATAGGGAGAAGCCGAATATCCTCAAGAGTACGGATATCCCTCGGATGCACCCCTTTCTCATCAAATTTCTTTCTATAAAACGGCACATTCTCATACACATACCAGGCAAGTTCTTTGAGACGATACAATTGAAGCGATGCCCTCACCGAATGATCCATGGTCTCCATTTTCGTGTTCCAGTACACATGAGACTTTTTCATCCCTTACCTCCCTTCTTTCGCGAGAAACGAAAAACCCATTTCCCGACCCTTTTCAAAGGCCTTCAGATTTATCTCTTGATAGGCTGGTTTTACCATATCACGAATAACCCCTTCCCAGAGAGAAACCTCAATTGCAGGCAAAAAGCAAGAAAAAACCCCCAACAAAATGGTGTTCGTGAGTTTTGGGTTTCCTATCTCTCGACAAAGAGAGTCCGTATCCACCTTTAGAAGCGTCCCCACCGAAGTAAACAGCTCATCTCTCTCAGATGGATAAGCCATCCTGCCCAATTTTACAGGAACAGGTTCAATACGAGTAGTGCTCACAAGCGCTATCCCCCCCCGACGGAGAAAAGAAAGATACCGAAGACCCTCTAGATACTCAAAAGCAAGAAGAAAATCCCCCTCTCCCATACTTACCACAGGAGAAAAGACCCTCTCACCCCATCTCACAAAGCTCACCACCGAGCCTTCTCGCTGACTCATTCCATGAATCTCGTTCTTCTTGACATCATACCCACACCGAAACATCACCTCAGCAAGCATATCAGAAGCCAAGACAATTCCCTGCCCACCAACCCCACAAATCACAGCACTCTTGATATCCATATCATTTCTCCTCTTTCCAGAGCTGGTTGAGACGTGGTTGCGCAATCACACATACCCCTTCTATCACGATAACAGAAACCCCATCATGATCGAGTTCACGACGGATGGTCTCTCGAAGAAGTGTCTTGTCATACGCAGAAACCCGCACCACGTGTTCCACACCCATACCCTTGACCACCTTTTCAATATCCACATAAGGGGTTTTGTGAGCATAGGCATCCACCTTGCTTGCCGGATTGGGCTGATGTCCTGTCATGGCGGTAATATGGTTATCCAGCACCAGGAGTTTCATGGGAATCCGGTTGTACACCGCATTGACCACATGCGTCATCGCCGAATGGAAAAAGGTAGAATCTCCTACCACACCTACACTTGGATGATCTTTGCCCACAAGAGACAAAGCCTTTTTGAACCCGGCTTCTACCCCTGCACCAGCCCCCATACAGATACAGGTATCCATGGCATCATATGGCGGAAAAGCCCCAAGGGTATAACATCCTATATCCCCCCAGACGGTTATCCCCATTTCCCCAAGCACCTCAAACACAGGCACATGGGAACACCCCTGACAAAGTTTCGGGGGACGTGGGGGAAGAGTCTCTTTCACCACCACTTCACCTGTGGGCATCCCAAAGGCTTGCCTGATCCGATCTGGAGTAAGTTCCCCGCACAAAGGAATAACCTCCTTGGCCTTCTCCACGCTCACACCAAGAGATCGAATCTCCTCCTCAATAATGGGATCCAATTCCTCAATGAGCAAAAGTTTTTCCACAGACCGGGCAAAAGAGATGATTTTTTGACGGGGAAGAGGGTACATCCCCACCTTCATCACCGGTGCCTCCGGAAAAACCTCTCGTACATAGTGAAACACAAGCCCATGCGTCAAAATACCAAAGGAATGGTCCTTGCCTTCCTCTACCTTATTTCCCCAAAAGTTCTCTGAAAAATCCTG
>FQKF010036136.1_pt1 | contig 15371 bp, 15 predicted proteins | sample 1504521 | NCBI WGS metagenome assembly FQKF01 (sample SAMEA4475357, study PRJEB15587) | soil metagenome | biome: Soil; feature: Field | place: India | collected 2015-03-11 | depth 0 m
AGGATGAAGATGTTGATGATGGAGTCGGTACCGATGGCGTAGCGTTCGATGACGTCGCGGGTATGGTTGTTTTGGTACTGGCCTTTGGAGACGAAGAAGTACAGGTCGTCGTCGTAGTGGTAATAGATACCGTCGTCGTTGGGGGAGGTGGGCTGGGGCGTCAGCACGTAGCGGTATCGCTTAGGCAGGGGGAGCGTGCCAGCAGGTGAGCGCCAGTTGACGACGTTGGTATCTAAGGCTTCGTTGGCCAACCGGATGAGTTCGCGGGCAAAGTGTCGGGCCGAGTCGGGCGGGCGGTGGGCTGTGCCGCTGCCGTTGTCCAGGATGTGGACGTTGACGCGCAGGTAGCGCATAGACAGGTGTTCGGGGTGTCGGTAGTCGGGCACATAGCTTTCCCAGGCGAAACAGGCGGCGTTGGAGCCTGTATTTGCGGAGTCGCGCCATTCGGGCAGCGAATAGGGGAAGGTGCGCACGCGCGGAGCACAGCTCATTGCGGCCCCCAGGAGCGCCAATGCGCCGAGCCGGAAGAGGCCACTCCTCACAGCATCAGCGTTGCACATCGCCAAACATGCTGCGCCAGGCCAACATGCCGCCAATGAGGTTGCGCACATTGTTGAAACCCTTCGCCTGCAGGATGGCCTGGGCCGTAGCGCTACGCACACCCGAACGGCAGTAAACCACCACCTCATGGTCTTTGTGCTCGTCCAATTGCCACCCATCATTGGGCAAAGTGGCCACTGGCATCAGATGGCCGCCGACATTGAATTCTTCGTGCTCCCACGGCTCCCGCACATCTACGAGCACAACCGGCTCGCCGGCGCGCAACTTTTCGCGAAGTTCCTGAACGGTGATATCCATAATTTCTTCTCTTGCCCATCAGCGGCCCGTTCTTCAAGGCGGGTTGCTGGTATGAAAATGAAAAAACCTAGTGGGAAAACTTCGTCAGCTCCATGCGGCTATCTTCTCTGCCTTTGCTGTCGTAAGAAATGGAGCGAACGGTACCCACCGACGGCGCGTACCACACTTCTGAGCGCGACGTGCGCGTGCCCAGCAACTGGAACTCAAAAGTGTAACTAATTTTATGGCAGTTAAACGCACCGGCAGGCGTCGTAATCGTCTCTTCGGCCTCCACTTTGCGGTCTTTAACGACGTAGCGGTTTTTCATCAGCTGTATGCTGCCCATGCGTGTGGTGATTTCCATTTCACTATCGGGCAGCGTCTGGCCCATCTTGAGGCTTTTAGGAAAAGCTAAATCGCCGCCGCTAATCTCTACTTGAATATCCGGGCTTTGGCCCATGTCGTTTGTAGGCACTAAGCCGCGCATGCTCATAAACAGGACACCCTCATGGCACTTAATAGGTACCGAATACGAGTAGATTTCCTTGCCATCTTTCGCACGCGAGACTGTGACGTCGGAGTGGGCGACCAGAGTGTCCCGGCTGCGTTCGATGCGTTTGATGCGATGGGTCGAGATGGTTTCCGGCTTGCCCTTTTTATCGTAATGCATGTACTCGATTAGAGCGCCCTCGCGGAAAAGGTCAAACATTTCTGAGCAGTTTTGAGCAGAGAGGGGGCGAGCGAACAACAGGCTGCCCAGCGTCAGGAAAATTGTAAGACGGAGCATGGATACGTGTTATTTTTAGAAATAAAAAATCGGTACTGGGCAACCCGACCAGGGTTTCGCCGGCTCGGTTTATTGTGCAAATATCTGCAAAGCTCCACAGTCCGTATGCCTGAACGGCTTTAAAAAATACGGTGCACTAAAGGCTTTATTACCATGTAAGATCTCCGAATTTCATCACAGTGGGCCGAAAGCGGCTTTTCCTTCGGGGCGTAAAAGCCCGATTACAGGCCCGTACATTGTCTTAGGATGTTGCAAAGGGAGCACCTCTGAGCCGTTTAAAGTCGAGGGATAGTCCTGAAACGAGGCACAGGGCAAAGCCAAGTTTCTGAAAAGGCGCTTGCACCCGGGCATGCGTCCCGGTTCAGAATGCGTGCTTTGGCGCTCCGGGCATGGCCCCAGAAATAAGGACATCGAGGCAGGAGCCTCGAATGATCTGTAGAGAGAAGAATGCCTGTGTCTTTGCCGAAAAAACGCCCGAGCATCTGAAGAAATAAAAAAGCATTTGGAAAGAATCCCGGCGCTGCCATACCTTTGCGCCCACTTTTCAGGTCAATTACTTTTGAGGTCATGAAGAAAGATATTCATCCGAAGAATTACCGCATTGTGGTGTTCAAAGATATTTCTACTGACGAGGCTTTCTTGGGCCGTTCGTGCGTAAACACGAAAGAAACCATTGTTTGGGAAGACGGTCAGGAATACCCCTTGGTGAAAATGGAGATTTCGGCTTATAGCCATCCGTTTTTCACGGGTAAGATGAAGTACGTGGATACGGCGGGCCGTATTGACAAGTTCAACAAGAAGTTTGCGAACACGAAGTTCGCCAAGTAAGCTTCGGCCCTTACACCGCAGTACCCCATCCGCTGGGTTTACCGCGAAGGCGAGGAGGAAAAGTGCTCGCCTTCGCGGTTCTTTTTACTTTTGCGCCCGACGAAACAGTTCGACGGCTCGATGCAAAACCTCATTCTGTTTGACTCCGACGCGCGCAATCACCTGTTGCCGCTGACCGCCACCCGCCCTATGGGCGAGCTTCGGCTGGGTATTTTCACCATCCGCGGCAAATGGGAACGCCACCTGAACGCCTTTGCTTCCTACATCACACAAGAGTACCTGCAAGAGAAGTACCCCATTCGCATTGAAAGCGAAAATCTGGTGCTGAATGCCGGCATTCTGCCCAACGAATTGCTCTGCCGCCGCATCGAGCAGTTGGGCTTCAGCGAAGCGCTCCTGCTGGATGGCGAGCTCATCGCCGCGCGCTTAGATGCGTTTCAATTCGAGACGCTCATTGAAGACGAAGAAGTGCGTGAGCTGAACGGCATCGAACTCGACCCCGACATCCCAGTAGTGAGCATTCGGCAGCTCTGGGAATTGACCCAACAAAACGGCGCCGCCATAGAGGCGGACTTTCAATGGATTATACGCGACCGCACGTCGGCGCCATTGCCCGAGTCTAACCGGCTTATTGGTCCTGCGGAGCGCCTCTTTGTCGAGCCTGGCGCACGCATAGAGGCCTGCACGCTTAATACCACCGAGGGACCTATCTATATCGGTAAAGACGCCGAAGTGATGGAGGGCTGCCTGCTGCGCGGCCCCGTCGTCGTAGGTGACGGCGCTTTGCTGAAAATGGGTGCGCGCATCTATGGCCCCACCACCATCGGCCCTGGCTGCAAAGTAGGCGGAGAGGTAACCCGCTCCATCTTCCTGGGCCATTCTAACAAAGCCCACGAAGGCTTTATTGGCGACTCCGTCATCGGCGAATGGTGTAACCTTGGCGCCGACACCAACAACTCCAACCTAAAAAACAACTACGGCGAAGTTAAGCTGTGGGATTACGCCGAAGGCCGGTTTGTCCGGACAGGCGCCCAACTGTGCGGCCTGTTCATGGGCGACCACGCCAAATGCGGCATCAACACCATGTTCAATACTGGCACCGTTGTGGGTGTATTTGCCAACGTATTCGGCTCGGGCTACCCTCGCAACTTCATCCCTGACTTCGCTTGGGGGGGGCCAGAGACAGGCCTCCGTACTTACAACTTCGCTGAAGCCTGCGAAACGGCGCAGCGCGTCTTGCAGCGACGCAACCAAACTCTGATGGACATAGATAAGGCCATCTTGCGACACGTTTACGAGCAAACAGCGCCCTGGCGCACCTGGGAAAAGTAGCGCGCTGCACCCCACAAAGCGGCGTTCATGGACAGCATGGCAACCACTTCTTCTAAATATGACCAGCGCGGTGTATCGGCCTCTAAATCGGACGTACATGCCGCCATCCGCCAGTTGGACAAAGGGCTATATCCGGAGGCCTTCTGCAAAATACTCCCCGATGTGGCCGCCGGCGACCCAGCCTATTGCAATGTGCTGCACGCCGACACCGCCGGCACCAAGGCGGCACTGGCTTATCTGTACTGGCGCGAAACGGGCGACCTGTCGGTATGGGCCGGCATCGTACAGGACGCCATCGTCATGAACTTAGACGACATGGCTTGCGTGGGCTGTACCAACCAGGTAGTGCTGTCGAACACCATCGGGCGCAACCGCAACCACATCCCCGGCGAGGTGCTGCAGGCGCTCATTGAAGGCGCTGCCAACTTCGCCGAAACCATGCGCTCCTGGGGCATCCGCCTCCACCTGGCTGGCGGCGAAACAGCCGACGTAGGCGACCTGGTTCGTACCGTGGACGTGGGCTTCACCGCATTCTCCCGCATGCTGCGCAGCGAGGTAGTCGTCAATCGCATCCAGCCGGGCCACGTCGTCGTTGGACTGGCCTCTTTCGGACAGGCCGCCTACGAAAACTATTACAACAGCGGCATCGGCAGCAACGGCCTCACGGCAGCCCGCCACGATACGCTGGCTAAAGAATACGCCACGCGATACCCGGAAAGCTACGACCCGGCTATGCCCGCCGAACTGGCCTACAGCGGACGGCACCACCTCACAGAAGAATTGGAGGTAGAAGGCCGACGCCTGACCGTGGGGCAGCTTTTGCTCTCGCCCACACGCACTTATGCGCCAGTGCTGCGCACCTTTTTGGAGTGCTGCCGCGACCATGTGCACGGCCTCATCCATTGCACAGGCGGTGGGCAGACGAAGGTGCTGAAATTCCTGCACAACGCCCATGTCATTAAGGACAACCTCTTCGACCCACCGCCAGTGTTCCACCTCATCCAGACCAGCGGCCAGACCAACTGGGCTGAAATGTACCGGGTCTTTAACATGGGCCACCGCATGGAGGTCTATACTTCCGAAGCCGGCGCCAGCGAACTGGTGCGCATCGCCGCCGACTTCGGCATCGCCGCGCAGGTGGTCGGGCGCGTAGAGGCATACGAAGGCGCTCGTATTACCCTTCACAGCCCGTTTGGCGTGTTTGAATACACCGAATAAGGGCTTCTCGTTCGATTTCAGGCCACACCTGAGAGCGACAGACCGAAGCACGCAAATCCGTATTTTCAAAAAATAATAGCGGCATTGGCCGCTGTTTTTTATCAAAAGAACTGGACACATGAGCGCAAAATTCTTGTTGTACTTAGCCGCTGCATGCACGGTGCTGGCGGCATGTGGCACCTCGTATGAGAAGAAGATACAGGCCCTGGAGAGCCAAATAGCCGAAAGTGCCGACCCGAAAGCAGTGGCCGAGCTGATAGCTCTGTACCAGGAGGCGGCAAAGGCGCACCCCGACCGCCACGCCGATAACGCGCGCTACCTGACACAAGCCGCTGAGCTGAAGTTCGTCAACGAGCGCGACAACGTAGGCGCCGTGCGGCTGGCAACAGCAGCCATCAAAGACTACGGCGCCCGGGCCGATGTGGCCGATGCGGCAGGCCTGCTGGCACGCATCTGGAGGCTGTACAAAAACCGCGCAACGCCCGACCTGTCGCGCAACCCTGATGAGATTGACCTGATGCGCTTCACATTGGAGCAAAATACCCGCTGGCTCGACTCTTGCTTAGCCCGCATGGACCGACAACTGCTCGCTGCTAACGAACCCGACCGCGCCCTGGCGGAGAGGTTCATCCAAACTGCCGAAGGGTATGCCATTGTGCTCGAAAGCCCCGACCCTAACAGGGCCGCCAGCCTTTACGCACAAGCCGCCGGGCTGGCGCGCTCCATCGGAGAACCCAACACAGCCCTGCGCCTCTATTATTATGTGGCCGAAAACATGACCCAGCAACGCAGCGCCCCCCTTGCGCTGTTCATGATGGGCATCATTTACGAAGACGACCTGAAAGACATAGACCGGGCCAAACAAACCTACGAAGACTTCCTGAAGCGCTACCCCAACGACCCTGAGTACGCCGACGATGTGCGGGCTGCGCTGAACAACTTAGGCACGCCGCTGGAAGAACTCATCAGACGCTTCGAACAGAACAAACCGCAGTAACTGGCCGCCATGGAGCGCCCGGCAACCGCTTTTGCCGACGAATGGGCCGCCTTTATGCGCGGCCTCGGGCCACAAAGCCGCCTGCGCATAGCGCCCACACCCTCCGGCTTTTTGCACCTCGGTAACGCTATCAACTTCACACTCAACTGGCTGGCTGCGCGCCTTCGGCCGCAGGCCCGGCTCCTTCTGCGCATAGACGACTTAGACGCCGAACGCAAGCGACCTGAGTACGTGCAAAACATCTTCGATACCCTCCACTGGCTGCGCTTAGACTGGGACGAAGGTCCGCGCTCGCCCGAAGATCTGGAGCGCGAGTGGTCGCAGCGCCACCGCCTGCCGCTGTACGAAGCGCTACTGAACACGCTCCGCGAACGTCAATGCCTGTTTGCCTGCGCCAAATCGCGCCGCGACCTGGCGCCCTTCGCCGGCCAGTATCCGGAAGCTTTCCGGCAGCAGCCTTGCTCTTTAGATGATGCCGACGTCGCCTGGCGCATCCGCACGCCACTGCCGCACCATCCGGAGCGCATACCGCCCGACTTTGTAGTGCGCCGCCGCGACGGCATCCCGGCCTATCAAGTGGTGTCGGTGGCCGACGATGTCTTCTTCGCCATTACGCACGTCATCCGCGGCGAAGACCTGAGGGCTTCCACGCATGCGCAGCAGTACCTAGCCCAATGCGCAGGCACGAGCGTCTTCGAGCGCATTGCCTTCCTGCACCACCCGCTGCTGACCGACGGGCAGGGCCGCAAGCTGTCCAAATCGGCCGGCGCCCAGGCGCTTCACACCGAAGCGTCAAAAAATGCCTTGCCACCTGCCGAGGTGTTCCGCAAGGTGGCCCATTGGTTGGGCATAGCGGAGCCGGTCAGCAGCGCGGCAGCCCTGCTGGCAGCGGCCCGGCAGAAAGGATGGAACTGTCCCTGAGTTTTGCCCGCAACGCAAGATGAGCACCACTGCCTTAGCGTGTTTGCGCCGGCTTACCACACCTCAAACTCCGTGCGCCGGTTTTGGGCACGGCCCTCGGGGGTATCGTTGGGCTGGATGGGCTTGCTTTCGCCAAAGCCGCGGTAGCGCAGGCGTTCGGGAGCAATGCCTTTACTCACCAAATAATCGTAAACAGCTTTGGCGCGGCGTTCGGAGAGGGCCTGGTTGCTGGCGTCGTCGCCCACGTCGTCGGTATGGCCGTTAATCTGAATACGCAAGCGCGGGTTTTCGTCCAACAGGGCCACCAATTGGTCGAGTTCGACAGTGGAGGCCGGTTTCAGAGCAGCAGAGCCGGTTTCAAAAAAGACATTGCGCAGCACAACGGGGCGCGCCGGTGGCGGTGTTGGAGCGGCTTCGTCGGCAGGCGTCAGCGGCTGCAGGGCGATGCGTAGTAGAAAGGGCTGGTCGAAGGAAGCCGTCTGGGCCAAGTTGAAATGCTCGGAGTGGAAGAGATAGTTTTCCTTCGACACGTTGAGGGCGAAGTCTTTGCCGGCTTGCAGGCATATGAGGAAAGAGCCATCGGCCTGGGTATATGCGGCGATATATTCCTGGCCGGTGGTCAGGTCAGTGCACACAGCACGAGCCACGAGTGGGCGACCAGTAACGGCATCGGTAACGATGGCTTTGACGTAGGTAACCGGCCTAGGACGCGCGTGGGCGGGCATATCGAACGAATAGATATCCAAGCCGCCGGCACCGCCGGGCAGCACGGCGGCATAGTAGGCAGTGGAGCCGTCCAAGCTAACGACGAGCGTACCTTCGTGGCCTTTGGTGTTGATGGGATACCCGAGGTTTTGTGGTGTGCTCCAGGAGCCGGCCGGGTTTCGGCGGCTAAAGTAGAGGTCGTTGTTGCCCATCCCGGGCAGTCCATCAGAGGTAAAGTAGAGCGTTTGGCCGTCGGGATGCAGGAAAGGCGCCTGTTCGTCGCCGGGAGTGTTGATGGGGGCGCCAAGGTTTTGGGGTTCGGTGAAGCGTCCGTTGGGCAGACGGGTGGTGAACCACAGGTCTTTGCCGCCCTGTCCGCCGGGTCGGTCGCTGCTGAAGAAGATGGTTTTGTTGTCGGGGCTGATGGTGGGTTGAGCGTCCCAGTATGCCGAGTTCACGGCGGCACTGAAGGGTACGGGTTTGGTCCAGGCGCCGTCTTTGAGTTGGGACCAGTAGAGGTCGCAGCTGCCCTGCGAGCCGTCGTTGCGACGATTGCAAGCGGTAAAGACGAGCCATCGCCCGTCGGCATTGATGGCCTGCGCGCCTTCGTTCTGCAAGGTATTGACCCCTCGGAGGTTTTCTGCGCGCCCCCAGGAGCCGTCGGGCTGGCGCTCGCTCTTGTAAAAGTCCTCGTTGTACAGGTCACGGCGTGTGAAGATCATCGTGTTGCCGTCGGCTGTCAGTGAGGGCAAGTACTCATCCGAGGGGGTGTTGATGGTAGGCCCAACGGAGCGCGGCGCAAAGGGCACAGAATTTTTGACGGCCTCGGCAGCAAAGCGGCTGTTTTCGGCCAGCCGGCGCGCCCGGTAGAGCAGGCGGGCATCCTTAACGCCCGACTGGAGGAACATTTCAATGTAAGCACTGGCCTCCTCGAAGCGGTCTAAATTCCACTTGCACAGCGCCATGTTGAACGACGCCGAAGGGTGATAGGTCGGGTTTAGCCTTAGCACCCGCTCGTAGCCGCGCGCAGCCGCCTCCCATTGCTCCTGGTCAAAGTGCACTTCGGCCCACAGCATGTGCGCATCAATCAGGGTAGAGTCTTCGCGAATGGCGTCCTCCAGAAAGCGCAGGCCACGGAAAGCATTGCCCTCACGCAGATAACGGCGGCCCTCCAGATACGCCGCTCGCGCTTTGGGCGAGGTACTCTCGGCAGTGGTGTACCTTTGGGCCAACAACGGCCAGGCAAGCGCCAGAAACAGTGGCAACAGTAGGCAATGTTTTTCGGAAAAAAACGATAAAGCAGGCATAGTCGAAAAAGGGGGGAAGATGTACGAGGTACTCAACAACGCCAAAGACGCGGGCGTGTTTTGCCAGCAGGCAATAGCTTGCAACGGAATAATGCCAATGGAGCAAAACAGAGGTAATATGCGGCAGGTTTTTTCTACGTCCCTTTGCTGATTTGTTGAGGCGTCTTCGCTCAAGGGCAGCTGCGTCTGGGGGGCTCCTTGGGGGTTCATCGAGCCTTCTGGCAATGGCATTTACACGAGCCAAACTTCGACCCAGGCTTTCGATCGGCGCCGGACGGTCACTTCACCGTCGTGTGAGACTGGCTAACAGGCGACGTGATTGGCATCCGTACAGAACAGGGTTCGGGGTTACCGCAATCTGACCGAAGCAAGCATTATGGACGGCTATTACTCTACTCCACTCCGCGGCTATCTCAGCGATTGCTTGCACGCCTGGACGAGTAGCATCTTGCTCACCGTTCGCCCTTTCCACTTCAGATGGCTGTACTCGGAAGGCGGACTTGCGTCGGTCTATCTGGCCGAGTCTCCCTTCAAGCCGGTAGGCAATCTGCGCACGTCGCTTTCTGACCCTGACATTTGTACAGTGCGCAGTACCGACATGTCTGCCTACCAGCGCTTTCAGAGGCTGGCCGACGTCGGTACAGGGCTGTCGCTGTCTGTAAGCAAGATATACCTCCCGACTGAGGTATGCTGCCAATACAGATTATGGAGGAATAGAACCTGAGAAAACGGTAACAAGCCGCTTGGGTGCCCTGGGCTTCAACGCGGATCTGGTATGTGCGCTCAAGGTTGCCCCATCACAGATACATGACTGATGGCCGGCAGCCGGATTTCTCTCCTCGGTGGTTAATCCCAAAAATTTACCGATGTTTGCCTCTATGACGCCGGAACGTCGGGCAGAATTGGTGCGCGCCGAAGCTCAGCGCTTAGGCTTCACTTTCGTTGGCTTTGCCCGCGCCGAACGCTTAGACGACGAAGCCCGCCGCCTGGAGGCCTGGCTGCAGCAAGGCGCCCACGGCAAAATGGCCTACATGGAAAACTACTTCGACCTGCGCATTGACCCTACGCGGCTGGTCCCAGGCGCCCGAACGGTCATTTGTTTAGCCTACAACTATTTCAGTCCCGAAAAGCAACAAGACCCACAGGCGCCCAAAATCAGCCAGTATGCCTATGGCGAAGATTACCATCACGTGGTCAAAGAGCGCCTGAAAGTCCTCCTGGCTTACATGCAAGAGCAATTCGGCAACATCCACGGCCGCTGCTTCGTGGACAGCGCCCCCGTGCTCGAACGCGAATGGGCACGACGCGCCGGCATCGGCTGGAACGGACGACACACCCTGACCATAAACCCTAAATTCGGCTCTTTCTTCTTCCTGGCCGAAATCATCTGCGACCTCGAACTGGCCTATGACGACCCCATCCGAGACCACTGCGGCACCTGCCGACGCTGCATTGATGCCTGCCCTACCGAGGCCATCCACCTCAACGGCTACTGGCTCGACGCCTCCAAGTGCATCTCCTACCTCACCATCGAACTGCGCGACGAAATTCCCGAATACTTCCGCGGCCGCATGGACAACTGGATGTTCGGCTGCGACGTATGTCAGGACGTCTGCCCCTGGAACCGTTTCGCCCGCCGACACCAGGAACCGGCCTTCGAACCACACCCTGACCTGCTGACCATGACCCAACGCGAATGGCTGGACATCACCGAAGAAACTTTCCACAAACTCTTCCGAAAATCTGCCATCAAGCGCGCCAAATTCCGGGGACTCCGGCGCAACATCCGCTTTCTCTTCCCCGAAGACAGCCTCCCAGATGACAAAGATCACACGCCAAAAGCCTAAACCTTCGCATTTAAAAGGTGTTACTTGCACCGCTTTAAGCGTCCGAATAAGCCCGATAGAAAAAAATTTTGCAAAAAGTATTGCGAAATCCTTAATAAAGTCTTAAATTGCATTGATTTTCTTTTAATCCGCCCTAATGCCAGATGTCAGGATAAACGCATCACGACTTGCTAATGAGCAACTTACACAAGGACCTGACTCTCTCATCCAGCCCGGAAAATGTACGCCAGGTGGAACCGCTTGTTCGAGACGTCGCCAGCCGACTGAACCTTTCGCGCGAGCAGTATGATGATATCTTACTCAGCCTCACGGAGGCTGTAACGAATGCCATGGTGCACGGCAACCAGGGTGATGCCAACAAGTGCGTGTCCATCTCGCTGCGACAGCAAAAGGATGTGCTCTCCATTCGTGTTTCCGACGAAGGGCCGGGCTTTAACCCCAATCAGGTGCCCGACCCTACCAGCCCGGAACACATCGAAGCCTGTGGAGGCCGCGGCATCTTCTTGATGAAACGCCTCAGCCACCAATGCCGCTTCACCCGCGGTGGACGTACAGTGGAAATGCGCTTCAACCTCCAGCGCTCGAAGTAAAGCCCACGCATCTGTCATGCACATCGAACCGCCGCTCGAAAGCCTCGAGCCAGGGAGCATTGTCTTTTGCCAGGAAGACATTGAGGCCGAACTGCCACCCGAGGCACCTCTCCAGGCATGGCTGCAAGCCGTCGCCGAAGCCGAAGGAGCGCCCTTGCTCGAACTGACCTACATTTTCACCTCCGATGAGTATCTGCGCCAGGTGAACGTGGAATACCTGCAACACGACTACTACACCGACATCATCACGTTCCCCTACACGCCTGGCGCCGTGCACGGCGATGTGTTCATCAGCATTGAGCGCGTGCGAGACAACGCCCAACAGTACGGCGTGTCCTTTGAGCACGAGCTGTGCCGCGTCATGGTACACGGCCTGCTCCATTTGGTCGGGTACACCGATGAAACCGACGCTGAGCGCAACCTCATGCGCCAAAAAGAAGACGAGTACCTGAGCCAAAACCCACTGCTGGCCCATTCGGGCTAAAAAAGCCGTTTTGCCCAAACCGACCATTGGCCCGCTTCGGAAGGCGTACCTTTGGCGCCGTAAAAAATCTTTGCTCATGACCATGCGCTTGCGAAACACGGGCCTCCTGCTGGCCTTTGCCCTACTGGCCTGCCCGGCTCTTGCCCAAAAATTCATCCAGTTAGAACGGGTCAACCGGGCGCGCACGCTGAAGTTTTATACCGGCGACGAGCTGACCTACCGCTTCAAAGGCGACCAAATGTGGTACAAAGCTCTGATTACCGACGCCAGCATGGACTCGCAACGTGTGGCCTTAGACGGGCGCTATTGGCCCATCAGCGGCATAGAAGCCATTCGCCTGCAATACCCCGGCGTGTTGCGCGCTTCAGGGCCGATGCTGATGCTCTTCGGCGCCTCCTGGGCAGGCTTTTCTCTTATTGGCGCCGCGTTCGACAACTATCCCCTGACCGCTCAAACGGCCATTATCTCCGGCTCCGGGCTGGTCGTCGGTTTTGGATTGAAGCAGCTGTTCAAGAACCGCAATGTTCGCCTCAACGAACGCCGACGCCTGCGAGCCGTAGAAATACCGGTGAGCATCCCACTACGGCCAGGTTACTGAAGAACTCTATCCTCCGGCGCTAAGCGCCGCGCTCATGCCGATGACCTCGGCAAACACACCTGCCGCCGTAACCTCGGCACCCGCTCCAGGGCCGCGTACCACCAACGGCCGCTCGAAGTAGCGCTCAGTGGTGAAGACGACCATATTATCGCTCCCGTCCAGCCCGTAGAACGGATGTTCTGGCCCTACGCGCCGCAAGCCAATACTGGCCTGACCCTTCTCGATAAGTGCCACCCAGCGCAACACACACCCCTGGCGAGCAGCCTCGGCGCGCAGGGCCTCAAAGTACTCGTCGTGCCGGCGTAGTTCCTCCTCAAATGCTTCTACCGTAGGGGCTTTTAAGCAGCTGAGGGGTAGAATGTTCTCCACAGATACCTCTTCCAACTCCAACGGGAAGCCTACCTCGCGGGCCAGAATTAGCGCCTTGCGCCGCACGTCGGCTCCCGACAGGTCGTCGCGCGGGTCGGGTTCGGTCAGGCCGCGCTGGCGCGCCTCCTGCACAATGTCGGAGAAGCGGCGCCCCTCTGCAAAGTGATTAAACAAGAACGACAGCGTGCCCGACAGCACGCCCTCGATGCGCAGGATACGGTCGCCCGAAGCCAATAGGTCGTTAAGCGTGCTGATGAGCGGCAGCCCTGCCCCCACATTGGTTTCGTAGCGCCATAAAGTACCGCGACGCTCAGCCGTCTCTTTGAGCCGCTGATACTGCTCCCAACGCCCGGAAGTGGCCAGCTTGTTGGGTGTGCTGATGGAAATGCTGGCGTCCAGAATGCGCTCATAGTAGCGCGTAACTTCCTCGGCAGCCGTGTTGTCAATAAAAATGGTGTTGGGCAAGTTGAGGCGTTCCATCTGCCCCACAAAGGCAGCCATCGAAAAGGGCTGTTCCGAATGCTCTAAGAGCGTCCGCCACTGCTCCAGGTCTATGCCCTCTTCGTTGAAAACCATGCGGCGGCTGTTGGCCAGGCCGACAACTTTGATTTCTAAGCGTCGGCGCTCGCGCAGGAAGGCGGCCTGACGGCGCATCTGCTCCAGTAGCGCGCTGCCAATGAGGCCTACACCTACCACAAACAAGTGCAGGCTTTTGGTATCGGACAGGAAGAAAGCCTCGTGTATGGCATTAAGTGCCTTCGTCTCGTCAGCGGCAGGTACCACCACTGAGATGTTCAGCTCGCTGGAACCTTGCGCGATAGCCACCACGTTGATGCCGTTGCGCCCCAGCGCCTGAAACAAGCGCCCCGAAATACCCGGCGTGTAGCGCATACCCTCGCCCACAATGGCCACCACCGACAGGTCGTGCTCGACCCTAAGCGGCTCCACCAGCCCGCTGCGCAGCTCATATCCGAATTCGCGCTCAGCCGCCTGGCGGGCCAGCTCCGCCTGCTGAGGCGACACGGCAAACGTGATGCTGCTCTCGCTGGAGCCTTGTGTGATGAGCACCACATTCACCCCCTCGCGCGCCATGGCGCCAAATAGTCGCGCCGCAATGCCCGGCACACCAAACAGACCTCCGCCCTCCAGCGTTAATAGACTAATCTCGTTGATGCTGGAAATGCCCTTGACCGGATGCCGACGCTCTTCCTCTACCGCCGCCGGCAACGAAGGGCCAATATAAGTGCCTGCAAATGAGGGATTGAATGTGTTCCGAATGAGCAGCGGAATGCCCCTTTCCATGGCCGGTTGTATGGTGGGCGGATAAATCACCTTGGCGCCGAAGTGGCTCATTTCCATAGCCTCTCGATACGTCATGGCCGGCAGGGTAAAAGCCTTTTTCACCCGCCGCGGGTCGGCTGTGAGCACGCCGTTGACGTCGGTCCAAATTTCAACAGCTTCGGCATCTAAGGCCGCGCCCAAAATAGCTGCCGTATAGTCGGAGCCGCCGCGGCCCAGCGTGGTCGTCAGACCATCCTCCGTGCTACCGATAAATCCGGTAACGGCCTGCACTGCACTCCGATGCTGCTCGTAATGCGCCCGAATGAGGGCATTGGTCGCCTCAAAATGCACCTGTGCCTGCCCAAAGTGCGCATCTGTGCGGATAATGCGACGCGCATCCAAGTACTCTGTAGGGATGCCCGCCTGCTGCATGGCGTGGGTGAGGATAAGCGCCGAGTTGCGCTCGCCAAAGCTGGCCACAAAGTCCATAGAACGCGCCGACACCTCACGCAACAGGTAGATACCGTGCAAGATGTTGCTCAAATCCTCGAAATGCTCGGCTAAGACTGCCTCGAGCGATGGGCGATTTTCGAGCCTCAGCAGCATCTCGACTGCTTCCGTATGGCGCTGCCGCAACTTCTCAAACAGCGACAGATACGTGCCGTCGCCCCGGGCAGCTCGCCGGGCAGTTTCGATAAGGGTATCAGTTACTTTTGAAAAGGCGGAAAAAACAACGGTGAACAACCGGCCGCGGCGGTAATAGTCCACCAGCACAGGCAGAAGTAGGTCCTGAATGGTCTGCGGCGTACCTACGGAGGTGCCGCCGAATTTTAAAACGCGCATGAAAAGGGTCTTTTGGAACGCAAAGAACGGGCAAATGCGCGGAAGGGGAGGGGGTGAAGGAGGCTCAGCCCCTCTTAAGGTCATCAGGGGCCTAAAGTATTTGCATTCCCTTCACTGTCCACATCCTTAACGGGATTTGAACATCAGTAGCGCACATCTTTCAGCGCACGGCCTTCCATTCCTCTACATACGAGCGGCGCAGGAACAGCAGCGACAGGGCCTCGCGTAAGTAGATCAGATTGAGCCGCAGGTAACCGTACTCCCGGAAGCGGCGCGGCGAATGGTGAACGCACAGGCGACGCAGATAGGCAATTCGTCCCGCACGGTGAAGGCGGTAGAACAGGTTGCAGTCTTCACCGGCGACGATGCGCTCATCATAACCGCCGATACGCTCAAAGACAGAGCGGCGCACAAATTGGCATTCGCC
>FQKF010101560.1_pt1 | contig 15361 bp, 11 predicted proteins | sample 1504521 | NCBI WGS metagenome assembly FQKF01 (sample SAMEA4475357, study PRJEB15587) | soil metagenome | biome: Soil; feature: Field | place: India | collected 2015-03-11 | depth 0 m
AGAGGTGTATTGTGTCAGCACGGCACTGCCATAGGCGGTGTCGGTAGAGAGATTGCTTCGCTTCGCACGCAATGACCCTTGCAAGACACTCAAAATCTGCAAAGCAACTCAGAGATTGCTTTGACTTCTTGTATAATTTATTAAAGCAAAAAGCTATCTTTATTTTTCTATGATGATAAAAAATACCCAATAAAAAGTGTTTCATTCCTCATTAATTATGATAGTATGGAGTTTTGTCAATTCATCAATGCTATATTTTATTCCTTCTCTACCGAGTCCAGACTTTTTATTTCCGCCAAATGGGAAATGTCCCACTCCATGAGCTGGTGCTGAATTTATGGTTACAGAACCATCTTCAAGTTGTTTTGCTATTTTTAAAGCCAGATGAATATTTTCCGTAAAAATACAGCTATCAAGCCCATACTCTGAAGAATTTGAAATCTCTATTGCTTCTTCTGTAGAATTGACCTCAATTATTGGCATAATTGGGCCAAAAATTTCTTCTGTTGCAACTTTCATTGAAAGATTTACATTATCAAGTATTGTAGCTTCATAGAAAAGCCCATTGTATTTTCCACCACTAAGCAATTTTGCACCTTTGGATAAGGCATCTTCTACAAGAGAATGGATTCTATCTCTTGCCCCCTCATTTATAACTGTCCCCATAACTGTATTTTTATCCATTGGATCGCCTGTCTTATAATTTTTTACTTCTTCTAAAACCTTTTCTATGAATCTATCCTTTATTTTTTTATTAATAAGCACTCTACTTACAGCATCACATCTTTGCCCAGAATTTCTGAATGTTCCTCTGCAGATCTGTTTTGCGGCAAGATCAATGTCTGCATCCTCTAATACTAATGCTGAAGCCTTGCCTCCAAGCTCAAGGTGAAGTTTTTTTATACCAGCTTTGCTTGCTATATATTCTCCAACCTTTGTAGAGCCAGTAAAACTTATTGCATCTATATCATCACTGGTGATTAATACATCTCCTATATCTCTTCCTCTTCCTGTGATAACCTGTATAGCTCCAGCAGGCACACCAGCAACCTCAAGTATTCTAACAAAATGTATCAAAGATAGCGGTGTATCACTTGCAGGTTTGGCAATAACAGTGTTCCCGGCAAGTAAAGCAGGAATAATCTTTGCCGCCGCAATATAAAGTGGATAATTAAATGGAGAAATTGCTAACACTACTCCTATTGGCTTTCTTAAAACTATTGCAAATTTGCCTTTTGTATCTTCGACCCATTCTCCCGGGAGATATTCACCATACAAAACTCTTACTTCTTCCATTGTAAGACGAAGTCTTTCATAAGTTGCCTTGACTTCTCCAAGTGAAACTGAAATTGGTTTTCCAGACTCTTTTGTAATTATCTCAGCAAGATAATCTTTATATTCGTTTACAAGTTCGCTTGCTTTCTCCATTATTTCAAGTCTGTGAATTGGAGCTATTTTCTTCATTTCTGAAAAGTTTTTTGCTGCAACGATTGCAGATTTGGCATCCTCTATCGAACAATCGGGAACCTTTGCAAAAATTTCACCATTTGCCGGATTGTAAACATCAAAAGATTTATCGTTACCAAAACATGTCCAGCACCCATTAATGAGGATTTTATAGTTTTTTACACCAGCACTTTCAGTGAAAATTTCATTAAATATATTACTCATATAAAATAACCCCTCCTTTAAATATAAGATTCCCCTCCCCAAATTTATTATATTTGAAAATTATCAAAAGTCAATATATTTTTTTCATTTTTCTTGACTTATTAAGTTTTTGATTGTATATTTAAAAGTGGACGGACAAGTCCGTCCACTTTTATACGGAGGATAATATGTTTAAAAAGGTTATATGGCTTTTGTTAGTTTCAACTATAGTTTTGACAACTTTTTTTTCATGTGGTCAGAAAAAAGAAAGGGGTAAAAAAGAGCAAATAGTAACTGTTCTTGTTGACAATGTGAAGAAAAAAGAAATGAGGCAATTTCTGGATTTGTCAGGGCAATTAGTTGGTAGAGAAGAAGTTAAGGTTTTTTCTGATTTGCCAGGTAAAGTTGCATCAATTAAAGTAGTAGAAGGTCAATATGTAACAAAGGATACCGTGATAGCTTATATAGATAGGTCTCAGGTGGGTATGGATTATGCACTTGCACCAGTTCGTTCTCCTATAAGTGGATATATCCTTTCTATCTATGTTGTTCAGGGACAGCTTGTTGCTGCTGGAAGTGTTCCAATAGCAAGCGTGGGGAATTTAAACAATATGGATGTTGTTATTTCTGTGCCTGAAAAATATCTTAAAGACATAAAAATAGGACAAAAATTATATCTTAAAGTAAATACATATCCAGATATAAGTTTTGAAGGAGATATATATAGAAGAGATTTATCTGTTGACCCTGTAAGTAGGACATTAACAGTAAGAGGTAGAATTTACAATCCTCAGGGCAAATTGTTTTCGGGAATGTATGGAGATGTTTCAATTCTCTTAAGATATGAACCTTCAATAATTGTAATTCCCGCAAGTGCTATTGTAAGAATCAATGATGAAGATGGAGTATACGTCAATGAAAATAACGTAGCCCGTTTCAGAAAAATAAAGATCGCTTTTAGTTACAAGGATAATGTAGCTGTAAAAGAAGGATTGAAAGAAGGTGAAGAAATAGTAATTTTTGGTAGAGAGTTTTTGAAAGATGGGACTCCTATCAATCCTGTTAAAGAATAAACGGGGGTAAAAATGTCAATACCTAAAACAGCAGTTGAAAGACCTGTTACAATGGTAATGGGTTTAGTCGCAATATTAATTCTTGGTTTTGTTGCCTTATCAAGATTGCCCATAGATAATTTACCAAACCTTGAATTTCCTGTGCTTTCTGTAATAACTTCTTATGACGGAGCTTCTCCTCAGGAAGTTGAAAGACAGGTTACAAGGATAATTGAAGGTGCCGTTTCTGGAGTGAATGATATAGACAAGGTTGAGTCAACTTCAGCTGAAGGACAATCTGTTGTGAGTGTCTATTTCAACTGGGGTGTAAATCTTGATGCAAGAGCAAGTGATATTAGAGAAAAGCTTGATTTTATTAAGAATGCTCTCCCTGATGGCGCATCAACTCCAGCAGTTTTCAAATTTTCTTCATCTATGTTTCCTATTTTAAACTTAGGTTTAACCGGTATAGATGATTTAGCAGCTCTTTATGACATCGCTGAAAATCAGGTGAAAACAAAACTCGAACAGGTTTCTGGAGTTGCAAATGTTTCAATAATGGGTGGAATAAAGAAAGAAGTAAGAGTTGATGTAGATAGAAATAGATTGCAAGCCTATGGTATAGGAATAGATACCATTTCTTCTCTTCTTATGGTAGAGAATCAAAATCAGGCGGGTGGATACACCTACGAAGGAGTTTACAAGTATATTTTAAGAACAGAAGGAGAATTTAAAACTCTTGATGACATAAGAAATGTAATAATTGGAGTAAAAAATGGAATTCCTGTAAGATTAAGAGAGGTTGCAAATGTATATTTTGCACCGAGTGAATCACAGGGAATTGTGAGAGTTAATGGCACTCCGGGTGTTACAATCTTCGTTTACAAAGAAGCAGGAAGAAATACAGTTCAGGTTGCAAAAAATGTTCAAAGAAAAATGAAAGAAATAGAAGAATCCCTTCCTCCCGGTGTTAAACTTAACGTAATAATGGATATGTCAAAAGGTATTGAATCTTCTATTATGAATGTAAGGGATTCTGCATTACTGGGTGCAGTTCTTGCAATATTTATTCTTATATTATTTCTTTGGAACCTACGAACAGTTCTTATAATAGGTATATCTATTCCAGCTTCCATAATAACTACTTTTATAATGATGTATTTCTTCAATGTAACACTTAATATTGTGTCTCTTGGTGGACTTGCTCTTGGAGTTGGAATGATGGTTGATAGTTCAATAGTTGTTCTTGAGAACATTTTCTATCACAGACAGAGAGGCTTAAGTAAATACAAAGCATCTGTAATAGGTTCTGAAGAAGTAATGCTTCCTGTTATAGCGTCTACTCTTACTACCGTTGCAGTTTTTCTTCCAATTGTCTTTGTTCAGGGTTTTACAGCACAGATATTCAGAGACCTTGCCCTTACAGTTACAATTTCACTTTTAAGCTCATTGGTTATTGCTATAACTATAGTGCCAATGCTTGCAAGTAAACTTGTTCACATAGAAGAAAACAAATTTTTAAAACCCTTTGAAGATAAATTTTTACAATTCTGGGATAAACTTACAAACTTCTATCTCAAATGGCTTGACAAAGGTTTAAGGCACAAGAAAAAGGCTTTACTACTAATATTCGGTAGCTTTATAATTGTAGGAACAATTACCACAATACTTATTGGTAAAGAAGGAATGCCTCAGAGTGATGAGGGGGCTTTTGTTGTTGATATTAGCTTTCCGACTGGAACAAGAATAGAGTATACTGATAAACTTACAAAAGAAGTTGAAAAAAGAGTTATTAAAACAATAGGTAGTGATCTTGACTCTCTGGTACTCAGAATAAACTCTCCCGGACTTTTCAGAGGCAGTGCTAATGAATATACAGCATCATTAAGGGTTGGACTCATTGACAAAAAGAAAAGAAAGGTTTCAACATTTGAAACAATGGAAAAGATTAGAAATATTCTCAAGGATTTTCCAGCAAAAGTTAATGTGAGAGTTTTTGGAATGAGTGGAGGAGGATTTAATTCATCATTGACTATTGAAGTTTCTGGGGATGATCTTGAGCAAAGTGATAAAATTGTAAGAAAGATCATAGAAGTCATTTCAAAAATAAAAGGTGTAAGAAATCCTCAATCCAATCGTTCAGATGCTTTACCAGAAATAGTCTTAAGGATTAATAGAGAATTAGCTTCAAAACTTGGTCTCAATGCTTATAATCTTAGTCAAGTAATAAAGACAGCTTTCGGAGGAAAAACAGCAACACAAATGAAAGTGGAAGGAAATCAGATAGACGTAATAGTTCAGTTAAGAGAAGAAAACAGAATGAGTATAGAAGACGTATTAAACCTTCAGGTTCCTTCTCCTCTCGGCAAATTAGTTCCTCTCTCATCAATAGTTGATGAAACAAAAGGGACAGGTCCAATTGCAATCTATAGAAAAAACAACAAAAGGGTTGTTACTATTTCTCTTGATCCTTATGGCACAACACCAGACAAACTTGAAAGAGAAATCAAATCAGCAATAAAGAAAAATGTGTTTCTTCCAAAAGGTTTCTCAATTGAGTATGCTGGAGCTGCAAAGGATATGGCTGAATCTTTCGGTCAACTTGGACTTGCGTTACTTCTTGCTGTTATACTCATATACGCAATTATGGCGTCTCAATTTGAATCTTTTATTGCTCCATTCGTGATTATGTTTACTGTGCCTTTTGGATATGTAGGAAGTGTATTGGCATTATTCCTTTTTGGGAAAACTTTGAGCACCGTATCCTTCATTGGTGTTGTTGTTCTTGCTGGTATAGTTGTTAACAATGGTATAATACTCATAAGCTTTATGAATGATATGTTAAGAGAGAGATTTGGCGATCCAGATAAAGTTGCCTTAGAAGCAGGAAAGAGAAGATTAAGACCTATAGCAATGACGGTTTTAACAACCGTTCTTGGTCTTATTCCTATGGCAATAGGTATCGGAGAGGGTGCAGAACTCTACTCACCTCTTGCTTTCTCTATCTTGGGAGGGCTTATTATCTCTACTTTGATAACTCTTATTGCAATACCAATTATATATTCAGCATTAAGAAAGAGAATTCCTTTAAAATTAATTGAAGATTAATTCTCCCTGTGCATTTAAATAGAAAGCGGGCTATCCGATTTTTATGGATAGCCCTCTTTATTTTAAGAAATCAGAATTAATATTAACAGTTGATTTTTTTTCAATCTTATTTCATACTTATAATGGAAATAATTTTTTACTATTTTATTACAGGAGGATAGAGTGTTAACAGGTGCAAAAATTCTGATTGAAAGTCTTAAGAAAGAAGGTGTCGAAGTTATTTTTGGTTATCCTGGTGGAGTTGTAATCCCCATTTTTGATGTATTATATGAAGAAAAAGATATAAAATTAGTGCACGTGAGACATGAACAGGGAGCTGCTCATGCAGCAGATGGTTATGCAAGAGCTACTGGAAAAGTTGGTGTATGTCTTGCAACAAGTGGTCCCGGTGCTACAAACCTTGTTACAGGTATTGCTACTGCTTATATGGACTCAATACCTATGGTTGCTTTGACTGGACAGGTTGCAACTTCAATGATAGGAAGTGATGCATTTCAAGAAGCAGATATTACAGGTATAACAAGATCTATAACAAAACATAACTTTCTTGTTAAAGATGTTAATGATCTCGCCAGAACTATAAAAGAGGCATTTTATATAGCAAGCACTGGTAGACCCGGCCCGGTTTTAGTTGATCTTCCAAAAGATGTGTTAGTGTCAAAAACTGAATTCAATTATCCAGACAAAGTGGAATTAAGAGGATATAAACCAAAGGTTAAAATTCATCTTGGGCAGATTAAAAAAGCAGTCGAAATGATTCAGGAAGCAAAAAGACCTCTCATTTACTATGGTGGAGGAGTAATTCTTGGTAATGCTTCAAATGAGCTTGTTGAGTTTGTAAAAAAGTCTGGAATTCCTATAACTTCTACACTTATGGGGCTTGGTGGATATCCGGGAGATTACAAAGACCCGCTTTACTTAGGAATGTTAGGCATGCACGGAACAGTTTATGCAAACTATGCAATGCACAACTGTGATCTCATTATTGCAATTGGTGCAAGATTTGATGACAGAGTGACGGGTAAACTCGACGAATTTGCTCCAAATGCGAAGATTATTCATATTGATATTGATCCATCTTCTATCAGTAAAAATGTAATAGTAGATGTCCCGATAGTTGGAGACGTAAAAGATATTCTTATTGAAATGAATAAACTCATAAAGCCAGTTAAGATTAAAGAATGGCTTGATCAGATAGCTATCTGGAAAGAAAAGTATCCACTTACTTACACAAAAGATTCAAAATTTGTAAAACCTCAATATGTTATAGACAAACTGTCAGAACTGACAAAGGGAAATGCAATAATAGCAACAGAAGTTGGACAACATCAGATGTGGGTTGCACAATATTATCAGTTTGTTAAACCGAGAACGTTGCTTACTTCAGGTGGACTTGGGACAATGGGATATGGTTTACCAGCTTCTATTGGGGCAAAGGTTGCATATCCAGACAAAACTGTAATAACTATTGCGGGAGATGGTTCTCTTCAGATGAACATACAGGAGCTTGGCACAGCAATTGCTCATGACATAAATATTAAAATCATAATTCTTAACAATGCATATCTTGGCATGGTTCGTCAGTGGCAGGAGCTTTTCTATAGCAAAAGATATTCTGGAGTTTGTCTTGCCAAAACTGATAAAAATGGTGAAATGTGTGGTTATTATCCAGACTTTCTTAAAATTGCTGAGGCTTATGGTTTCTGGGGAAAGAGAATAACTACAAATGAAGAGGTTGAAAAGGCTTTGAAAGAACTCCTTGAGGTAAGTGGGCCAGCTTTACTTGACATCTGGATAGAGAAAGAAGAAAATGTATTTCCAATGGTTCCAGCAGGTGCAAATCTTACACAAATGATAGGAGGGTTAGCATAATGAAATATACATTATCTGTTCAGGTAGAAAATCATTTTGGTGTTCTTGCAAGAATTGCAGGCCTTTTTTCTGCAAGAGGGTTTAATATCTCAAGTCTATCTGTTGCTGAAACTGAAGACCCAACTATTTCAGTTATGACAATAGTTGTCGAAGGAGATGAAAAAATCCTCGATCAGGTAAAAAAACAGTTAAATAAACTTATTGAGGTTATAAAAGTAAAGGATGTAACCTTCCTTGACTATGTTTCAAGAGAACTTGCTTTGATAAAGGTAAAAATAGATGCACAGAGAAGAAGAGAAGTTATAGAAATAGCAGATGTTTTTAAAGGAAGAGTTGTTGACATATCACATGAAAACATAACAATCGAAGTAACAGGGGATTCAAAGAAACTTGATGCTGTTGTTGAACTTCTTAAAAGTTATGGAATAGTTGAAATGGCAAGAACAGGTAGAGTTGCAATTATTAGAGGATAAAAATTTTCTGGAGGATAAAAATGAAAGTATATCATGAATCAGAAGCAAAAATTGACCCATTAAAGGGTAAAAAAGTTGCCGTTATTGGATATGGCAGTCAGGGTTATGCACATTCAAACAATCTGCATGACTCTGGAATTGATGTAGTTGTAGGATTGAGAAGTGGCAGTCCATCAATCAAAAAAGTTGAAGCAGCTGGTCTTAAACATATGGAAATAGAAAAGGCAGCAGAATGGGCTGATATTATTATGATGCTTATTCCAGATGAACTTCAGGCAGAAACATATTATAAATCCATTCATCCTTATATGAAAAAAGGAAAAACTTTGATGTTTGCTCATGGATTCAATATTCATTTTGGTCAGATTGTTCCACCTCAGGATGTTGATGTAGTTATGGTAGCACCAAAAGGACCAGGACATCTTGTAAGAGAAGAATATAAAAAGGGAGCAGGTGTTCCCTGTCTTGTAGCAATTCACCAGAATCCCAGTGGAAAAGCATTGGAAATTGGACTTGCTTATGCTAACGCAATAGGTGGAGCAAGAGCTGGCGTTATAGAAACTACTTTCAAAGATGAGACAGAAACAGACCTTTTTGGTGAACAGGCTGTGCTTTGTGGTGGTGTGACAAACTTAATGAGAGCTGGCTTTGAAACACTTGTTGAAGCTGGTTATCCACCTGAAATGGCATATTTTGAATGTATTCATGAAATGAAGCTCATTGTTGACCTTATTTATCAGGGTGGATTTAAGGATATGAGATATTCTATTTCAAATACAGCTGAATATGGAGATTATATTTCAGGCCCATTTGTTATTGACGAAAGTGTTAAAGCAAGAATGAAAGAGGTTTTAAGAAGAATTCAGGAAGGTGAATTCGCAAAAGAATGGATTCTTGAAAACAAGGCAAACAAAGCATCCTTTATGGCAAAAAGAGCAATGTGGGAAAAACATCAGCTTGAAGAAGTTGGTGAAAAATTGAGAGCTATGATGCCATGGCTACAAAAGGGCAAAATAGTTGATAAAAACAAAAATTAAACAAATAAGGCTGTGATGTTAAATCACAGCCTTTATACATTAAACTATGATATATTTTGATAATTCAGCCACATCTTTCCCAAAGCCTGATATTGTCTATCAGAAAATGCTGGATTTATACAAAAAATTTGGTGTAAATCCACACAGGGGGAATTATAAACTTTCTTTTGAAGCCGGTATGATTGTCGATGAAACAAGAAATATTGTGTCAAAATTTTTTAACAGCTATAGAAAAGATTTTGTGGTTTTTACTTTAAATGCTACAGATGCATTAAATATGGCAATAAAAGGCATTCTTGAGGATGGAGATGAAGTTATAACTACCGTTCTCGAACACAATTCTGTTTTAAGACCTTTAAACCACCTTAAAAAAGAAAAAAATATCAAACTTAAAATCCTCGATATAAAAGACGAAGAAATCTCAATAACAGAATTAAAAAAGAGTCTTTCAAAAAGAACAAAACTTGTTATTGTAAATCACATTTCAAATGTAACAGGTTACATTCAGGATATAAAAACCATCGGAGAAACTGTTAAAAATAACTCGACTGCATTTTTTATGGTTGATGCCTCTCAGAGTGCAGGTATAATACCAATAGATCAAAAGGATTCAAAAATAGATATTTTAATAACTACAGGACATAAGGCATTGTATGCTCCAACAGGCATAGGTTTAATGCTTTTAAATCCACTTGTTAAAATAAGGCCTTTGAGAACTGGTGGAAGTGGACATAGTTCAGAAAATCCTTTTCAACCTGAAGAAATGCCAGACTTTCTTGAAGCTGGGACATTAAATACACTTGGTATCTTTGGGCTTAAAGCTGGAATTGAATACATAAAAGAAATTGGTATAGAAAATATTTTAAGAAAAGAATTATTTTTAAAAAATCTTTTTCTTGAAAATTTAAATTCAAAAAACTTTAAAATTTTTACTTCAAAAAAAGATTCAGCACCAATAATAAGTTTAACATCTTCAAAATATTCACCAATTGAACTATCAACAATACTTGACGAACATAATATAGCCACAAGAAGCGGGTTACATTGTGCACCATTATTACATAAATCTCTCAAAACTTTTCCAGAAGGGACATTAAGAATAAGTTTGGGCTATTTTAATAAAGAGGAAGAGATTTTTGAGCTTGCAAAAATATTGAATAACTTATAAAGAGGTATAAAATTGAAATTTTTCATTGACTGGACACTATCAGGAAATAGAATTACAGAAATATCTATTGAACTCAAAGATGCAAAAGAAGAGGTTTTGTCTATCTTGAAAATTGAAAAACCAATTTTTTTTGGAATTGATTATTATTTTGATCTTGACAGTTTTAATGAAAAAGAAAAAAACTTAATAAATTATTTTTTTCAGAATAAAAATTTTTTATTTAAGTATGAAAATTCAAAATTGTTTATCCCCGTTCCTGTAGATTACTATTTTTTTACAGAGATTTTTAATTTCAAAACATTTTTAAAAGATGAAACTCACCCTATTCATCTGAAAAATGAAGAATTTTTTCTTGAGTTTGTTTTTACAAAAGATTATGATGCTATAACAGTAAAAAATCTTGAAAAATTAAAACTTATTCAAACAAATGGAAGAAACTTTGTAGTAATTGACAAAGTGATAAGGCCCATAAAATCAGTTGTAAAACAGGAAGTTTTAATAGAAATCTTTGAAGATGGCTTATTCTATCTTGAAAATGAAATAAAAAATGAACTTCTCACTGGAATTAATAAAAATAAAAAATATTTTCTACTTCCTCAAATTACAGAAATTAAAAATGCCGAAATAATCTTTCAGGTTAATATCCAGAATGAGCATTTTGAATTAACCCCTTATTTAGATATTTCAGGTCAAAAAATCAAAATAAATTTAGAAGAAATAAGACAAAAAACACTTTTTAATGAAGATATTTTCTTTCGTGAAGACAATGAACATATGCTGATTTTAAAATCAACAAACCCAATTTACACTAAAATAAAAAAAGTAAACGATATTTTAAGAAAAAATTTTTTTGGCCTTCTTAATGAAATAAAAAATACAAAGATAATTTCAAAAGACAATAAAACTTTGTTTTCAAAGATTCTTTTTGAACTTTCAAATGATGTAAAAGTCAACATAACTGGAGTAAACGAAGTAAAAAAAATAGAACAAGAAGAGATTGAAATTGACTGGCTTGAAACAGATTTCACAATCCATATTGGAGGCTATGAATTAACCGAATATGAGATAGAAGAATTGCTTGAGAAAGGATATATAAAAAAAGGCAATGAACTTATTATCATTTCAGAAGAAGAATTAAAGAAAAAAGAAGAAATTTTAAAAAAAATATTTTTCTTAAAAAAAGAAAATTATTCTGGAAGAAAGACACTTCCATTTTTAGCTACTCTGGCGGGAGAAAAAAACATTAAACTTCCAGATAAATACAACGAACTGATAAAAACTCTTGAAAACATAAATAAAAATCGTTTTGACATAAAAGAAATAAATTTTTCAAAAATTCCTTTTTTGAGAGATTATCAAAAAATAGGTGTTTACTGGATGAATTTCCTTTACAAATACAACTTTGGAGGAATACTTGCCGATGAAATGGGACTCGGTAAGTCTTTACAAACACTTGCTTTTCTATATCACATTAAAGATAAAATACAAACAAGCCTTATTGTTTGTCCTTATGCACTTATGGATAACTGGGCAAATGAAATAAATAAGTTTTTCAAGGACAGCTTCAAATATATTATAACAAAAGGAAACAGAAAACAAAGAGAAAAAATTTTAAGTGATTTTTATAACTATGATATTATAATAACCTCGTATAGTTTACTTATACAGGATGAAGACTTATACGAAAACAAAAAAATTGCAATATGTATTCTTGATGAAGCCCAGCACATAAAAAATAAAGATTCAAGAAGAGCAAAAGCAGTTAAAAATTTAAAAGCCCAATTTAAACTTGCATTAACTGGCACTCCTATCGAAAATTACCCAATAGAACTCTGGAGTATATTTGATTTTGTTATGCCAGACTATCTTGGGAATCACAAATGGTTTAAAAAGAATATAGAAACTCCAATAATAAAAAAACAGGATAACGAAACAACAGAAATATTTAAAAGACTTATTTCCCCATACGTTTTAAGAAGAACAAAGGATAAAGTTTTAAAAGAATTACCCCCAAAAATGGAACAGGAGTTAGAAATCGAACTCACTGAAAAACAAAAACTTTTATACCTTGATGTATTAAACAAATTCAAGGAAAATATTATCAATAAGATAAAAGAAAAAGGTTTATCAAATAGTTATATAGATTTTCTTTCTATTCTTACAAGATTAAGACAGCTTTCAGTTCATCCGGGCCTCATAGATGAAAGGCTTTTTGAAGAAGAGGATATCTCTTCAAAAACAAATCTCTTGATGGAATTAATTCTTGAATCTATAGATAGCAACCACAAAGTCGTTGTCTATAGCCAGTTTGTCCAGATGCTTAAATTTTTACTTAAAAGATTAAATAAAGAGAAAATTGATACCCTTTATCTTGATGGAAAGACAAAAAATAGATTTGAACTTGTTGAATATTTCAATAGTTCAAATGAAAAAATTCTTCTTGCCTCGATAAAAGCAGGTGGAGTAGGATTAAACATCACAGGTGCAGATAGCGTAATACTACTTGACCCATGGTGGAACCCTACTGTTGAAGAGCAGGCAATTGATAGACTTCACAGGCTTGGCCAAAAGAATGTGGTTTTTGTCTACAAAATTCTTACAAAAGGAACAATTGAAGAAAAAATGAAGTTATTAAAACAAAAGAAGAAAAAAATTTCAAGAGAACTTACGGATTTTCAAGAAAATATACTTAAAGAACTTTCTATTCAAGAGATTGAATATTTATTAAGTTTTGAGGAGAAATAAAATATAGTTCACAATGAGTTAAGGTTAATTTTATTTGCTGGAGTATTTAAATAAATCTTTCAAATCTTTCCTTTTTTGCTTTACAAACAGGACAAACCTCTGGAGGATTATCTCTTGCACATAGATAACCACAGACTTTACATCTCCAGACAGGATATTTGAGTCCTTCAAGATTAAAAGTTGAAACATCTCTTTTTTCTTCCATAGTCTTCTTCCTTCTTTCTGGAATAGAAGATATTTTTTTCTTCCCCTGAACAACTTCAAGACTTACATAAAGCCCACAATAACAGGTTCCATAATCATTAAGGTCTGGGTCTCTATAATCACAGGGGCAGATAATATCAAGATCTTTCTCTTTCTCTCCTGTTGCAAGCCTGCAAGGACAGGCCGGGTATCCATAACGTTTTGTATTGATCAACAACCCTTCCACAAGAGCTTTTGTAAATTCAACATCTGGATTTAAATGGTAACCTCCACTTTCAGCTTCATCAAAAAGTTTTTTGTATTCTTTATCAATCTCTTCTTGTGGAATAGTGATTTTTGTTTTCATAAGTATCTCCTCTGTTTTGTATTAGAGGCAAAATTACGCAAATTCTTTTTTTATTTCTTCTTCCTGAAAGCCAACTATACATTTTTTGTTGTCTATAACCATTGTAGGATATGAACAATCGGGATTCCATTTCTTTATTTCTGCAAGATATTTTTCTTCATCATCAACAAGATCCATATCTATATATTTATACTCAACTTCGAGTTCTTCAAGTAATTTTTTTGTCTTTCTACACCAGATACAGGTGCTTAAAGCATAGAGGACGACTTCTTTATTTTTCTTTTTGCCTTCTACTTTTTCAAAATCTTTCATTTACTCCTCCAGTTTTTTAAAATTTTTCTGAATACCTTACAAAAATGCTCTATTTCTTTGCCGGTTATAGTAAAAGGAGGTAAAAGTCTTAATACATTTGTTCCGGCTCTTAGGGTCAATATTTTATTGTTGAGAAATTCGTTAATTATATTCTTTACTTCCAGTTTTTCTTTTAAATCAATCCCGATCATAAGCCCATAAACCCTTACTTCCTTTATAAAGTCTGGGAATTCTTCTTTCAATTTTTCAAGTTCAGACTTAAAAATTTCGGATAGCTTGTTGATTTTTTCTAAAATTTTTTCGTCAAGGAGTTCAAGCACCTTTAGACCAGCCGCACAGGCTAAAAAGTTGCCACCGAATGTTGAAGCATGCAATCCTGCTTTCATCAAATCTGCAATTTTATCTTTTACGACAAAAGCCCCTATTGGAACACCATTCCCAAGTCCCTTTGCAAGAGTAAAACCATCTGGTTCTACATCAAAATTCTGGTATCCAAAATATTTGCCTGTCCTTCCTATACCCGTCTGAACTTCATCGAAAATCATTAGGGCATCATATTTTGTGGATAAATCTCGGGCTTCTTTAACAAATTCGGGAGATAATTTGTTTATTCCACCTTCTCCCTGAATTGCTTCAAGGAAAATAGCACAGATGTTTTCATCAAATTTTTCTTTTAATTCCTTCACATTATTAGCCTCAACAAAGACGAAATTTTCAAGCAGTGGCTCAAAACCCTTTTTATACTTTTCCTGCCCTGTCATAGAGATAGTAGCTATTGTTCTCCCATGAAAAGAATTGTAAAGAGCAATGATTTTGTTTTTACCCTGTTTTTTGGCATTTCCATAAAGCCTTGAAACCTTTATTGCTGCTTCATTTGCCTCTGCTCCACTATTACAAAAAAACACTTTAGCCTTAAATGACTTTTCGCATATCTTCTTGGCCAGCTTAATCTGTAATTTATTGTAGTAAAGATTTGAAGCATGTATTATTTTATCTATCTGCTTTTTAATGGCTTTGTTTATTTCTCTATTTGCATGTCCAAAATTAACAACTGCAATGCCAGAAACAAGATCAAGATACTTTTCTCCATCTTTGTCAAAAACAAAATGTTTTTTCCCTTTCGTAATTATAATATTAAACCTGTCGTAAAAAGGGATTAACCACTCTTTGTCAAGTTCTTTAATCTCCACTTACTTTGCTCCTTATTATCAGATTTCAGGTATTAGATATTAAAGCATAAGCCTGAAAAAATCAATAGTTTGGAATGTTTTTTTGATAAAATCTATTGTTAAAATAATGAGATTGGACAAATAACTTGAAGTTTGAAAGTGGAAAAGAAGGGTTTATATGGCAATAAGACCACGGCGTAAAATTTTCCACTTTCAAACTTGGAG
>FQKF010154865.1_pt1 | contig 15345 bp, 12 predicted proteins | sample 1504521 | NCBI WGS metagenome assembly FQKF01 (sample SAMEA4475357, study PRJEB15587) | soil metagenome | biome: Soil; feature: Field | place: India | collected 2015-03-11 | depth 0 m
GGCAGCATGCTGCCCCAACCCCTATAGGGTGTCATGGGGTTATTTTGTCTTGTATACCTGTTCTCGTTTCAAATACCCACTCTCAATAAGCATCTTATCAAGATTGGACTTATCAACCACATAAGGTGTCAAAAGAACAGAAGGCACATCAATCTTGTTGTTGTTGACCTTTCCGTTAATCTGATCTGCGATGCTCTCTTTTTTGGCAAGCTTGATAGCAAGTTCAATGGCCTTCGCTCCAAGGAGACGGGTATCCTTGAAAATAGTCATGGTCTGGGTACCTTCTACAATACGAATAGCTGCCGCAAGCTCTGCATCCTGACCGGTAATAGGCACCTTTCCGGCAAGACCCTGAGCAGCTAAAGCCTGAATACAGCCACCAGCTGTTCCGTCATTGGGAGCCAATACCGCATCAATCTTGTTTTTGTTGGCTGTGAGAGCCTGTTCCATGAGTTTCTGAGCTTCAGCTGGTTGCCAGTCCTTTACCCACTGGTCCATCACAATCTTTATCTGGCCTTTGTCTACTAATGGCTGAATATACTTCATAGCACCTTCACGGAAGAGCTTGGCATTATTATCAGTGGGAGAGCCAGCAAGAACAACATAATTGCCCTTGGGTACAAGCCGGGTAATATATTCACCCTGAAGTTCTCCTACCTTCACATTATCAAAGGAGAGATACACATCCACTTCACAATCAAGAACAAGACGATCATAAGAAATAACAGGAATGCCCGCTTTGTGAGCCTTCTCTACAATAGTAGCGGCACTGCTTGCATCATGGGGAGCAAGAATCAGAACCTGAATTCCCTGAGCTATCAGGTTTTCACACTGAGCCACCTGCTTCGCAGCGTCATTATCAGAGATTTGAACCCGCAAATCCACTCCTAACCTTTTCGCTTCCTCTTGCATTTTGATTTTGTCTCTCACCCATCTCTCTTCTCTCTGGGTAGGAAGCGAAAGCCCTATCCTGATTTTTTGGGCTGCGAAAGTGATGCCTGTCATCACAAATGACATAACCAGAATCATCGCTACTGTTCTTTTCATATCTTTTCCTCCTTTTGGAAAAATACCCAAACAACACCTTGCCCTTTGGGACCCCTCTTGGTATTTCCTCCACCGTTTCCTTGCCTCTTTTTCCTCTTCTTTTTCGGACACCACCTCCTTATCCTATAATTTTTTTCACATAAAACGCTTTTTTGCGTTTGTGACGCCCTTATTGTACACCCTCTGCAAAAAGAGTCAATACGGAAAAGGTATGATTTTATCAAAAATAAAAACTCATACCAAAGGATGAAGTTCCCCTTTTCACTCATACTCGAGTATGATATAAAATACAAGTTGAATACAGATAAAGAATTATATCTATAAGAAAATGCCAGAAACATATCCCAATTCAAACCTTTCGCTTTTTTGCAAAAACATTTCCTGTTTGGTATACTATGCCCATGAAAAAACACATTGGTTTAATTGGTGCTTCCTCGCACCTCGTAAAACGTATCCTGCCATCCTTGCAGGAAATCCCTGACATCTCTGTGGATGCCATTGCCTCGAGGGATGTTCACAAAGCAAAAGAAATTGCTAAAATGTGGAATATTCCTCTGATCTATACTCGTTATGAGGATCTCCTGGACAATCCTGATATAGATGGAGTCTATATTTCTACCCCACCAGCCCTGCATGCCCTCTGGATAAAAAAAGCTCTTTCTAAAAACAAACACGTTCTCTGTGAAAAACCCATGGTTCTTACCACCCGGGAACTCTATCCCCTTCTTCATCTTGCCTCCCAAAAGCAAAAGATTCTCATGCCTGCCTGGATGTATCGCTTTCATCCCCAATGGCAAAAATTGAAGGAAATGCTCTCTCAAAATCTGATTGGCAAGATCCAACTGATCAACATCCACATCAGTTATGAATCAAAAGAAAGAACTAACATTCGCTTTAATAAATCCCTTGGAGGAGGAGTCCTCAACGACATAGGATGCTATGCTCTCTCCGCTCTCAGTTTTCTTTTTGAGTCTTTCCCCCTCTCTCTTGCCTGTACCGGTCTGGTGGACAAGATTACAGGAGTGGATACTCTCACCACAGGGGTGCTTTCCTATTCTGATTTTCAAGCCACTTTTACCGTATGTATGGAAATGTATCGTTCTCAGAGACTCAGGATCTTTGGTACCCACGGAATGATAGACATGGAATATCCTTTCAATCCCCCTCTGGACAATGCCACACATCTTTTCCTTTTTTCTTCCCAAGGAGAAAAAACACTTTCTTTCTCTCCCTTCAATCCCTATACCGAGGAGTGGAAAGTTTTTCTCCAGAGTATGGAAAAACCACACCTTCCTCTCAGCCCTAAGGAAATGCTAAAAGAAACCTTTCTTTTAGAACAGTGTCAACAGGCCCTGCACAAAAAAAAGACGATCCTGTTGAATATTCCATCTCAGTGGAAAAAATGTCCTTGGCATAAATGACAAAAAATCAGTAAACCTGCCTGGCATCCAAGAATCTCAGAAAATTGCATTCCCTCTTGCTTTGCCTTACAATACCCCTACGAAAAAAATCCAGAGGACAAACGTATGCTCAACGAAATCCCCAGTATCTATCAGATCTTTCTTCGCCATTTCACCGAAAAGGGTACTTTTTCCGCCGCCATACCCCGTCTTGAAACGATCAAAAAAATGGGCTTTTCCTGGATTTATCTCACCCCCATCCATCCCATTGGGGAAGTAGCTCGAAAAGGTAGCCTGGGAAGTCCTTATGCTATAAAAAATTATCGTGAAATAAATCCTGAACTGGGAACACTTTCCGACTTCAGGCAATTTATTCAACACGCTCACAGCCTTGGCCTAAAGGTGATGATCGATGTGGTGTACAACCATACCTCCCCGGATTCCGTTCTGGCCAAAAAACACCCTGAGTGGTTTCTTCGAGATCGCCATGGAAACACTACCAGAAAATTTGACGAATGGAGTGATATCATTGATTTGGATTTCTCTTCCTCCCCGGCCCTCTGGGATGAGCTTATAGACACCCTCATCCAGTGGCGAGATGAAGGCGTTGATGGTTTCCGATGCGATGTGGCTTCCCTTGTCCCCATCGACTTCTGGAAAGAAGCAAGACAAAAAGTAAATAGACCAGAGAATGGACGGGACACCTATCCCATCCTCTGGCTTGCCGAACAGGTCCACCCTCAATTCCTCCTCGCCGTGAGAAGAAAAGGCTTTCTCTGTCATGGGGGACCTGAACTTCACCAGGCTTTCGATCTCACCTACGACTACGATGGCTTTGAACGACTGGAAGCCTACTGGGGTGGGGAACGTCCCATCAATGATTTTGTGGACTATCTCTATACCCAGCAAACCGTTTACCCCGCTGGTCTCACAAAGGCCAGATTTTTAGAGAATCATGATCAGAAACGAGCCGCCTGGCGATTTGGACAGACAGAACGTCTCAAACAATGGACAGCCTTTTATCAGATGCTTCCCGGTGTCACCTTTGTTTATATGGGACAGGAGTACGCCATTAAAGAGTATCCCTCTCTCTTTGAAAAAACTCCCGTGAACTGGGAGAAGGGCAACCACGCCTTTTTTGACTTCTTTCAAAGATGTTTTACCCTCACCCAGCATATCAAACAAGAAGCCCCCGAATTTTCAGCCAAGCTCATTGGAGAAGGCCTCGTCTGGATCGAACGCTGGGGCAAAAAGAACTATGCAGCCCTTTTCAACTTAGAAACCAAACAGGGAGAGTTTCATCTTCCTTTCCCCATCCATGGCAAGGACCTCTTGTCTGGACAAACCATCTCCCTCGAAGGCAAAATATCCCTTCCCCTTCTTCCCCTCATCATAGAAAAAGAAAAACCATAAAAAAGGAGAAACCCCATGGAATACTTTCTTGAAGGAAACCATATTGCTCTTGGTCCCATCAAACCGGAGGATGCTCCTCTTTTTACCCTCTGGATGAATGATCTTCTCACCACCATCACCCTCGGGGCCACAAAACAGGTATGGACAGAGATAGCCGAAAAAGAGATCCTCCAGAGCATGGCTCAGAGTGGTTACCACTTTGCCATACGAAAAAAAGCAAGCGGAAAACTCATCGGAAGTTGCTCCTTCAAAAACATCAACTGGCCTCGCCGATGTGCTGAAATCGGGATCCTCATTGGTGACAAAAGCGAACGCCACCAGGGGTATGGGACTGAGGCCGTGCAACTCCTCGTCGAATATGGCTTTCGGGTCTTGGGATTTGGCAATATCATGCTCTCTGTGTATGAATTCAACAAAGACGCCATCCGCTGCTATGAAAAGGCCGGCTTCAAAAAGATAGGAAGAAGACGAAAAGCGATCTATCTCGATGGAAAATATTATGACGAGATCTTCATGGATATTCTGCCCAAAGAAATAACAAGCGATTTTCTTGGGAGAAATTTATCTCCCCTTGTCAAGGCATGAAGGCATCAGAAGTTTTTTATCCAAATTATCCTTTAGAAAAAAGTGAGCCTCCTATGCTATCCATCTCCTGAGTTTGATGAAAAAACCCCCTGACATCCTGTGCCAGGGGGTTTTGGTTATGCCTTCTCTTTGATCTTGATCTTGATATTCTGATAGGCCCGGATACCCGTTCCTGCAGGAACAAGCTGTCCAACCACCAGGTTCTCCTTGAGTCCTTCCAGCTTGTCCACGGCCTTTCTGAGAGCTGCACTGGAAAGCACCTTGGGAGTCTCCTGGAACGAAGCCGCCGAGAGGAAGCTCGTGGTAAGCAAAGAAGCCTTGGTAAGACCAAGAAGGACCGGACGGGATTTTGCCGGCTGACCACCCTGCTCAAACACACGGGCGTTTTCGGCATAGAACTGGTTCTTTTCCACCAGCTGTCCCATAATGAAGTTGGTATCACCTGGCTCTATTACCTCTACCTTTCGGAGCATCTGCCGGATGACCACACTGATGTGCTTCTCACTGATATCCACACCCTGGAGTCGGTACACTTCCTGAATCTCATCAAGCAGGAATTCATTCACCGCGGTATATCCAAGGACTCTCAGGATATCATGGGAGCTCACCACACCATCACAGAGGGGCTCTCCTGCATTGACCTTGTCCCCAACACGGACGTAGATATTTCTTCCCAATGGAATCACATGGTTGAAGATCTCGCCATTCTTCGCACGAATACCTACCACGTATTTTCCTTTTCGCTGTTCCACAGTTTCCACCACACCACGTACCTTGGCAATCACGGTAGCCACTTTTGGCTTGCGGGACTCAAAGAGTTCCGTCACACGAGGAAGACCTCCAATAATATCTTTGGTTCGTCGTTTTGCAAGAGGTCTTCGAGCCACCACATCACCGGGTTTGACTATTGTCCCTTCTTCTACGGCAAGCTGGGTACCTGCCATGACGGTGAAGTGTTCTACTGTCTCCCCATTCTCGTTCACAATGAGAATCAGGTTCTTGTTTGGCGTCTCTACACCATCTACCACATCCACAGCATAGGCCACACGGCCACCTTTTTCGGCAATGTAGAGGTCATTGTAGGGGTCAAAACGAGCAATCTCTGTTCCTCTCTGTACCACATCACCAACCTTGTAGAAGATAAAGGAACCTATCTTGAGATTATACTCATACGTGTTGGCCTCAGTAATATACACCATATCATCCTTCACGTAGACAACTACCTTTCGCCCAAACTTGGCTTCTGTTCCGTCCACAAGGGTAAAGAGCGGTGTTTCACTGAAGAACTCTTTCCCATGAAGGGCAGCTACATCAACACCAGGCGCAATATCTTTGACCGAATAACTCTTGAGAATCTTGCGAACATTGATGTACCCCTTTCGGGCACAGATGCGAGCGGGTCTATTTTCAAACTCACGCTCAATCAGGTTCTCAGGCATATTCACAATGACCGCATCATAGTTAAGCTTGAGCTGATTCTCTTCAAGCTGAGCAGCCGCCACACCACCAATATGGAAGGTTCTCATGGTAAGCTGGGTACCCGGCTGTCCAATAGACTCTGCCGCAATAATACCCACAGCCTCACCAATATTCACGAGCCGTTTCACCGAGAGATCCCATCCATAACAGAGGGCACATACCCCACGCTGAGCCTCACAGGTGAGTACACTCCGGATACGAACTGTTTCAATACCTGCCTCTTCTATACGAGTGACCTTGTCCTCATCGAGAACCTCATTGGCCTTGGCAATCAATTCTCCCGTTCGAGGATCATACACATTGGTGAGAGCTACCTTACCAAGGATACGATCCTTGAGTGGTTGAATAATCTCATCTCCCTCACGAATAGCCCCAATATCAAGACCGCGTACCGTACCACAGTCATGTTCGGTTACCACCACATCCTGAGCAATATCCACCAGTTTTCGGGTAAGGTATCCAGCATCAGCTGTTTTGAGAGCGGTATCAGCGAGACCTTTTCGAGCTCCATGGCTGGAAATAAAGTACTCAAGCACCGAGAGACCCTCTTTGAAGTTCGATTTAATAGCGAGTTCAATAATATCTCCACTGGGTTTTGCCATGAGACCTCGCATACCAGCAAGCTGACGAATCTGTTCACGGCTACCACGAGCTCCCGAGTCCATCATCACATACAGAGGGTTAAACCCACCCTGACTCTTCTTGAGAGCCTCTTCCACCATCTTTTTGATCTTTTCGTTAGCCGTCGCCCAGTAGTCAATCACCTGGTTATAACGCTCTTCAGGAGTGATAAGACCCTTCTTGGCGTTCTGTTCAATCTTTTCGATTTCCTTCTCTGTCTTGCTCACAATCTCATACTTGGCCTCTGGAATCTCCACATCGGCAAGCGAAATGGTCATACCACCAAGGGTAGCGTACTTGTACCCAATCGCCTTGAGATCATCAAGGAAGAACGCTGTCTCCTTGATACCATACAGCCTATAACACTGGGCAATCAAAGCCTCAATCTTCTTTCCTGTGAGAGTATCATTCACAAAGCGAAGTTTCTCAGGCACAATCTCGTTGAAGATAACCCGACCAACGGTGGTTTCTATCCACTCTCCATTGAATTTATAGCGGATGGTATCATTGAGACGAATAATCTTGCGATCAAGATTCAACAGAATCTCTTCATAACTATCAAAGGCCTTGAGAGGAGCCTTCTCATCCCGAATAGCCGGCTTGGTGAGATAATAAATACCAAGCACCATATCCTGGGTAGGATACACAATGGGCTTTCCATTCGCAGGGTTCAGGAGGTTGCGAGAAGAAAGCATAAGCATCCACGCCTCAATCTGAGCTTCAGGCGTGAGTGGCACATGAACCGCCATCTGGTCTCCATCGAAGTCGGCGTTGTACGCGTGACAAACAAGCGGATGAAGCTGAATAGCCTTTTCTTCAATAAGCACAGGTTCAAAAGCCTGAATACCAAGCCTGTGAAGGGTAGGAGCACGGTTGAGAAGCACAGGATGATCCTTCACCACCTCCTCAAGAATAGCCCATACCACCTCATGCTCACTCTCAATCATGCGCTTGGCTGCCTTGATATTATGGGCATATCCCTGCTCAGTGAGCCCACGCATCACAAACGGTTTGAAAAGCTCAAGGGCCATCAGCTTGGGAAGTCCACACTGGTGAAGCTTGAGGTTAGGTCCTACCACAATCACCGAACGACCAGAGTAGTCCACACGTTTACCCAGGAGGTTCTGACGAAAACGTCCCTGTTTCCCTTTCAGGATATCAGAGAGTGACTTGAGAGGTCTATCTCCAGAACCGGTCTTTGGATGAGAGCGACGAGAGTTGTCAAAAAGCGAATCCACCGCATCTTGAACCATTCGCATCTCATTTTTCACAATAAGATCAGGAGAGTGAAGCGACAAAAGCCTCTTCAGTCGGTTATTTCGGTTGATGAGCTGTCTGTAGAGTTCATTGATATCAGAACTTGCGAAACGCCCACCCTCAAGAGCCACCATAGGACGAAGATCCGGCGGAATCACAGGAATCACATCGAGAATCATCCACTCGAGCTTATTTCCAGAAGCACGGATCTCCTCTAAAAGCTCGAGGCGCTTCAGGACTTTCTTGTCCACCTTGGAACTTGCCTTGCCTGTAATCTCAGAGCGAAGGAGACTAATCTCGCTATCTAAGTCCATATTCTGCAGGATCTTTTTGATAGCAATAGCTCCGGTATCAGCCACAAAGGTTTCCTGGTACTTTTCCCGGTAATCTTCATACTCATCATCGGTGAGCACTTGCTTCGGAAGAAGATCCGTTTCACCGGGATCAATCACAATGTACTTCTCAAAATAGAGAATACTCTGCACATCGGCCGAAGAAATATCCAAAATCAACGCCAATTTGCTTGGCACAATCCGGTAATACCAGATATGCGCCACCGGTGTAGCCAGAGCAATATACCCTGTTCTCTGACGGCGGACCTTGGATTCGGTAATCTCCACACCACAGCGGTCACATATCACGCCCTTGTACCGGATGGACTTGAACTTCCCACAATTACATTCATAATCCTTGATAGGCCCAAAAATCCTCTCACAGAAAAGCCCATCCCTATCAGGTTTCTGGGTTCTATACCCGATGGTATCGGCTTTCTTTACCTCACCATAGGCCGTCTTTTTGATAAGCTCAGGTGAGGCCAATTGTATCGAAATCGAACCAAATGCTGATGATATCTTCATATCCCCGTCTCCTTCCCCACATTATACCAGATGGAATTTTGTGGCATCGTTAATCTCTCGTTCACGATCATTCAAATAGATGCGCTGGCCCTTCTGGTCGTACACGCGCACATCCAGAGCAAGACCCTTGAGTTCCTGAACCAGCACATTGAACGACTCCGGTACACCCATGTAGTTGAGATACTTCGCCTTGATAATTCCCTCGTAAACCTTCACGCGTCCTTCAGTATCATCTGACTTGATGGTGAGCATCTCCTGGAGCAGATTGGCGGCGCCATACGCCTCAAGAGCCCAGACTTCCATCTCTCCGAGTCGCTGACCACCAAAGTTAGCCTTTCCACGAAGAGGCTGCTGGGTGACAAGGGCATACGGTCCAACCGATCGAGCATGAATCTTGTCATCAACCATGTGATGGAGTTTAAGCATGTACATCACCCCAACAAATACAGGATTTTCAAAATACTCACCGGTGAGTCCATCCCGGAGCCTGTATTTTCCTGTTTTGGGGAGTTTGACCATCTCAAAATAACGCTCAATCTCTTCATCCGTCTCACCATACTGTTTGCGTTCTTTGTAAAGATCCTCTCGAATCTTTTTGTTGGCCTCTTCTATCTCATGCTCAATCTGCTCAAGCGTAGCCCCTTCAAACACCCCACATTCATAGTGTCTATGAAGTTTGAGACCAGCAAGACCAAGAATGGTCTCAAAAAGCTGACCAATATTCATACGGCTCGGCACACCAAGAGGATTGAGCACAATATCCACCGGCGTTCCATCAGGGAGGAAAGGCATATCCTCTTCTGGAAGAACACGGGAAATCACACCCTTGTTTCCGTGACGTCCGGCCACTTTATCACCAGGTTTGATTTTGCGTTTCTTGGCAATATACACCTTGACCATCTTGAGAACACCGGGAGGAAGATCATCCTTTTCCTCAGATGAGAAGACCTTGACGTCCACCACAACGCCACCCTCTCCATTGGGCACACGAAGAGAGGTATCCTTCACTTCCTTGGCCTTTTCTCCAAAGATAGCATGGAGAAGCCTGAACTCAGGTGTCTCACTTGGTTCATTCTTCGGGGTTACCTTGCCCACCAGGATGTCTCCTGGTTTCACATAGGCCCCAACACGGATAATACCATTCTCATCAAGATTTCTGAGAGCGTCTTCTCCTACATTGGGAATATCAATGGTAATCATTTCACTTCCCAATTTGGTTTCCACAGCCTTGCACTCAAAAACTGTCATGTAGATAGAAGTAAACTCATCATCCTTGAGAAGCCTCTGGCTGATGAGAACAGCATCTTCGTAGTTATACCCATTCCAGGGCATGAAGGCCACCACCACGTTCTTTCCAAGGGCAAGTTCCCCATTGGAAGTGGCAAAACCATCTGCAAGGAGATCGCCAACCTTGACCTTGTCTCCAGCACTAACCACAGGTTTCTGGTTGTAGGCCGTATCCTGGTTGGTTCTTCGGAATTTCATCAAAGGATACTCGTGGAGCTTTCCTTTGTTATCCTCTACCACCACCATGGTGGAATCTACCTTCTTCACCACACCGTCCACTCCGGAGACCACGATAGCCCTTGAATCACGGGCGGCATAATACTCCATCCCTGTCCCCACGATGGGAGGTTCTAATCTGAGAAGAGGTACTGCCTGACGCTGCATGTTGGATCCCATGAGGGCTCGGTTCGCGTCATCATGTTCAATGAAGGGAATAAGCGCTGCCGAAACAGAAAGGATCTGTTTGGGAGAAATATCCATGTACTGGATCTTCTCCCGTTCCACAAGCATAAATTCGCCTTTATAACGGGCTTCCACCAGTTCGTCTCTGATGGTATAATCATCCGTCAACACGGTGTTTGCCTGAGCGATATAAAAGACTTCCTCTTCTGTGGCCGAGAGATAGTGTACCTCTCCCGTCACCTTGCCATTTTTGACCACCACATAGGGGGTTTCAATAAACCCATATTGGTTTACCCGTGCGTAGGTAGAGAGAGACACAATGAGACCAATATTGGGACCTTCTGGGGTTTCAATAGGACAAACCCTTCCATAGTGCGTATTGTGCACGTCTCGCACCTCAAATCCCGCCCTATCCCTGGAAAGTCCTCCAGGACCAAGAGCAGAGAGACGACGTTTGTGGGTAAGCTCAGACAAGGGGTTGGTCTGGTCCATAAACTGAGAAAGCTGACTCATCCCGAAGAAGTCATTGATAGCTGAGACAATAGGCTTGATCGCAATGAGACTCTGGGGAGAAATATCCTCATTGTCCCGACTCAAAAACTTCTCATGAATAGCCCTTTCCACCTTGGCAAAAGCCTGCAGAAGCTGGTTCACCAAAAGCTCGTTCACATTTCGCACACGACGGTTCCCGAGATGATCCACATCATCAAGGGGTTCTTTGCCTGTGGCCACCTTCAAGAGATGCTGAAGGGTTCGATTGATATCTTCAAAGGAAAGGGTTCTCTGTTCCACCAGAGCCTGCTTCTCCTCCGGAGAAAGCTCAGGATACAGCTTCAGCACCATCTTGTAGCGTCCCACCTCTCCTAAATCATAAAACTTGGGATGGAAGAACATATTCTGAAGCTCTTTGACAATCGCATCCACAGAAGCCGCTTCCCCTGGATGAAGCACAGAGTACACCTTTTTGATAGACTTCTGGAAGTTATCTTTGGCATCGTCCTTCTCAAGTGTGAGGAGAAATGGCTTGTTCTCCAATGCTGAGCGAGGATCAATGATATGAATAAACTGAATACCCTTCTGGTAGAGAAGGTTTACGTAGTTGGGGGTGAGTTTTTCAACCGCCCCGATGAGAATATTCCCGTCTGCATCCACCACATCCTGGGCCAAATATTTTCCGACCAGTTTGGTGATGGCATCGTTTTTCTCCACCTTGTTGAGGTCCAGCTTTCTTGTCTTGAAAAAGGCACTCACCATCTCATTGGTGGACATCCCGAGGGCACGGAGGAATACAGAAACCAAGATCTTGCGACGAGCATCCACCCGAACATACATGAGGTCCTTGCGTTTGTCAAGAATAAACTCAAGCCACGCACCCTTTTCAGGCACAATCTTTGAAGAAAATTCTCTATTTTTATAGGCAAAAAGCACACCTGGAGACTTGTAGATCTGGTTGATAACCACTCGCTCAGCCCCATTGATAATAAACGTCCCACGAGGGGTCATCAGAGGAAAATCACCGATATAAATATCCTTTTCTTTGATTTCGCCGGTCTTCCGATTGATTACCCGGAACACAGCCTTGAGAGGAAGGGCATAGGTGAGGTTTTTATCGAAACACTCGCTTTCCGTATAGCGAGGCTTGTCAAGATCATATCGCACATAATCAATAACGATATCAGGCTCTCCCCCTTTACGCCCCTGCGATGAAAGCTCAATAGGAAAAAACGTCCGGAAAACTAACTCGAGTCCCTTCTTTTCCCTCTTTGCAGGATCAACATTGGCCTGCAAAAAGTCTTCATAGGCCTTGAGTTGAATCTCTAAAAGATCGGGGAGATCTGTCCATTCCCGTCTCTGAGAGAAACTCACCCTCTGTGGCTTTATCGACATAGATTTCTCCATTTTTGTATTTTATGGTATAAATACAACATCCCCTTCTTTTCTCGGAAGAAAAGAAGGGGGATATTCACAAACCTAACGAGCAAACCTGAGCGCAAGACAGAAAGTTACTTAACCTCAACCACAGCACCGGCAGCTTCCAGAGCGGCTTTGATCTTGTCGCCCTCAGCCTTCTCTACGTTTTCCTTCACAGGAGTCTTGCCACCACTCTCAACGAGATCCTTGGCTTCCTTGAGGCCAAGACCGGTGAGCTCACGAACCACCTTGATAACCTCAATCTTCTTCGCACCAGGATCCTTGATGAAAATAGAAACTGTGGAAGGCTCTTCAGCAGCAGCGGCAGCACCACCACCAGCAGCCGCGGGCATAGGACCAGCAAAAGCCACAGGAGCAGCAGCCTTCACATCAAATTTCTCTTCAATAGCCTTGCGAAGCTCATTGAGTTCAAGAACCGTCATATTCGAAATCAAATCAATCACCTGAGTAATCTTGTCCGACATATATTCTCTCCTTAATAGATTATTTTCCTTCTTGCTTTTTCTCAAGTGCCTCGATAGTTCCCACAAAGGTTACGAGAATAGAATTCAAGGCACCAGCAAAACTTCCGATGACACCATTGAGACCGCCAGCAATCATCGCGAGAAGTTCCTTTCTCGAAGGCACCTTGGACATCTCGGTCACACCCTTCGCATCCATAACCTGTCCATCAAGATATCCAGCCTTGAGAGAAAACTTCTCATTGCCCTTGACAGCCTCTACCACCACCTTCAAGACAGAAAGAATATCCTGATCAGCATACACCACGAGAGACATCCCTTTGAGATAGTCTTTCATGCCGGTCACATTTCTTGCCTCAAGAACCTTCTGAAGAAGGCGGTTTTTCATCACCTTTGCCCTGCCACCATTCTTTTCAATCTGACGACGAAGTTCCTCCATCTCCTGAACAGTGACACCGGAAAAGTTGAGCACCACCAGCCCATCCATCTGGGCAAGCTTCTCCACCATATCCTGAACAAGATCGACCTTCCACTGTTTTGGCATACTCACCTTCCTTCACTCTTAGGAGATTTTTTTGTAATCAACCTTGACCGCCGGGCCCATCGTAGGCGAAAGCACCATCGTCGCAATGTAATCACCCTTGAGATCGCTTGGCTTGTTCTTCATGATCACATGATGCACAGCCAACACATTTTCCACAAGCTTGGATGTCTCAAGAGATTTACGTCCAACAACCACGTGCACGTTACCCGTCTTGTCAGCCCGAACCTCTACCTTACCGGCCTTGAACTCCTTGACACCCTTTTCAATGTCCATAGTCACCGTACCGGTTTTTGGGTTGGGCATCATTTTGGCACGACCAAGGATAGGAGCAATCTTCCCAAGGATCTTCATCATATCAGGAGTAGCAAGCACGGCATCAAATTCCATCCAGCCACCAGCAATCTTTTCGACCAGATCCTCAGCCCCGACGTAATCAGCACCAGCCTTCTGAGCCTCAGCAGCCTTTTCTCCCGTCGCAAACACAAGAACACGCACCTGCTTTCCAATGGAATGAGGCATCACTAACACATCCCGGATGGTGTGCTTTTGTTTGATGTTGAGGTGATAACTCAAGCGAATCGGCTCATCAAACTTGGCCGTGGCCAACTCTTTTACCAGGGCACAAGCCTCTTCCACGGAATACGACTTGGTCAGATCATATTTCTCAACCAACGAAAGATATCGCTTGAACCCTTTATAAACAATCCCGTTTTTCTTCAAAACCTTCATACTATTCCTCCACCTCAACACCCATATTCCGTGCCGTTCCAGCGATAATCCTCATGGCAGCCTCAAGGCTCTTGGCATTCAGGTCGGGCATCTTGATCTCTGCAATCTTCTGAAGCTGAGCCTTGGTGAGTTTCCCTACCTTTTGCTTGTTGGGAGCACCAGACCCACTCTCAATACCAAGCTCCTTTTTGATCAGGTTGGAAGCCGGAGGCGTCTTGGTCACAAATGAGAATGTTCTGTCCTCATACACCTCGACAATCACCGGAATCACAAACCCTGCTTTGTCTTTTGTGGCCTCATTGAACTGCTTACAGAAATCCATGAGAGGCACACCGTGAGGACCTAAAGCGGTACCCACCGGAGGAGCAGGATTCGCCTGACCCGCAGGAAGCTGCAATTTGACCACTGCTTTGATTTTCTTTTTCTTTGGCGCAGCCATGCGATTCTCCTTACCTTAATCTCAACCGATTTTTTGGACCTGGGTATACTCCAGTTCCAGGCGAACAAGTCGCCCAAATATTTCTACCGAGACAGCCAGCATATTTTTGTCAGAGATGACTTCAAGCACTTCGCCTTCAAAACCAGCAAAAGCACCATCCATCACCTTCACCCGATCACCCACCGAGTACACACTTTCCAGTTTTCCACCAAACGACTTGATCTCTCCTGTCTGTTCAAAGATCTGTTTTACCTCATCATAGGAGAGAGGCTTCGGGCGTTTGTTTCCACCTCCTGAGGAGAGAAACATATTCACTCCATTGATGCTCCGGATCGCCGTATAGACTTCCTTCCACTCAACTTCATCCTCAGGAATATCCAGCTCCACCAGTACATATCCTGGATACAGGAGCCGCTTTTTTTCTATCTTTTTGCCTTTGCGTTCAACGACATATTCTTCTTCAGGAAGCCGCACATTCAAAAGAACATTGCGCAGCACATCCTGATTTTTTTTGGCTTCGAGATCCCTGTAAACTTTCTTCTCGAAGCCTGTATTCACCTGAATCACATACCATCCACGTGCCATGGCTATTTCACCAACCAGATCATAAGACTATTGACACCCCAATCAATGAGGGCCAAAAAGGTGGCAAGCACCAGAATAAAGACAACCGTCACCCAAGCACCCTGAATGGCAAATTCCTTTGTGGGCCAGGTCACATTACGAAGCTCCCGAAGTGAATCAACCACAAAAGAACGATTAACCAAGACAATAATCCCGATAATCACCACTGCAATAGCCAAGATAATCCAACCCATCAATGCTGCCGTCATGACAACCCCTTTTTATACATTCAGGCCAGGAGGGACTCGAACCCCCAACCAACGGTTTT
>FQKF010082729.1_pt1 | contig 15306 bp, 9 predicted proteins | sample 1504521 | NCBI WGS metagenome assembly FQKF01 (sample SAMEA4475357, study PRJEB15587) | soil metagenome | biome: Soil; feature: Field | place: India | collected 2015-03-11 | depth 0 m
TGGATGGGAAGTCTGGCTTGATGGAATGGAGATAACTCAGTTTACTTATTTTCAGCAAGTTGGTGGGATAGATCTTTCTCCTATTCCTGTAGAGATAACCTATGGAACTGAAAGAATTGCGATGTATCTTCAAAATGTTAATAACTACAAGGATATAAAGTGGAATGAAGAGTTTACCTATGGAGATCTTCATCATCAGCTTGAGTATGAGTTTTCTAAATACAATTTTGAAATAGCCGATATTGAGTTATACAGAAGACATTTTGATGAGCTTGAAAAGGAATGTTTTAAAGCGATCGAAGCTGGAGTTGTTTTGCCAGCTTATGATCTGACTATGAAATGCTCTCATATTTTTAATATTCTTAATGCAAGAAATGCTATCTCTGTTACTCAGAGAGAGTATTATATTTCGAGAGTAAGACAGATGGCAAATGCCTGTGCCAGAGCTTATTTGAAGAGAAGAGAGGAAATGGGTTTTCCACTTTTGAAAAAATAGTATATTGTTATAAAGATGAAAAAGTTTTTTATATTTATTTTAATTATTTTAAGCGGTTTTCTTTATTCTTTGCCAGAAGGAAGTGAGTTTTTTTATCTACCTTTGGGTATTTCTGGTAGCCAGTATTATGGAAGTTCTAATCCAGTAGCTAACGGTAATTTTTTTGTTAATCCTGCTCTTGGGTCTACTTTTTCGGGTTTATCTTTCTTTTCGGGTTATCTGTTTGTAAAGGATTTTCCATATTTTTTGGGTGGGGTGAGTGTTCCAATTTACGATTATAAACTTAGCTTTGGCACAAAGATAGCGGGAAATCATAATAATGGAATTTTGGTGGAAGCTGGCAGTTATTATTCTGGGGTTATCGGCTTATCAAGAAAGGTTGTTAATAATTTTCTTATTGGTTTAAACTTTGATTTTTCTTATTTACTTAAGAGAGAGTTTCAGGATATTTCTTATACTTTTGATTTTGGTTTTCTTTATAAGTTTATGGATTTTTCCCCTTCTCAGGGTTTTTGCATTAAAGATAGTTTTCTTAGTTTTACTTTGTATGGGATTGGAAAACAGGCAATTTATGAGGATAGAGATGGAATACCACCTCTTGGTTTAAGAAGTGGTTTAAGAACAAAGTTTTTTGATTCAAGATTTGTTGATTTTTCCTTGGGTGGAGAAATAAACTATAATTTTTTAATCGGAGAATTTTTCACTTCTTTTTATCTGGAAAGTTTGTTATTTGATTGTTTAACCATTTATTCTTCTTATAATTATGGAAATAGAAATATTGGAAATTTTACAAATGGTTTTTATCCTTTTAGTTTTGGTGCTTCATTTCATAGTACTATTGGGAATGTTCCATTTTCTATTTTTTATTCTTTTAATCAGACTGATTTTAAGGGGGTGAAAGATTTTCTCCATTTTGTGGGAGTGGAATTTCACTTTGAAACATTTGATAAAAATCTTAAACCAACTTTGACAATGGGTGAATTTAAAACCAATTATTTCAGTTTCTCTCCAAACTATGATAGAGAAAAGGATACTCTTGTATTTAATATTTCTGTTGAAACCAATAGAATGGTTGAACACTGGGAGCTTAAAATTTTTGATGAAAAGGGAAACTTAGTAAGAAGATATAAAGATAGTATTTCAGAAGAATATAATTTAATAAAACTTTTTGCAAAAATTTTTGAAAAAAAGGAATATACTCCCGTTCCAGAAAAGATAGAGTGGGATGGAATTTCAGATAGTGGTAGTGTGATGCCAGAAGGAAATTATAAAGCAGTATTTTCGATCATAAACGGTGAATTAACCAACAATTCTCTTACGAATTATATAACTCTTGATATAACTCCTCCTTATGGAACTATTTCTCTTGATGATATATACTTTTCTCCTAATGATGATGGTATAAAAGATAGTCTTATTGTCAAACCTTCTTTTTCACCTGATAACTGGAAAATGATCATTTTCAATAAAAATGGTGTAAATGTTTTTGAGATTGACTATTCAAATAAAGTGCCAGAGCAGATTAAGTGGAATGGGCTTGATAAAAATGGATTTCCTTTACAAAAGGGGCTTTATGATATATTATTTTTTGGAAGTGATGAGGCGGGAAATAAAAATATCCTTTATGTTAATGATATTCTTTTGTCAAGAGATAAATATATTGCCATTCTTTCATTTAAAAAAGAAATATCTTTTGCGTTAAATAAAAATATTGATATAAGATTATTAACTTTTCCAGAAGATGTTAAAGTATCAAAGTATAGAATTGAAATTTCAAAAGATAAATTAATAAAGACGTTAGAGGGTAAAGGACAGCCTGATTTCATTCAATGGGATGGAAAGGATAACCTGGGGAAAATGATTGATGATGGAAAATATTTTATGGTGGCTTATGTTGAATTTGAAAATGGAGAAAAGGCAAAATCGGAAAAGTATGATTTAATTATTGATTCTACTCCACCAGTTGTTAACTTCAGTATGGAGAATGTTCCATTTTCTCCAGATGGAGATGGGGAGAATGACAACCTGAAAATTAATCTTAATTTTAAAGATTTTGTAGGGTTTGACAGAGCTATTTTAAGAATTTATGATCCTGATAAGAGGCTTTTTAAAGAATTTTTAATAAAAGAGTCTAACAAGACAATTTTCTGGAATGGCAGGAGTGAATCTGGTGAGCTTGTTGAGAGTGCACAGGATTATCAGTGTGAAATTGAGGCTTTTGATAAACTTTCAAATTCTACACGCAAAAATATTGCAAATATTCCAACAGATATACTTGTTGAAAAAATAGATAGAGGTTATAAAATAAGGATAAATAATATAGAGTTTGAATTTAACAAATATGAAATAATGCCAAAAAGCCTTCCTATTTTGAAGAGACTGGTTCAAATATTAAAAAAATATCCAGAATATGAAATTGAAATTCAGGGGCATACTGACAATATAGGCAGTGAAAATTACAATCTTAAACTTTCAAAGCAGAGAGCAGATAGTGTTTACAATTTTCTCAAAAAAGAGGGCATTTCAAACAAAATGTCAACCAGAGGTTTGGGATTTAAATATCCTGTTGCAAGCAATAATTCAGAAGAAGGCAGAAGAAAGAATAGAAGGGTTGAATTTATCCTTAAAAGATAGTATAATATTAACTCAGTTTTTAAAACAAATTAACAAACTTTTTTCACAATAATTGTGGGATTTTAGATTTATGGAAAAACTTATTGAAGTAGAAGTATATACAACTTTTCTTTACCCTGGTGCTATACTTACTGGTGATGGTTTTGACGAAAATGGCAATAAGGTCATTGATAAGAATGTGCCAATAACATCAGAAAAGATAAAAGAATTGATGGCAAAAGGTATAAAGAAAATTAAATATACAAAAGAACGTCCAAAGGTTAAGAAAGAGGTTTCAAAACAGATAATAAGTGATGAGAATTATTCAAAAGCACTTGAAATTATAGAATTTGTTCAGAGTTCATTTAAAAGAGAAGGGGAGAAGGCAAGAATTCCATCAAAGGAACTTACAAGTGTGGCTGAGAATTTTGTCTCAGACATCAAATCAAATTCTGATGCTTATCTTAATCTTCTCGAACTTTTTGATACTGATGCTTTAATTTTTTCTCATTCTGTTAATGTTGCTACTATAAGTATGCTTCTTGCATTGTCTTTGAAGTTTGAAGACGAGAAGATTGTTCAGGTTGGTATTTCGGCACTGCTTCATGATATTGGAAAGGCTTTTATCCCTGAGGAAATATTGAATAAACCAGATAAATTAAGTGAAGAAGAATGGAAGATAATAAAAAAGCATCCTCTACAGGCTTATCAGGTTATTAAGGATAATCCAGAATTTTCAAAAAATACGTCAATTGCCATTCTTACGCACCATGAATGGTATTCTGGTGGTGGTTATCCACTCGGGATCACACATGAAAAAATTTCTCCATTTGCCCAGATTATATCAATAGCTGATGTTTTTGATGCAGCAACTTCAGAAAAGCCATACAAAAAAGCCCAGACATTTGAAATGGCATTTAATTACATAATGGAAAATTCAGGCAAAAAATTTAATCCCAACTATGCTCAGGTTTTCTTACGAGATATGGCAAAGAAAATCAATGAAGAACCTTTATATCCAGTTGGTAGTTTTGTATTGCTTAATACTGGAGAAATCGCTGAAGTGGCAGGACATAGATTTAGTGAATATTCTTTAAGACCTATTATAAATATATTTTTGAGGTTTGATCATACTCATAAAACACACATTCATCTTAAAGTGCCAATCCAGATAGACCTTGAAAAAGATTATTCAAGAAGTATAATCAAAAGAATAACTGACGAAAATAAGATTAACAATTTCAAAAATATGATTGGTAGAGGTTAGGAGTGTTTATTTATCCTGATAGTTTTGATGTTATAGTTGTTGGTGGGGGACATGCAGGCATTGAGGCATCTTTAGCCTCAGCAAGAATTGGGGCTAAAACTTTGCTTCTTACCTCTAACATTGACCTGATAGGGCAGATGTCCTGTAATCCTTCTATCGGTGGTATAGGGAAAGGACAGCTTGTGAAGGAGATTGATGCTCTTGGCGGGGAGATGGGAAAAGCGATAGATTTTTCCGGTATTCAATTCAGGACTCTCAATATGCGAAAGGGGCCAGCCGTTCGCTCTTCAAGGGCACAGGCTGATAAAATGCTCTATCGAAATTATATGCAGAAAATTTTACTTAGTGAAAAAAATCTCTTTGTTAAACAGGAACATGTAGAAGACTTATATTTTGAAGGAAACGAACTTAAAGGAATTATAACTAACCTTGGTGTTATTTATATTTCTAAAACGGTTGTTATAACAACAGGGACATTTCTTAATGGTGTTATTCACATAGGGAGTGATAGAATTCCTGCTGGCAGGCTTGGAGAATCTCCATCCATAGGGCTATCTCAAACACTTAAGAATCTTGGATTTTTTGTTGGAAGGTTTAAAACTGGAACACCAGCAAGGCTTGATGGAAAAACTATTGATTTTTCAAAGATGGAAGAACAGCCCGGAGATATTCCTGTTAAACCTTTTTCTTTCTGGACAGATCAAAAATCGATGCAGGATAGAAGACAACTACCCTGTTATTTAACCCATACAACTGAAGAAACCCACAGTATAATAAGAAATAACATACATCTTGCACCGATGTATTCTGGACAGATAAAGGCAACGGGAGTAAGGTATTGTCCGTCTGTCGAGGATAAAATTATGAAATTTCCAGATAAGACGTCTCATCATGTTTTTGTTGAGCCAGAGGGTTATGAAACAACAGAATATTATCCTAATGGCATCTCAAATGGTTTTCCTATAGATATTCAACTTAAAATTATAGCTTCTATTCCCGGGCTTGAAAATGCTAAAATGACAAGGCCAGCTTATGCTATTGAACATGACTATGTTTCTCCACTTGAATTAGTTCCTACTCTTGAAACAAAAAGGGTTAAAAATCTTTTTCTTGCAGGGCAGATAAATGGAACTACAGGTTATGAAGAAGCGGGAGCTCAAGGGTTAATAGCGGGTATAAATGCTGCTTTGAGGGCTTTATCGAGAGATGAATTCATTTTTGACAGGACGATGGGATATATTGGAGTTTTAATAGATGATCTAACAACAAAAGGGACAAATGAACCATACAGAATGTTTACTTCAAGGGTTGAGTACAGGCTTATTTTAAGAGAAGATAACGCAGATAGAAGACTTTCAAGAATAGGTTATGAGCTTGGAATATTGCCTTATAAGTTTTACAAAAAAGTTGTCGACAAAGAGCTTAAAATTAACGAAACAATGAACATTTTGAGGAATTATAAGCTAAATCCTACAGAGGAGAATAATGAAAAATTAAAAAAACTACAGACTTCAACAATCAACAAGCCTTTGACTTTGCTTGAAATATTGAGAAGACCAGAGATAAGCCTTGAAAAACTGTCGGAGATATTTTTACCATCTCTTAAAGAGCTTTCTGATGAAGTAAAAGAGGCTGTTGAGATAGAGGTTAAATACGAAGGTTATATAAAAGAAGAAAAGAATATGGTGGAGAGATTTTCTTCAATGGAGTCTATAAAAATACCTGAAGATTTTGATTATACAAAAGTTTCTGGTTTAAAAAAGGAAGAGATAGAAAAGTTAACAAAAGTTAAGCCTTTCAATCTTGGGCAGGCATCAAGAATTCCCGGCGTGACACCAGCGGCAATTCAGATAATTTTAATCTATTTAAAAAAGCAAAAAAGTTGATTTTTAAACAAAATATTTTAAAATAGATAGCTATGAATATCATTAGTAGAAGTGTTTATGAATTTATAAAATTTGCTGTGAAAAGTTATCTTGATGTTTTTATGGAATTCAAAGTCTGGGGGAAGGAAAATATAGATTTTTCTGGGCCTAAAATTTATTGCTCAAATCACTTTTCTTCTACGGATCCATTTTTTGTCATTACTTTGATGAAAGAGCCTGTTCATATGATTATAGGGCCGGGTTTTTCTGTCCCTGTTTTTAAAACAATTTTGAAGTGGGGCGAGCAAATTAATGCACTTTCAATACATAGAAAAACTGTTGTTGATAAGGCTGTCAAATTTCTTGAGAAAGGTGAGTCTGTATATATTTTCCCTGAAGGGGATCTTAACGATCAAACAAACCTTATGAAGTTTTATACGGGTGTTGCAAAAATATATCTAAAATATCACTGTCCTGTAGTTCCTATAGGGCTTGCAGCTCCAAAAAGCCATGTAAAAGAAAAATCTCCTTCTATAAAAGTAGAAGGAAAAATCTTTAAAACAAAAACAGTCCTTTCAGGAAAATATTTTGCGAATATTGGTAAACCACTTTACTTTTCAGCAGATCAAACAGAGGAAGAAATAACAGATATTATAAAAAAACAGATTGAAAATCTTATATCAGATCTTAAAACTAACAAATTCTGGGAGTAAATTTTATCAAATATTTTACTTTACAATCAAAACTTTTTGCCTTATAATTTAGAGTATTTTTTTACAAAATAAAAATGATAAGAGGGAAAAATGTCAAAGGAACTATTTGATAGAACAGAAATAATAGAATCATATTTTGAAGATGAAATAAAAGTTTCCTATCTTAACTATGCATACAGCGTTATAACGGGTAGAGCTATTCCAGACGTTAAAGATGGACTTAAGCCAGTTCAGAGAAGAATACTCTATGCAATGGCTGAAATGAGTCTCTGGCACAACAAACCTACAAAGAAGTCTGCACGTATTATTGGAGACGTGCTTGGTAAATATCACCCACATGGAGATTCTTCTGTTTATATAGCTATGGTGAAAATGGCTCAGGAATTTCATATGCGATACCCTCTTATCATTGGGCAGGGTAACTTTGGTTCTATAGATGATGATCCGCCAGCAGCTATGAGGTATACAGAGGCAAAACTTTCTAAAGTTGCTGAATATATACTTGAAGACCTTGATAAGGAAACAGTGGATTTCAAGGCAAACTATGATGACACATTGACTGAGCCAGTTGTTTTGCCGGGGAAGTTTCCAAATCTTCTTTGCAATGGGACAACAGGTATTGCAGTAGGACTTGCCACAGACATTCCACCTCATAATTTTAAGGAAATAGCTAAAGGTATTTCGGCTTATATTGACAATCCCAATATAACCATAAGAGAGCTTATGAAGTTTATTCCCGGGCCTGATTTTCCTACAAAAGGTATTATAACAAACAAAGAAGAAATTCCGCAAATTTATGAAACGGGTTCTGGGACAATAGAGCTTGCAGGTAGAATCGAGTTTGAAGAAAAATCGAATCATAATTTACTTGTGATTAAAGAAATTCCATACAGGGTTATAAAATCCAAACTTGTAGAAGAAATAACAAATATCTATCTTGATAATAACAATAAATACGCCCTTGTTTTAAGAGGCATTAAAGAAATCAGAGATGAATCAAGCAAAGAAGGAATAAGGATTGTGCTTGAGTTATTCAAGGATGCTAATGTAGAGGCAATAAAAACTGCACTTTTTGCCCAGACATCTCTTAAAACAAGGATAAAGGTTAATATGACAACTCTTGTGAATAATCACCCAAAGTTGTTATCTCTTAAAGATATTATCGCAAATTACGTAAATCATAGAGAAAATGTAATCATCAGAAGAACAAATTTTGAGCTTGATAGGGCAAAAAAGAGAATTCATATTGTAGAAGGACTTTTAATTGCAATTGATAACCTTGATGAGGTTATTAAGATTATAAGAAACAATGAAACTCAAAAGGCTAAAGAACTTCTTATGCAGAGATTCAGACTTACAGATGTTCAGGCAGAAGCAATTCTTGAAATGAAGTTAAGAAACCTTACCAAACTTGAGACTCAAAAGTTGAAAGAAGAAAAAATAGAACTTGAGAAAAAAATAGCAGATTATACAGATATTTTAAATAGTCCTCAAAGACGAAAAGATATTATAAAAAATGAGCTTTCTGAGATGGAAAAAGAAATAGGAGATGAGAGGCTTACGAGATTTGAAGATATTGATACATCTAAGATTGATACAGAAGACCTGATAGAGAATCTTCCAATGCTACTCAGCATTTCAAGAAAGGGATTTTTGATAAGAGAGGTAGGAGCTAACCTTGTAAAAGTAGGAAACAGAGGCGGAAAAGGCAAAAGAGGGGATGCTACAGATTCAAATAAACTTGAGAAAGATGATTATATATTTGAAACTATTTCTGGTTATCTTAAGGATAAATATCTATTTGTTACAAATTCAGGTAGAATTTACTCTCTCAAAGGTTATGAGATAAAAGGTGATACAGAGGGCAAGATTACTCGATCACATATTAAAAACATTGAAAGACTGAAAGAAATAGAAGAAAGGGGAGAGAGAATAACAGCAGTGCTTGCAGTGAGTGAATTTAACGATGATCATTTTATATTTTTCATAACAAAAAGAGGTAAAGGAACAAGAATTCCACTTTCGCAGTTTGAAAATATAAACAAAAGTGGAATAAATAGTATAAAATTAATCGGTGATGATGAGGTTGTTGGTGCTATAGTAACAGATGGAAGTAAGAAGTTGTTTATTGTAAAAAGAAATTCAAAAGGTTTTAAATTTAGCGAAAATCTTTTTACTCCTCACAACAGAAATGTATCAGGTGAAAAGGCTACATATGTTGGTTCAAAGGAAGAAGAAGTAATAGGAATGGATGTAGCTGATGATGATAAATATGTATTATTTGTTACAAGGGATGGAAGAGGCAAGAAGATTCCTATTTCAGAGTTCAGTGAGCTTTCAAATAGAGGTGGAAAAGGTTATAAACTTGCAGAGCTTGGTAAGAATAGACAGGTAGCCTGTTTTACAAAGTGTGATAATGACGATATTGTTGTAATAACAACAAAAAATGGTAGAAGAGTGTCATTCTCACTCAAAGATGTCCAGAGCAATCTATTGAAACTTATAGATCTTGCTGATGGAGATGAAGTTAGTGCTGTGACAACATTACAAACAGATGAAGAATAGGAGAAATATGAAGAATCACGAGGCTTTTTTATTTGAACTTTATGAGACTGTGTTTGATGACTCAATAGCTATTGAAGACAGAAGGACCTATCTGATAGATAATATATATACACTGCTTGAAAAATCTTTTTTCCCTGTTAAACATTCAAGTGTGAAAAAAGTTATAGAAAATTTGTATGATTTTATAATGAAAGAAAAAGAAAGTGGAAGAATTCTTAATAGTTTCAATCAGGTAGACTTTATAATCAAAGAGTTGAAAATTAACGATATAATTCTTTTTAAGAAAATATACGATTGTTATAATGATTCATCTTTACAAATTTCTCCGAAATTGTATAATAATACAATGAGAATTCTTGAGTTGTTAAAAGAAAAAGGAAAAAAGATTTATCTTATAGCAAACAATTTTTATACATCGGGTGTAATTCTAAGGTTTTTGCTGAAAGAAAATAATATTTATGATTTTTTCAGTGGGTTTTTGTTTGCTGATGAGTATGGTAAAGTCTTTTTTGATAAATTAAGCCTTGATTATTTTAAGAACAAGTATTGTAGCGATTTTTTGTTTATCACGAATTTAAGAAACTGGCATTTTGAAAAAGGACTCGAACTTGAACTTTTATCCCTTACAAAGGGAACAGATGAACTTTATGATTTAATTTTGTCGGAGTAGATATGCTATTTAAGAAGAATTTTTTGCTGAGTAAATACTTTGGGACAATTGTTTACTTTAGACCCTGAATATTATTTTTTTATTTTAAAATTTTAAGGAGATAAAAATATGAAGGAAGAATTATATAAAATCCTTGAAGAGGCAAAAAAGGAAATTACAAGTATTAAAGATAGTGTAGAGCTTGAAAAGTTAAAGGTCAAATTTCTTGGTAAGAAAGGACCTATAAAGGATGTGCTAAGTAAACTTGGCTCTATAAGTGAGGAATTAAGAAAGGAAGTGGGTAGAGTTGCTAATGAAGTAAAAGATGAACTTACCCGACTCATAGAAGATGCAGAAAATAATCTGAAAAAATTACAGAAAGAAAGTGAACTCAAAAAAGGTGTGAGTGATATATCAATTCCATTAAAGAAACCACTAACTGGTTATCCGCACCCTATTTCTCTGGTAGTAGAAAAAATGGTCAATATTTTCAAAAGTATGGGATATAGTGTTGCTGACGGACCGGAGCTTGAAGAGGAATATTATAATTTTGATATGCTTAATATTCCGCCACATCATCCAGCCCGTGATGATCATGATTCCTTTTATGTTATGCCGGGCTTGCTACTGAGAACCCATACATCTCCTGTTCAAATAAGAACCATGAAATGCTTTAAGCCGCCTATAGCCATAGTTGTGCCAGGGAGATGTTATAGAAGAGATGCAACAGATGCAACACATAGCCATACCTTTCATCAGATGGAAGGACTTGTAGTAGATAAAGGTATATCTTTTGCAGATCTTAAGGGCACATTACTTCTCTGGGCAAAAATGATGTTTGGAGAAGAAACACAAATAAGGTTAAGACCTGACTTTTTCCCATTTACTGAGCCATCGGCAGAACTTGCTGTAACCTGTCCAGTATGTAAAGGTAAAAAGTGTAATGTTTGTAAGCATACTGGTTGGGTTGAACTTATGGGATGTGGAATGGTTGATCCTATTGTTCTTGAAAACTGTGGTATTGATTCTGAAGTTTATTCTGGCTTTGCCTTTGGACTTGGTATTGAAAGAGTTGCTATGACAGTATATGGCATAAGTGATATAAGGCAGTTTTTTGAGAATGATTTAAGACTTCTTGAACAATTTGGTAGATAAAAGAGGTAAAATATGAAAATAACATATAATTGGTTAAAAGAATTTGTGAATTTCAAAAATTCACCACAGGATATAGCCACAATACTTACATCAATGGGTCCCGAAGTTGTTTCTATAAAACCCATAGGTATAACACATGAAAATTCTGATAAAATCTTGCTTACAAAAGTTTTAGAGGTTAAGAAACATCCAAATGCAGATAATCTTAAAATAATCACTCTTGAAAGTGGTAAAAAGCAAGTGATTACAAATAGTCAAAATATTTCAAAAGATGACTATGTAATATATGCAAAACCAGATACAATTCTTCCAAATGGTTTTAGTGTTAAAAAGGTAGCTATAAAGTCTGTCGAATCAGATGGCATGCTCCTTGCCAAAGAGCATTTAAACCTTGAAGAAAAGAGTAACGATATATTTATTCTTGGTAAGGATAAAAAAAAGGCTGAATTTCTATTTAACCTTTATTGTGAAGAGGATTATCTACTTGAGATAGAACTTACAGCAAATAGGTCTGATTGTCTTTCTGTTCTTGGTATTGCAAGAGAGTTGTCTGCCGCATTAAATCTTCCTTTAAATATTCCTTTGCCAGTAATAGAAGCAAATCTTGATGAAATACCTGTGGTTGAAGTTATCGATGATGAAAATTGCCCAAGATATTCTGCAAGGATTTTGCGTGATGTAAAGGTTATGGATTCACCAGAGTGGATAAAGAGGAAACTTGAACTTTGTGGTATAAGGGCTATTAACAATATTGTAGATGCTACAAACTATATACTTCTTGAACTCGGACATCCAATGCATGCATTTGATTTAAACCTTCTTGAAGGTGAGAAGATATGTGTGAGAAAGGCATTTAAAAATGAAACTATAACTGCACTTGATGGAGTAAAATATGAACTTTCCAATGAGATGCTTGTAATAGCTGACGATAAAAAACCTGTTGCTATAGCTGGAATAATGGGTGGTGAATACAGTGGTGTAGTTGAAAACACAAAAAATATTCTTCTTGAAAGTGCCTATTTTAATCCTCTTTCTATAAGAAAGACAGCCAAAAAATTGGGTTTAAGAACAGAATCAAGTTATAGGTTTGAGAGAGGGACTGACTGGGAAATAACCACAAAGGCTATAGAAAGAGCAACAGAGATAATAATGCTTACCTGTTCTCCGAAAATATCAAGGATAAGAGATGAGTATAACAATGTATTTAAAGACAGGATTATTAAGGTAAGAGCAGATTTTGTTTCTGAGAAAGTTGGAGTAAGTTTTTCTTTAAAAGATCTTGAGCAATTCTTAAAAAGACTTCATTTTACAGTAGTTTCAAAGGAGAAAGATTTTCTTGAGGTAAAAATACCTTCTTTCAGGGCTGATGTAAGTCGTCAAATCGATATTGTAGAGGAAATTTCAAGACTTTATGGATACAACAATATTCCACAGAATAACTTTAAACCTCCAATAGTTGTTAAAAATCTTGGGTTTAAAAGAGATATTTACTGGATTTTGAGAGATACATTGCTAACTTATGGTTTTACAGAATGTTATAATTATTCATTCTGTGGGGAAGATGATGTGAAGATATTTGGTCTCAATCAAGATGAAATGATAAAGCTTCAAAATCCAATGTCGGCTGATATCTCTTTACTGAGGCCTTATCTTACTTTAAATTTAATAAAGACTCTTGATTATAATATTAAAAGTGTGTATAAAAATGATCTCCGATTGTTTGAATACGGAAGAACATTTAAGAAAAAAAATAAAACAGTGGAGAAGAAAGTTTTTTGTGGGATAATGTATGGTAAAAATTATGACTATTACAATATTTCTGGAGTAGTGGAAGGACTTCTTGATAAAGTTGCAAAGAAAAGAATAGACTATGAAAGAATTGAACTTTCTTTCCTTCACCCTATAAATTCTGCAAAAATAAAATTTGATGGTAAAGATATAGGTTTTGTTGGGGAGATTCATCCTGATGTAAGGGATAAGATGGAAATCAAAGGACCAGTATATGTTTTTGAACTTGAAGTAGAAGATTTGATCGAATATCTTGACAAGAGTTTCAAGGTTCAAAAGTTTTCAAAACTTCCTCCTGTGATGAGAGACTTGTCCATTGTTGTGAACAAAAATATTATTGCAAGATCGATTATGAACGAAATTGCTTTATCGAGTGAACTGATAAAGGATGTAGAATTCAAAGATATATTTGAAAGCTCACAGATAGGACCAGAAAATAAGAGTCTTACATTCTCAATAACATTCTCTCATCCAGAAAGAACACTTACTGATGAGGAAGTTAATAGTATTGTGAACGATGTAGTTAATAAACTTAAACAAAAGTTTAATGCTGAATTGAGATGAAAGTTTATATAAGAGAAAAAGAGATACAAAAAAGAGTGATACAAATTGCAAAGACAATTGAAAAAGAGATTGGAAGTAAAGAGGTTGTCTTTATTTCCAATCTCAAAGGTTCTATAATGTTTTTTAGTGATATTTTAAGAAATATAAATAGCAATAGCATAAAAATTGACTTTATAGCTACAGAAAGTTATACAGGCAAAGAAAGCAGTGGAGAAATTAAAATAGTTAAGGATTTGAGTCTTGATATATACAATAAAGATATATATCTTGTAGAGGATATACTTGATACTGGATTGACTCTCAATACTTTGGTTAATTATATAAAAGAAATACATAAACCATCTTCTATAAAGATTGTTGTTCTTCTTGACAAACCATCGAGAAGAAGAGTAAATTTAAATGTGGACTATACAGGTTTTGTAATTGAGGATAAATTTGTAGTTGGTTATGGAATGGATTATAATGAGAAATATAGAAACCTTCCATACATTGCAGTTTTAGATTAACTTTTTAAGGAGATTTTAAATGGCTAAAAAGCAGAAAGATGATTTTTTGTCTCAAAATGATAATTCTGCGAAGTATATGATAATTTTGTTGATTATAATTTCGGCTACTCTTATGTTTCTTTCTTTTTCAAATAGAAATAAAGAAGCATTGATATCATATAGCAAATTCATTACACATGTCGAGAATGATAGTGTAGTTCAGGTTATAATAGAAGGTCAGACAATAAGGGGTAAATTTAAAGATTCAATAGATGGATTCAAATATTTCAAGACTTTTATACCACTTGATGATAAAGATCTTTTGCCACTTTTGAAGCAACATAATGTAGAAGTTATAGGTGAAAAGATAAAGGATAATTTTATCCTTAATGCTATAATAAGCTCAATTATAATGGTTATAGTTTTGGCGATACTGTGGTTTATATTGTTCAGGGGTGCTCAGGGGGGAGACCCGGGTAAAGCACTATCTTTTGCCAAAACAAAGGCAAGACTTTATAAGGATACAAACAATAAGGTTAAATTCAAGGATGTGGCTGGTTGTGAAGAGGCAAAAGAAGATTTAAAAGAGATTGTAGAATTTTTGAAGAATCCTTCAAAATATACTGCTATTGGAGCAAGAATTCCGAAAGGTGTTTTGCTTGTTGGTTCTCCGGGAACAGGTAAAACTTTACTTGCCAAGGCTGTAGCTGGTGAAGCAGGTGTGCCATTTTTCAGTGTAAGTGGTTCGGAATTTGTGGAAATGTTTGTGGGTGTTGGAGCGGCAAGAGTAAGAGATTTGTTTGAACAGGGAAGAAAAAATGCACCATGTATAATATTTATAGATGAGCTTGATGCTGTTGGAAGATCCAGAGGCACAGGACTTGGTGGTTCACACGATGAAAGGGAACAAACTTTAAACCAGATACTTGTGGAGATGGATGGCTTTGATTCTTCGGAGGCATTGATAATAATGGCGGCTACCAATAGACCTGATGTGCTTGATCCAGCTTTGTTAAGACCGGGAAGATTTGACAGACAGGTTGTGGTTGATAAACCAGATGTTAAAGCAAGAGAAGAAATTTTAAAGATACATGTGAAAAAAGTTCCACTTGATGAGAATGTAGATTTAAGCGTTATTGCAAGAGG
>FQKF010071331.1_pt1 | contig 15296 bp, 12 predicted proteins | sample 1504521 | NCBI WGS metagenome assembly FQKF01 (sample SAMEA4475357, study PRJEB15587) | soil metagenome | biome: Soil; feature: Field | place: India | collected 2015-03-11 | depth 0 m
GGGTGATAGCAATAACCATGAGGGGGTGTAAAGAGAGGTTAAACGTTTAATCATTGCCTTTGGCTGAGACAAGGTAAGCCGGGCGCCCTGCGTTCTCAGAAAGCCCCCTTGTGGTTGACACATCGCCATAGTCCTCTTCCCTGCAGAGGCTACTCTTTCATTTGACAAAACCACAGGGAATCTCTACAATAATATCTCAACTTCTTTTGTGATAAGGAGACCATCATGGCTGAAAAGAAAACCCTCCCCTTTGCTTATGAGCGCAAAAATGTCTGGGACAACAAAAAGGACGAGACTCAAGCCATCTATTCGTTTGCTGATGACTACAAGCATTTTATTTCCACCTGCAAGACGGAGAGAGAGTGCGTACGATTTGTCGAAGAAGAGGCAAAGAAGCATAATTTCCACGCCTTTGAAGAGAAAAAGTCTCTGAAAGTGGGTGATAAGGTTTTCCTACGAAATGGCTATCGAAATATCTTGCTTGCCATCATTGGGAAAAGGCCCATCTCAGAAGGGGTCAATATGGTGGTGGCCCATATCGATGCTCCACGTCTGGATCTCAAGACCGTTCCCCTTATCGAGGATGGGGATATGGCCCTTTTGAAAACTCATTACTATGGGGGTATCAAAAAATACCAGTGGGTAAATATTCCCCTTGCCCTTCATGGAACGGTTATCCGAAGAGACGGTTCGAGCGTGGATCTCTGCATCGGAGAGAAAAAGGATGATCCTGTGTTTACCATCAATGATCTTCTTCCCCACCTTGCCGGGAAATCTCAGGGAGAGAAAAAGCTCCTTGACGGGGTTGAGGGAGAGAATCTTCGCTTGGTGGTGGGAAATCGCCCGATTGAGGACAAAGACCTTTCAGAACGGATCAAAGCCCTTGCTCTCAAACACCTTCATGATGAGTACGGGATTGAAGAAGAGGATTTCATCTCAGCAGAAATTGAGATTGTGCCTGCCTTTGAGGCAAGGGATATTGGCTTTGATAGAAGTATGGTAGGGGCCTATGGCCATGATGATAGGGTGTGTAGTTATGCCGCCTATAGGGCTATTCGGGACTTTGCAGGAACTCCAGAGAAAACCCTGATAGTTTTTCTTGTTGACAAAGAAGAAATTGGTTCCTATGGGGTAACGGGGATACGGTCTCGCTTTTTCCAGAATGCTTTGGGTAAACTTTTGCGTCTTCAGGATCCATCGGCACCAGAAGCGGCTTTTCGTGAGATGTTTGAGAAGAGTTTTGCCCTTTCAGCCGATGTGGGGGCCGTGATTAATCCCATGTTCAAAGAGGTTTTTGATCCGGTTGTTTCTCCTCGGATGGGATATGGGGTTATTCTTGAGAAGTATACAGGTTCCAGAGGAAAGGCAGGGGCAAGCGATGCTTCTGCTGAACTTATGGGCAAGGTGAGAAAGATCTTCAACGACAATGGCATCATCTGGCAACCGGGTTCACTCGGCAAGGTTGATGAAGGGGGCGGTGGTACGGTGGCTTATTACCTTGCGGACCTTGGGATTCAGGTGGTGGACTGTGGCGTAGGGGTGGACGGCATGCATTCTCCTTTTGAGGTGATAAGCAAAGCAGACCTTCACCAGGCTTATGAGGGATACAAGGCCTTTTTGAAGGATGCCTGAGATGGAAACCATCTTTGATCATCATCCCACCCCGGAAGAAATCAAGGCTCTTTTTGGGGAAATGATTGACGAGAGAAACTATGAGGTTTTGGATCAGGCGAATGAGTATGGGGTTATTTATCAGCTGTACCGACTGCGAGGAGACGAAGAAAAAGCCGCTTTTTACTACCATAAAATGGAGAAGCTATGAATCACCGTTTACCAGCTGAATGGGAAAGTCAGGATGGGATTCTTCTTGCCTGGCCGCACGAAAAAAGTGATTGGGCGCCGATTCTTCCAGAAGTAGAAAAGACCTATGAATTATTGATAGCGGCTATTACCCGTTTTGAGAAGGCTGTGGTGATTGTCCCCGAGGGGAGAAGTAAACTCTTTCGTTCCCGGTTGCTTGATACGGGTTCACAAGAAGCCAATCTTATTCTTGTAGAACTTCCCACCAATGATACGTGGGCGAGGGACTTTGGTTTTCTTACGGTTGTTGATAAAAAGGGACGAAGGAAGTTGTTGGACTTTGGGTTCAATGGCTGGGGACTCAAGTTTGTAGCCTGTGAAGACAACCAGGTGAATCGTCGGCTTTTTCGTGCTGGTCTTTTTCGGCGAGGGGTTTCTCTTTCGACGATTGGGCTTATTCTTGAAGGGGGGAGTATTGAAAGCGATGGACAGGGGACTCTGATGACCACTTCCACCTGTCTTCTCTCTCCCAACCGGAACCCCCATCTCTCTCGTGGGCAGATTGAGAGGGCTCTTCGTCGCTATCTTGGGGCAAGGCGCGTGCTGTGGGTAGAACATGGGTATTTAGCAGGTGATGATACAGATTCCCATATTGATACTTTAGCACGGTTTGCCAGTCCGAAGATGATTCTCTATGTGAGTTGTGAGGATCCGGCGGATGAACATTATCAGGCGCTCAAAGAGATGGAGAACGATCTCAAGCGTTTCCGTACTCCTGAAGGCAGACCCTATACCCTCATTCCTCTTCCTATGCCAGCGGCGCGCTACGATGAGGAGGGAAATCGTCTTCCGGCCACCTATGCCAACTTTCTTTTTGTGAATGGGGCTGTCATTGTCCCCACCTATCATGATGAGGTAAATGACCCAAAAGCCCTTCGTCTTTTTCAAGAGGTTTTCCCTGAGAGGGAGATTATTGGAATTCCCGCTCTTTCTCTCATCAAACAACATGGCTCTATCCATTGTGTGACTATGCAGATCCCACAGGGGGTGCTTGTATGACATACAAAATCGCTCTTGTTCAGATGGCCTGTAGTCAAAACCCTGAAGCTAATCTCAAAAAAATAGGTCAGGCTATTGAGGAAGCCGCTCAGAAAGAGGCCAAGCTTATCTGTCTTCAGGAACTTCACAATACGCTCTATTTTTGTCAGGAAGAGGATGTGAGGTATTTTGATCTTGCTGAACCTATTCCCGGGCCAAGTACTGAGTATTTGGGCAAACTTGCCGGGAAGTATGGGGTGGTGATTGTCAGTTCTCTTTTTGAAAAAAGGGCACCGGGGCTCTATCACAATACGGCGGTGGTAATAGAAAAAAATGGAGAGATCGCCGGCATCTATCGCAAGATGCATATTCCTGATGATCCAGGTTTTTATGAGAAGTTCTATTTTACGCCGGGGGATTTGGGATTTCGGCCGATAGAAACCTCTCTTGGGAAAGTGGGGGTTCTGGTTTGCTGGGATCAGTGGTATCCGGAAGCCGCCCGTCTCATGGCTTTGCAGGGGGCAGAGATCCTTGTGTATCCCACCGCTATTGGTTGGGATCCTGCTGATCCAGAGGAGGAGAAGCTTCGCCAGAGAGAAGCCTGGATGACGGTGCAGAGGGGACATGCGGTAGCCAATGGGTGTTATGTGGTGGCTGTGAATCGCACAGGGTTTGAAAAATGGGAAGGGGTGAAAGGGATTCAGTTCTGGGGGACAAGCTTTGTAGCGGGTCCTCAAGGAGAAATCCTGGTTCAAGCTGGAACGGAGGAAACCATTCTCGTTGTTGATATTGATCTGCAAAGGGTGGAGAACGTTCGTCGGATATGGCCTTTTTTCCGGGATAGGCGAATCGATGCCTTTTCTGATCTCACCAAACGCTACATTGACAGGAAAGAGTTATGAGAGAAGCCCTTCTCTGCACAAAAAATCCCCACAAAGTCGTCGAAATTCAGCAGATTCTTCCCATGTTTCGGTGGGTGACGTTAGAGGAGGTGGGTTTTTCTCTTGAGATCCCCGAGGAGGGGAATACCTTTGAGGAAAATGCCACCCAGAAGGTTGTTTTTGTGAAGAGGCATCTGAATTCTTCTCTTCTTTCTGTTTCTGATGATTCAGGGCTTGAGGTGGATGCCCTGAATGGTCGTCCCGGGGTTCATTCGGCTCGTTATCTCGGAAATGATCGTGATTACACCAGAAAATGTCTTGGGCTTCTTTCCGAACTTGGCGATACTCCTTTTGAAAAAAGAACCGCTCGTTTTGTTTGTGTGGTGGCGGTTTTTCTTCCCTCGGGGGATATTTTCACCTTTCGAGGAACCTGCGAAGGGCGTATAGGATACGAGATGCGGGGGAGCGGAGGGTTTGGTTTTGATCCTATTTTTTTGCCGGAAGACTACCACTATAAAAAAAGCCTGGCCGAGCTTTCTCCTGAGGAAAAGAATGCCATCAGCCATCGAGGAAGGGCTTTTCGTGCCTTTCATCAGTGGGTAGAGCAGGAGGGAAAAAGGTATGGGCTCATTTGATCCCTATCGGGCGCTTTTCTGTTATCTCACCGGTGAATGGCCTGATCCTCTTGCCCGGGAAAGTTTCACTCAGGCTTCCGAGGATGAGCTTTCTCTCGCTTTGGAAAAGGTGAGACAGAAGGTTCTTGCCTGTCAGGGCTGTAGCCTCTATCAAACAGCCAAGCAAAGTGTTTTTGCTGATGGGAATCCCCATACCCCTCTTGTCTTTGTGGGAGAAGCCCCTGGTGAAGAAGAGGATAACCAGGGACTTCCCTTTGTGGGAAGAGCGGGGAGACTTCTCACCGCCACACTGGAAAAATTCGGGGTGAGTCGAAGCCAGGTCTATATTTGCAACATTCTTAAACATCGTCCCCCGGGAAACCGTACCCCAACACTTGAAGAAACCATAGCCTGTACGCCCTTTTTGAAGGAACAGATAGAACTGATTCAACCAAAATTGATCGTGGCCTTGGGGAATTCTGCCGCCAAATATCTTTTGGCCACAGAAGAGGGAATTACCAAAACGAGAGGACAGGAACACAAGAGTATCTTAGGGTTTCCGGTGTTTCCCACCTTTCATCCTGCCGCGGTGCTTCGGAATTATGTGGCGTACTATCCTCTCTTTGAAGCGGATATTCATGCGGCCCTCCAGAGGGTTGGTTTATGCCAAAAGTAGCTGATGTCTATCTTCCTGTTCCTCTGGATCAGCCTTTTTCCTATCTTGTGGAGGACGCTACACCTCTTTATGGACGGGTGGAGGTAACCCTTCGGGGCCAGCGTATGATTGGGGTGGTGGGGGCTCTCAAAGAGCCTGAGGAAGTCAAAGCCTCGTATGAGATAAAACCTGTGGAAAGGGTTATCGATCACACTCCGATTATGACAGAGGCTACCTGGCAAATGGCCAACTGGATCAGCGAGTATTATGTCTCGCCGTTGGGGGAGGTTCTTGGTACTCTTCTCCCAAAGGCTAAGCGTCCTACCCCTCTTTTTCATACTCCTGTTTCCCCAAAGTCTTTGTACAAACTCAACCCCGAGCAGCAGAAGGTTTTTGAGACTGTTGTACCCCATCTGGGAACTCCCAAACCCTTTCTTCTTCATGGGGTAACGGGAAGCGGCAAAACCGAAGTGTACAAACATTTGGTTGCCCGTTGCCTTGAGATGGGGAAAACAGCCCTTATTCTTCTTCCGGAGATAGCCCTCACTCCTCAGATGGTAGAACGTTTCTCTCAGGTTTTTGGTGATGTAATAGCCCTCTACCATAGTCGTCTCTCGGCTGGTGAACGTCTTCACGAGTGGCTTCGGTGTTTGAAAGGGGAAGCGAAAGTGGCCATTGGACCACGTTCTGCGATTTTTCTTCCAATGCAGAATCTTGGCCTCATCATCATTGATGAGGAACATGAACCCTCCTATAAATCCCAGGAAAGTCCTCGCTATCATGCCCGTCAGGTGGCTTTTTATCGTTCTCAGAGGGAGAAGGCTACCCTTCTTCTTGGTTCCGCGACCCCTCAGATAGAAACCTATTACCATGCCCTTCAGGGAAAGCTCACCATAGTGAAACTCTCTACCCGTCATGGAACAACCCCTCTCCCTTCTGTGCATATCATTGACCTCAAGGCATCCAAAGAAGAGGAGAAGAATACCATTTTGAGCACTCCTCTGCTTCAAGCTATGGTGACAACCCTTTCTCAGAAGAGGCAGGTGCTGCTTTTTCTCAATCGAAGGGGATTTGCGCCGGTTCTTTTCTGTCCTGATTGTGGGCATAGTTTTACCTGTCCCCACTGTGATGTAGCTCTCACCTATCACAAGAAGAAAAATTCTCTTGTTTGTCATCATTGTGGCTATACGAAAACTCCACCGGACACCTGTCCGGAGTGTCATGGGATGGGTCTCAAGGAGATAGGGATAGGAACCGAGCGTCTTGAGCACTTTCTTTCTGAACATTTTCATGGCTATCGTACCATCAGGCTTGATCTTGACACCACCACCCACAAACATAGCTTTGATACCATGATTCAGCAAATACGAAACCATGAGTATGATATTATTGTGGGAACTCAGATGATGGCCAAAGGGCATGATATTGAAAAGTTAGATCTTGTAGGGGTTATTTTGGCTGATATAGGCCTTCAGATACCGGATTTTCGGGCTTCTGAGCGCACCTTTGTCCTTATCACGCAGGTCGTAGGGCGAGCCGGGAGAAGGGAGACACCTGGAGAGGCCTATATCCAGACCTATCTTCCTTCCCATCCAGCTATTACGTTTGGGGCTAAGCAGGATTATGAGGGTTTTTACCAGCAGGAGATTCTCAAGAGGAAGGAGTTTTCCTATCCCCCCTTTGTTCGATTGGGACGGGTGGTTATTCGAAGTGATGACAAAGGGAAGCTTACGCACTTTCTTGCTTCTCTTGAACCTTCTCTCAACTCTTTTCGACAGCATCATCAGGGAAAGGCCCTTATTCTCGGACCCTTCCCCTGTCCATTTGAAAAGTTGAAAAATACCTATAGATACCATATAATGATAAAATCGAAAACGGTAGAAAGCATTCAGGCCTTTTTTCGGCTGATGAAGGAAGAGATGAAGCGCAACAAAAAAACTTCAGGGCTTTATCTTGAGCTTGATCTTGATCCTTTTCATCTTTTATAGCGATGAATAAGACAAAAGGAGCATGGGCTGATGCAGGAACTTACCAAACGTTCCTTTACCAAGATAAAGATTATCTTTGGTATTGTGTATGGGTATATGGCTATTGCCCTGGCCACGGTGATGTTTTTTCAGATTATTCGCAGTGTGGAGTACTTTCAGAAAGCCCAGCTCAACCGTGCCCGTGTTCGATTTATTCCCGCTTATCGAAGTGTTATTTATGACAGGAATCTTCAAACGCAGCTTGCCTATAATGTGAAGTCTCTCAGTCTTGTGGTGATTCCCGGTCTTCTTCCTTCGGGAACCAACCGCACAATGGTGATTGAAAACCTTGCTGTTCTTCTCAATACTTCATCTTCCAATATCAATGCCATGATCGAAGAACAGGCCCTTGATAAATTTACGCCTATTGTCATTGCTTCCGATATTGATGCAAAAACCATGGTTCGTTTTGCTGAGCATCAGGAGAACTTCCCCGGTGTGTACATGGAAAACCTGCCACGACGATTTTATCCCCTGGCTGAGAAGGCTGCGCATCTTCTTGGTTATACCGGTATCATCAGCAAGGCGGAGTACCAGCAACTCAAGGATGATCCTGAGTATTATGCGGGTGCTATTGTGGGCAAAATGGGAATTGAAAAACAATACGACAAGCAACTTCGTGGTAAAAAGGGTATCATGAACCGTGTGGTAGATGCCAAGGGAAAACTTATTCGTGAAGAGATTGCCGAGGAACCGCAGCATGCCCAGCCGGTCGTGCTCACCATTGATGCCAGACTTCAGGCCATGGCCTATGACCTTTTAGCAGGGAGAAATGGGGCAGTCGTTGTTTCAAAACCCTATACAGGAGAGGTTCTTGCGCTGGTGAGTAGTGCTTCATTCAATCCCAATGTCTTTTCCGATAGATACAGCCGGGAGGAATTTTATATCATCCGGGACAATGAAAACAAGCCCTTTCTCAACCGTGCTATTCAGGGAATCTATCCCCCCAGTTCTACCTTCAAGCTTATTTCTGCGGTGGCTATTCTTGCCAGTGGGATTGATGTGAATCGGATAGTGTATTGTCGTGGCTCAATGAGGATTGCCAACCGTATTTTTAATTGCTGGGATGTTCATCATGCGGAAAACTTTTTTGATGGGATTGCAAACTCTTGTGATGTTTACTTCTATACCATGGGATTGGAGGTCGGCAAGGACAAAATTTTGGCGTATGCGAGGGATTTTGGCATCCAGGAAAAAACCGGTATTGATCTCCCGGGAGAGGCGAAGGGGCTCATTCCTGAGGAAGCCTGGTTCAAACGTCGATATAATCGACCGTGGAGTCCTGGAGATACTGCCAATATCAGTATTGGTCAGGGAGATCTTCTCATTACTCCTGTGGGTCTCAACAAGATGACGGCCGCTATTGCGAACAGGGGAACGGTGTATCGGCCATTTCTTCTCAAGGCCATCATTGATGAAGTGACAAGAGAGACCCTCTGGGAAAATAAACCGCAGGTTCTTCGAAAGGTGGTGCTTCCTGAAACGTCCTTTGACCTGTTGCAAAAGGCTATGTACAAGGTGACCACCGAAGGAACGGCACGATGGGTGCAATATGCCACACCCTATCCTATCGCAGGAAAGACCGGGACAGGAGAAGCAGGCAAGGACAAGGAGACCCATGCCCTTTTCACAGCTTTTGCTCCCTATGGCTCTTCCAATCCTGAGGATTATATTGTGGTCACGGTGGTGGTGGAACATGGAGGCGGGGGATCAGCAGCTGCGGCTCCTATTGCGGTGAAGCTTATTGACTATTATTTTCGAGAGATTCATCCGCTCAATCCAAACCAGTTTAAGAGGTAGCCTATGTGGAAAAGACTGTTTCGAAACGTTGATTGGTTTCTTGTTCTTATTCCTCTTCTTCTCACGTGTATAGGGATTCTTTTTATTTATAGTACAGGTATTACGGCAACGGGAGAAAATACAGGCAAATACCTTCGCCAGCTTATCTGGGTGGGGATAAGTCTTTTGGTGTTTTTGGTTATTCTGTGGGTGGATTATTACCGGTGGGTGGAGCTTTCGTCGTATTTTTATATTCTTGGTATTCTTCTTTTGATTCTCACCCTTCTTGTAGGGAAAAACATCCGTGGTTCGCGAAGCTGGTTTGGGATTGGGGGGCTTGGTATTCAGGCTTCGGAGGTGATGAAGATTTTTTATATTCTCTTTTTGGCTAAATACCTTGCCAATGCTCCTGTGATAGAAAAGAGGGTTCAGGTGTTTTTGGTGTCTTCGTTCATTGCTGTGATTCCCATCGGGCTTATTCTTCTCCAGCCTGATTTAGGGACGTCGCTTGTGTATATTCTTATCTTCCTTGCGATGGGGTATGTGGGGATGGTGGATACCCGTTTTATTCGTTATCTTTTGATAGTTGGGCTGGTGGGTTCTGTGGTGATTCTTCTTATTGCTCTCTATAAATATTATCTGGAGGTGGGGAACCCGCCGCTTCCCCTAATTGATATGCTTATTGATTTCAAAACCCTTTTCAGTATTGCGTTGGCTCTTCTTCTTTATTCTCTTTTTACCGCTATCATTGATTTTTTCAATCCTGTGGATTGGATCAAGAAGATACTTCCCTTTTCTATTTTTAGCGGGATGGGGTTTCTCATGGCCGCCGGTGCGGTCAAGGTTTTGAAAAGTTATCAGTGGAAACGTATTCTTGTGATGATCAATCCTGAATTTGACAAAGCAGGGGCGGGGTATAATGTGATACAGTCCCGTATTGCCATTGGTTCGGGAGGCCTTTTTGGCAAAGGGCTTTTCCGCGGGACGCAAAACCAGCTAGGCTTTCTCCCGGAAAAGGATACGGATTTTATCTTTTCTATCATTTGTGAGGAACTCGGGCTTATAGGGGCTCTTCTCGTCTTGGGGCTCTTTTTTCTCTATTTCTCGTATATGTTTGCCATTATCAAGGAGGCGAAGGATAAAGAGGGGACTCTGGTTACCATCGGGATCTTTACGATGTTTGCCAGCCACGTGATCATCAATACAGGGATGGCCCTGGGTATCCTCCCCGCAACGGGGCTTCCCCTTCCCTTTATCAGTTATGGTGGTTCGGCCTACCTTGCCTTTGCGATGGGCGCGGCGCTTCTTATCAATATTCATTCAAGGCGTTTTGTGCATTAGAGGGAAAGTCTGAAAAGGGACTATGGAGATGTTTTAGCAAATGGTTTTGCTTGAAATAGGGGAAGAGCTTTTTTCATGATGAATTGTTTTTGTGGGTTTATACTTTTTGGGGTTTGACGTTTGTGAGGAAGGGGGTTAAGCGTATTTTTTTCTTTTCATGTACTCGTCGAAATCCCCCAAGATGAGAATCCCCTTTTTGTACACAATGACATTGTGATAACGCGAGGTAACATCGAGTTTTTGGTTATCAATGGCTAAAGAGACGTTTTCATAGATCGTATCATGGATGATAATGGTTCTCTCAAGTTCATTTTGTTTTTGTGAGAGCTCCCACAGTTGTTTTCTTTCTTGCTGGATCTGGCTTATCTGCAGCGAGAGGTTTTGATAGGTTTTCACCTGCTGGGCGAGTTCCTGTTTTTTGGCAAGGGGGAGTTGTTTGACCTTCTCGCCCAAGATGCGGATGATCTGAATGGTTTTTTCGTACTTCTCTTTTTCAGCCGTAAGTTTTTTCTCCATCTCGGCTAACTTCTGGCTTCGGAGAAACATCTCCGATTGTTTGAAGTTGGTGAGTTTGGCTGTGGTGTAAAATCCCTTTTCGTTTCCCAAGAACTTGGTTTCAATCTCCAGCCCGGCCTCAGCACTTCCACCCACAATAGCCCCTTTGCCTTCTTTGCATAGAATGGTTTCTTTGGCAATCAGGTGGGCTTCGACGGCTTCGTACAGGATGGTGATGGTTTTTCTTGCCCGAAGTGTGGCACTTCTGACGGTGTGAACCACAATGTCCCCATCGGAGACGAGAGAGGTTTGATAACCTATCACCAGTCCATGAACGGTGATACCCCCTTCATGGGAAAAGATCTTTGACTGTTCGACATCCCCTATGATCACAATATTGCCTTTGGCTTCAATGTGGTTTCCTGCGCCAACATTTCCCCGGATTTCCACATCTTCGTTGAAAACCATTGGCTGGCTATGGGGTGGGATTCCTGTTTCGATGATCTTCATACAACCCTATACCATGTTCATCAGTTTGGTAAGATAGGGTAAAAGAGTTTCCCCTTCGTCGGGATAACTGGCAATGGAGGTCTGGACCTGGATGGGAATTTCTCCCTGATGAGAAAACACCTCGGCTACTAACTGATGAAGCGTCTCTACCATGACCTCCACATCAGAGGAGGGGACGCCGGTGAAGATGAAAAGAAACCTCTCAAGGTCATAATGAATCCACTGAGAGAGAGAAGAAGAGAAACTGTCCACTATCTTGTGCTCAAAGGTATGGAGAAGAGAAAGCGTCTGTTCTTCGGAATAAAACTCCGGGTATTTTGAGAGGTTGTTGAGTTTGAGATAGAGAAGGGACATCCCTACCCCGAATTCCCTTGCTTTTTGGGCCTCGGTACGGAGAGTCATATAGAGACTCTCAAAGGGGTTGTGAACAGACTTTTCCCTGATCCACTGCGAGAGGAGGAGGGGAGGGGCAATCTGAGAGGCAATGATGGCCAAGAGATTGAGGGTTTCTGTATCAACGGTAGAGACGGGCTGATTGTCCATAGAGGTAATCACAAGGGCTCCGACCCGTCTTTTTACTGTAGAAAGCGGGAGAAAGATGTAGGGTGTCTTGGACCAGGAAGAAGAAGAAATAAGCTTGGGTTGATTGTCGGCAAAGCTCGCTTCTTCTTCCGGAGAGAGCGAATATATTTGATCCACCTGGAATCCCTCTACTTGATAACAGGAAGCCACCCTAGCTTTTCCTTGCTGAAAGGCAAGGAGAAAAGAGGATGTGACCCCAAACCCCGTGGCTAACGTCTCTTGAAGAAGAGAGGTAATCAGATCAAAATCATCACTCGAATTGATAAGGGTACTGATCTCATAGAGAGCGGAGAGCTGTTTGAGTTTTCTATCGAGGTCCTGATAGGCCTTTTGAAGGGAGGTATAAAGGTGAGCATTTTCAAGGGCACTTCCCGCGAGAGAGGCTACTGCTTCAATAAAATGATAATCCTCTTCCTGGTAATTTCCTTCTCCTCGTGGCCCGAGAAGAAGAAATCCATTCCAGCCATTTTTGCTGAGAAGGGGAACGAGAAGGTAAGATTTCGAGAGGCTTGAAAAATACCCTTCTCCCCTGAAATCCCGTACGACTCCCCTGGAAAAGAGAGACTCTATGCTAAAGTCAACCCTGGACTCGATATTCTCCATCCCCTGTTGCTGGGCAAGAAAATATGAGGTATCCTCTTTTTGATAGATGGCTACTTCAGAGAGTTGAAATTGCCCCATCAGGGTAAATAAGAGGATCTGGAGAAGTTCATCACTTTGAAGTGTGGCTCCAAGCTCTTTATTGATCTCTAAAAGGGTCTGAAGTTCCAGAAGTTTTTTCTCGTAGTTAATCGAAGGATGTTGGATGCTAAAACGGTAATACTTTGCCTTTTCCCTCAGTCCCATACGGTATCCTATAAGCCAAGTTTTTCCATGATCTTCATATAGAGATCATAGTATTCAGACTGGGCGAATTCCTTGATCTTTTCCTCGGGGAGATCGGCGAGGAGATTGTCAAGGTACTGGATTACTTTGCGGAGTTCTTCTCGTGTGGTTCCGCTCAAGGTGTCAAGGTTGGTTTCAATCACCTGTCGGCGATCCATCTCCTCTGCTACGGGAGCTTCCATATAGGCCTCACTGACAATCGGTTCGGAAATCTCTTCGTTAGCGGTTACGCCAAGATCGGCTAAAGAAACCTCCACGGTTTCGGCCTCTTCGAGAGGGGGGAGGGTCTCTTCAGCACCAAGGAGTGATTCCGTTTCATTCTCTAAAGACTCCACGTCTGGTTCAGCAATTTCAATGAGCTGATTGAGATCCTGCTGTTTAATCTCTTCTATCTTCTCTTCTTCGGCAATCATGGACTCAAAACTTTCTGGTGAGAGAGGAACCTCGGTTTCAACGGGTATCTCCAGTCCTCTTTCCAGTTCAGAGAGGCTTTCTTCTGGTCCAGCTGAGGCAATCTCGATATTGCCCTCTTCTTCCTCGGGAGTAGCGGAAGAAATCGAGAGAGGGGGTTCTTCCGTGACTTCAATGTTGTTGAGTTCTTCAAGGGAAAGGGCTATGGGTTCGTTTTCATCTTCTACCGTAGGCTGGAGATCAGGGATAGCCGAAAGATCAAACTGGAAGTCAACATCTTTTGCTTCTTCTGTGGGAGAAGTTATTTCAGAAACGAGAGGGCTTTCACCCACTTCAATGACGGTAGGTTCTGCTTCTACCATCTCAATCGTTTCAGGGGAGGCCTCCTCGATAACAAGACTTTTACTTCCTTCTTCTTCGACCGCAAACGGAATGGGTTCTTCATCAAGGGTAATAGGTTCAAGAGAAATCTCTTCTGCCTCAAGAAGAACGGGCTCCTGAGGGGTAGAAGTGGGAAGTTCTTCGCTTGAGAGCATCGAAGAAGGCTCATTCACAACCTTGTCGAGCTCTTCTAAATCAGGGAGAGGAACCTCAGGCTCTCTATCAGGCCCCGTGATGCCTTCTCGGAGTACTTCTGTTGGTTCTGAGGTATAGATGGTCTCTTGACCAGCGGAGGCCTCATTTTCTACGATGAGTTCAAAGTTTTCCTCTAAAGGCACATGGTTTTTGGTGCTTTCGACGTATATCCGTTCTCCTTGGGAAGCAACCTCCTCGGGAGCAATCAGGGTTTCAGGAATGGTTTCCTCCACCGGGGGAAGAATCACCTCCTCCCCTGCTTCTTCAGGGATGACCTCAACGCCGCCAATGGTATCGCCGTAGAGGAACTTGTCCAGTTCGTCTCCACTGAGACTGATAATCTCATCCTTGTCGTTAATCGGACGGCTTTCTTGAGGTGATATCTCTTCTACTACTTCTTCCTGGGGAATTTCTGGTTCTTCTCTGATGGCTACTTCTTCTGTGGGAGCTTCTTGAATGGGTGGTTCTTCCTCAGAGAGGAGATTGATGGTTTCTTCTTTTTCGATAGTGGGTACCTCGAGCTCCTGGGGAGGGACTTCTTCTCCCTCGGAGACGGGGACAGGTCCACCAAACTCAAGTTCGTCAACATTGAGGGATTCGATAGAGGGAGCCTCTGTCATACCTGTTGGGAGGGTTTCTGGGGGTGTGATAGGTGCTTCCTCGAGAGAGGAAAGAGGGGGAGTCTGAGAGGGGCTCATTCCTTCCGCTGGAGCTATGCCTGCTTGAGGGGAGGTGATGGTGAGGTTTTCAGCCTGGATGGTGATAGAGGGAGCAGAAAGCTTGATTTCTTCCGGTTCGAGAGAAAAACTCCCCGAAAGAGGAATGGGACCAGTTTCAGCCGCAGGTGCTCCACCTCCACCAGCACCCCCTTCTCCGGTTCCTCCTGCCGGTCCTCCAAAAGAGGCTGTGCTGATCTGAATGTTTTCGATGTTGCCGATACTTCCTACCTCCATTGTCCCGGGAGAAGAGGCAAACTCCTGAGGAAGGGGTTCTTCAAACTCTCGAAGATCTATATCATCAAGCGTAATCGTTTCAATATCCATGTCAAGTTCAAAATCGTCGATAATTTCATGGCTCCCATTTGGCATACCTTGCTCCTTTCCACAGTTTTATCCCAGCAGGTTGAGATTCTTCTGGTCATCCGGGGTATCGCCTCGTTGCTGAGACAAGAGAATCTCCCATGCCTCCTTGAGGGTGGTCATGAGTTTTGTGACCTCATCGATGATGGTAATATCCTTGGCCACATTGGCCTCAATCAGGCGTCTGTTGATATACATGTAGAGGCTATAGAGGTTCTGGGCAATCTCACCTGCCTCAAAGTTCAGGGAACTGATGAGTTCAAGAACAATATCCTGGGCTTTGAGAAGGTTGTTGTGGGCCACATCGAGCTTTTTGTTGCGGATGGCTTCCTTGGCAATTCCTAAGAAACGGATAGCCCCCTGATAGAGCATAACGACTAACTTTAGCCCACTGGCTGTTTCAATGTCCACCTCTTTGTAGCTCTGATAGCCTTCCATGGAATGCTCCTTTGTCTTTTTTTCTCTTATTACCATCGGCATTTGATAGGCATTTCTTGAAAGGTTTTTGGTAAAAACTCTTTGTTTTGCTTCTGGCTTTTTTTGTTTGTATGTTGGTATTTTAGCCAAAAGGAGTATTTGGTTGAGATAGGAAGGTTTTGAGACCTTTGCACATTCGTGCAAAG
>FQKF010120163.1_pt1 | contig 15295 bp, 11 predicted proteins | sample 1504521 | NCBI WGS metagenome assembly FQKF01 (sample SAMEA4475357, study PRJEB15587) | soil metagenome | biome: Soil; feature: Field | place: India | collected 2015-03-11 | depth 0 m
GCAGGAGCGCGGCATCACCATCACCTCCGCTGCTACGAAGTGTTCCTGGGAAGTGGACGGCCAGAAATACGACTTCAACATTATTGACACACCAGGCCACGTGGACTTCACCGTGGAGGTCAACCGCTCGCTGCGCGTACTCGATGGTTTAGTATTCCTCTTCTCTGCCGTGGATGGCGTGGAACCGCAGTCCGAAACGAACTGGCGTTTGGCTGATAATTATAAAGTTCCGCGCATCGGCTTCGTCAACAAGATGGACCGTGTAGGCGCCGATTTTTTCAACGTCGTCAAAGACATGAAGGCCAAGCTAGGCGCCAATGCCGTGCCGCTGCAGGTACCTATTGGCGCGGAAGATAACTTCAAAGGCGTTGTGGACCTGGTTACCAACCAGGCTATCATCTGGAACGAGCATGACATGGGCATGACCTATCAAGTAGTGCCTACACCTGCCGACTTAGTGGATACAGTGCAGGAATATCGCCAGAAATTGATTGAGGAAATCGCTACCTACGACGACACACTGTTAGAGAAATTCTTCGAGGATCCAGACTCGATCACTATCCCCGAAATACGGGCCGCCATTCGCGCCGCCGTATGCGACATGAAAATGACACCAGTGATGTGCGGCTCGGCCTACAAGAATAAGGGTGTACAGGCTTGCTTAGATGCTGTGTGTTACTACCTGCCTTCGCCAATTGATATTGAGGCCGTCAAGGGCACAGACCCGCGCACCGATGCTGAGATTTCGCGCAGGCCAACGGTGGACGACCCTTTCTGCGCACTAGCATTCAAAATCGCTACCGACCCTTTTGTGGGTCGTCTGTGCTTCATCCGCGTGTACTCGGGTCAGCTGGATGCTGGCTCGTACGTGCTGAATACGCGTACTAACTCGAAGGAGCGCATCAGCCGCCTGTATCAGATGCACGCCAACAAGCAAAACCCCATTGACCGCGTCGAAGCCGGCGACATCGCCGCTGCCGTAGGCTTTAAAGACATTCGCACCGGCGATACGTTGTGCGACCTGGAAGCGCCCATCGTCTTGGAGAGCATGGTATTCCCCGAACCGGTGATTGGTCTGGCCATTGAACCCAAGACGCAAAAAGACCTGGATAAACTAGGTATGGCCCTGGCCAAGCTGGCCGAAGAGGACCCGACCTTCCGTGTGCAATACAACGAAGAAACCAACCAGACGGTCATCTCCGGCATGGGTGAATTGCACTTGGAGATCATCGTGGACCGCCTGCGCCGTGAGTTCAAAGTAGAGTGCAACCAAGGCGCCCCACAGGTGAACTACAAAGAGGCTCTGACCGCCACCGTTACGCATCGCGAACGTTTGAAGAAGCAAACGGGCGGCGCTGGTCTGTTTGCTGAAATGGAATTCGAACTCGGCCCGGCTGACCCGGCGTTTTTGGAAAGCGAAGACTTCAAGAGCGGGCGCAAAAAACTGCAGTTTGAGTGGGGCATCGTAGGTGGTGCCATTGACAAAAACTACATCAAACCCATCACGGATGGTTTCACCAAAATGATGAGCCAGGGTGTACTGGCCGGCTACAACATTGACTCCATGAAAGTGCGCGTCATTGACGGCATGATGCATGCGGTGGACTCTAAGCCCATCGCCTTCGAACTATGTGCTCAGGAGGGCTTCCGCCAGGCGGCGCCTAAGTGCAAGCCACAGATCATGGAGCCGATCATGAAACTCGAGGTCATCACCCCTGAGGAATATGTCGGTCCCGTCATCGGTGACCTCAACCGCCGCCGCGGTATGCCTAAGGGTCAAGAAACCCGCGCCGGCGGTGCTATTGCCATCCAGGCAGAAGTACCACTGTCGGAAATGTTTGGCTATGTAACAGCCCTGCGCACGCTCACCTCAGGGCGGGCTTCCTCGACGATGGAGTTCTCGCACTACGCGCCTGCACCGGAAAACATTGCCAAGCAAGTCATTGAAAAAGCACGCGGAACGGCCAAGAACTAACCCGACTGCTTTTTTTAGCAGAAGCCAAGCCCACTTTCTTAGAGACTCAGGAGAGTGGGCTTTTTGCTAATATTGACAAAAATCAGCGCCTGTAAATTTCAAATCCATCTCTACTTTTGTGGCCTAGAAATTCGGTCTGATTTTTGGTTTTAATCCATTCCATCAACCATTTTAACAACAAATCCGTATGTCTTACATGAAAAACATGAACACGTTAAAGTTGTGGCTCCTGCTGCTGCTTGGGAGCACCCTCGCAGTTGTATCTTGCCGCCGCAATGAGGTGGAACAGCCTCGAAGACTGGCTCGCGAATTCGACAGCGAAGTCTATCTGCGCTGGAACGATGTGTTCTTAGAGATCGACCGCTACGCCGTCGGTTATCGTCCGGGCCCAATTCCTCACGCTTTGGGCTATTTGGGTTTTGCTTCTTATGAAGCTGTTGTGCCGGCTATCCCGGAGCTTAACAGCCTCGCGCGTCTGTATCCAGAGCTTCAGATGCCTAAATTCGACGAAAGCCTTGAATATCACTGGCCGGCGGTCGTGAACGAAGTGTATGGCTATCTGATGAAGCGCTTCTTCTTTCACATGGAGAATAGCCACCCGGGCGAGTTTGCTAAGATCGAGCGCACGCGCCGTGTCTTGTACGCTAAGTTTGCAGAGGAAACGACGCCTGAAATTTTAGAGCGCTCAGTCCAGCGCGGCATCGAAGTGGCTCGAGCTTTCTACGAGTGGGAGCGCACTGACCCGGCTGCACACAATGCCTTTCTGACTCCACAGCCTACTTACAACGCTCCCAAAGGGCCTGGCTTCTGGGAGCCGACAGTGCCCGACTTCACGCGGGCGCTCTTCCCCTTCTGGGGTCAGGTCCGCACATACGCCCTGCGTGAGGAAGAGCAGCTGTGTCCCCCACCCATCCCTTACAGCGAACATCCATTATCGCTGTTTTTTAATCAGGGCATGGAAGTGTACCTAACGGTGAAAAACATCAAAGAAAACGGCCCGGGCGCCTACGAGCAGCGATGGTTAGGCGAATTCTGGAGCGACGACATCCTCGGACTTACCTTCTCGCCGCCGGCTCGTCCAGTTGCCATAGCCAATCAGATTGCTGCTGCTGAAAAGCTGAACCTAGCCGAAGCTGCTGAATTGTATGCCAAAATGGGCATGGCCCTTAACGACGCTGGTGTGGCCTTGTGGAACTCCAAGTATGTCTACTCCCTGGAGCGCCCGGTATCGTACATCCGCCGCGTCATTTCCCAGTACTACCCGGATGCCGCCAATTGGCTGACCATTCTGAACGATCCAGTGGGGGGCTTTGAAGGCGTTACGCCGTCTTTCCCGGCGTATCCTTCAGGGCATGCAGGCTTTGGCGGCGCAGGTGCAAAGATTCTTTCCTCGCTGTACGAGTACAACGAACGTCGTCCCGGTACGTATAGCTTCACTGATCGTTGCCATATTTATCGCACGGAATTTAACGGCACGCCGCGCACGCTTGCTTCTTTTTACGACTTTGCCTTCGAAAATGCCTACTCTCGCGTCCCATTGGGCGTACACTTCCGCATGGACTGCGATGCCGGCGTCCGATTAGGCGAATTGGCTGCTCAGCGCATCTTAGAATTGCCCTGGAAGCGTCGCTAAACAGCCTGTGCGTAGATTTTATGCATAAAAAACCCTCGTGGTCATCTGACTGCGAGGGTTTTTTACGCCATGGCCAGAACAGGTCGCTTTGAATAAGGCCTCCACTAAGGAACAGATTTTTTGAAAAAAGTCCCTCTGACTGTCGGCGCCTGTGTTCAGAGAAACTCCAGAATGCGCTGTGCTGCACGTTCTGACGCGCCCGGGCCGCCCAAGCGCTCACGCAATTCGCGGTAGCCCGCCCGTATCGCTTCGGCCTGTGCAGGCTGCAAAATATCGCCAAGCGCCTGGCATAGCGAGGTTGTATTCAGATCGTGCTGGATCAGCTCACGTACTAATGGACGCTCTAGCACCAAGTTGACTAAGGAGATGTACGGTACGCGCACAACGCGTCGGGCAATGACATAGGAAATCGGGCTACCGGCGTAGCACACTACTTGAGGCACGTCCAGGAGCGCCGTCTCCAGCGTAGAAGTGCCCGATTTGACCAAAGCAGCCTGAGCGCGCTGGAGCACGCCGTAAGTGTCGCCCACCACTAGATTTACCTGCGGATAGTCACCAAGATACGCACGAAACAGGGCCTCTGGCAGCGAGGGAGCTGCTGCCACCACAAACTGATAATCCGTAAAAAAAGGCGTTACCGAAAGCATGACGGGCAGGATGCGCCGCACCTCCTGCTGACGGCTTCCAGGCAGCAAGGCAACAATACCGCTCTGGTGCGATGGCGCCGCCTGTGGGATGGCATCCAGCAGGGGGTGCCCTACCCAGGTCGCCTCTACGCCGTGCTGCCGATAGAAGTCGGTCTCAAAGGGCAGGATGACCAGCATCTGGTCCACATCGCGTCGGATGGCACGCACGCGCGAAGCATGCCAGGCCCACAGTTGTGGCGAAATGTAATATACCACCCGAAGGCCACGCCGCTTTGCCCAACGGGCAATGCGCAGATTGAAACCCGGGTAATCAATGAGCACCACAACATCGGGCTGGAAGGCCTCAATGTCGCTCTGGCAAAAGTGCAGGTTACGCCAGATGGTACGCAGGTTTTTGGCTACTTCCCAAAAGCCCATGAACGCCAGGTCTCGGTAATGCTTGACCACCGTAGCTCCGGCATCTGCCATGCGTTCGCCGCCCCAGGCCCGGCAGACAATATCGGGCTGGAAGGCACGCAGTGCCCTGACGAGGTTGGAACCGTGCAAATCGCCCGACGCTTCGCCGGCAATCAAATACAGTCTGGTGGCCACCACTAATCTTGTTTTAGACGTCCGTAGCGCTCGAAGCGCATTTGCCACACACCCAGCATGGCTTCGCGCACGATGCGTAACGACATTTTGGACTGTCCTTTTTCGCGGTCTTTAAAGATAATGGGTACCTCGCGCAGTCGGAAGCCCAGCGAATAGGCCGCGTATTTCATAGCTATCTGGAAGGCGTAGCCCACAAAGCGGATTTTGTCTAGGTCAATGGCTTCCAGCACCTGCCGGCGGTAACAGATAAAGCCGGCCGTAGGATCGGCCACAGGCATCCACAGAATGAGGCGTGTGTATAGAGAGGCGCCTCGCGACAGCAAAATGCGGTCAAGCGGCCAATCTTTTAGGCCACCCTGGCGCACATAGCGGGAGCCAATGGCCACATCGGCTTCGCTCCGGCAAACATCAAGCAGACGCGGTAGGTCGTTGGGATTGTGCGAAAAATCGGCATCCATTTCAAAGAGGTAATCGTAGTCGCGTGCGAGGCCCCATCGGAAGCCGGCAATATAGGCCGTGCCTAGGCCCAGCTTACCCGAGCGGCTCAACAGGTGCACTTGCTGCTCGAATTCGCACTGAAGTTGTTGCACGACCTGCGCGGTTCCATCGGGTGAGCTGTCGTCTACGACGAGCACGTGAAGATCATTTGACTGCTGGAGTACAGCACGAATGATAGCCTCAATGTTTTCGCGTTCGTTGTACGTAGGGATAATGACCAGGCTGGGCATGTGTCAGAGAGGCGCTTTTTTTCGGACTCTTGTCATGCCTGGCTCACAAGGCAAAAGCAATAGCAAAGGCCAAAAGGGAGACAATGAGGCCATACATGAAAATGTTGTAGCAGATGCTTAAGTAGTGATACTTTTTAGCCAGTACTATGCCCAAGAAATAGAGGTCGCGACTCATAGAGCTGTATAGAAAGTCCGGGTCTCGGAGCATTTCATTGATGCCCCATTGGAAGTCTTCCAAGGGCATGTTGTGAAAGTTACCGAAGAAGAGCAGGTTGGCCTTGCGCTGGCGGATATCCTCGCGGGTAAACTTACCTTCGGTTACTTTGGGTCGTGTGCTTAGAGTGGCAAAGATCATGGAGCCCAAGCACGTAGCCAACAACAGCCCGCTGGGTATGGCGAGTTTAAGGTTGACCTGGCCGGTGTCGTTCATGAGCTTGGGCACTAAGTTGGATACTAGGATGGAGATAACGATGGCGTTGACAGAGAGCATTAGGTTGGCTTTGCTGTCGGCCATGGCGCTCAGGTTAGTGTGCGTGCGGTAGGTGGTGCGGTACATAGTCTCCACGCCACGCCCGAAGCGGGCCATTTTGAGTTCGGCTTCGCTTTCTTGCAACACCTTTTTGAGGTCGTTAGGGCCATCGGTATCTTCCAAAAGTGCGACTTCGTCCACGGTGAGCGGGCGCTCAGGGTTAAGACGGCGTTTTTGCTTGATGAGTTGCTGAATGTGTTTGGCCTTTCGCTTGTTGAACAGCGCGCGGGCAGCTTCGGTATGGTACTCGTGCGCGAGCATAAAGTCTAATTCAAATTCTACCCATACCTTGTCGTTGGTAAACTCCTGGCGCGTTAAGGCAAATTCCTGGCGCAGCTTGCTGTTGCGTTCCCAATAGGATTTCATGCCCAGATGGCTCAGGTCAGCATCGCAGATGATCTGCTCCAGCAGGTCTTTGGGTTGCTGAGGTATTCTGGTGGCCAGAATACAGCGCAGGACGACTTGCAGGTCTTCGTTTGGTATTTTTTCTTTCAAAAAAGCCTCTGCAATGGCACAGCTGCGTTCTTCGTGGTCTTCAGGGCCTTGCGCATAGCCGGTGTCATGGAACCACGTGGCCAATACGAGCAGATCGGTTTGATGCGCCTCTAACTGGCAGGCTTCCGCCAACATCTTGACGGCTCCTACGGTTTGCACCGTGTGTTCTAGGTCGTGGAACACGTATTTAGCCGGCATATGCTCGGCAAAATAGGCCGCCACATAGGCCTCTGCGGCTTCCAGTAAAGAGGGTATAGTGGAACTCATGTTCTTGTCCGATTTGGGCAAAGGTAGCAGTTCATGGAAGAATGTGCCGGGTTTGCGAGTGGGCGACGCCGTTCTTACGACATTTAATGCCTTCGATACCATTGACGGAGCGTCTGTTCGGCCAATTTGCCCTGAGGCGTATAGTCGCGCTCGGGATAGCGCTCGTGCCCACGTCTGTGGGTAGGCCACTTCCACAAAAAGCCGCCGGCCCACCAGGGTTCAGGCTGAAAGGTGGCAAGTAATGCCTCCAGACAATTGGCCTGGGCCAGTTCGTTGATGGGCAGACGCTGTACATGCGGCATCCAAGTCGCTTTGAGCTGTTCTACCTGAAGCCTATCGGCTTCTACTAAAGGGAAATAGGCACTTAGGCCGATGTGGTCAAGGTGTTGCCAAAAAAGCACTGCTTCCCAGTTGTCCCAATTGGCCGAATAGGTCAGTGGCCCGCAATACATCTGGCGTACCTGGGCGATGATGGCCGACCAGAAAGCCGGCCGCTGTGCTATAGCAGTGCGAAATTCGGTGCCGATGCAAAACAACTCGACGTCTAAGGAGGCAGCGATGCGCGCCACTTCGAGGATGTACCGGGCATACTGTTCCTCCCACTGTTGCCAATCCTGGTCGTTATCGAAGGCTAGGTCGCCTGTCCAGCCGCCAGAGGCGTACAGCTGGGGTTTCAGCATGACGCGCAGGCCGACAGCCTGCGCTAAGCATATCGTTTCACAGGCACCTTCAGGTTGCCCGCCCCACCATAGCCAACCCGCTACGTCGTAGCGGACGGTGGGCGTGCCGCGGCGGGTAAAAGCATACAGGACAACGGCCATCCAATCGGCGCCCACCTTAAGCACTACCGGCATAGAGTCGGGAGCGAAGGGCTCTGGAGGCGCTACCAAAGTCAGGCCGTGAGTGTGCTCCTTCGCGCTCAGGCCGATACCCGCTGCCGAACACTCTGCCAAAAAACATTCGCCCTTGCTAACAAATGCCAGCATTGCCCATACGCCAACGCAGCACGGAAGCCAGCGTACACGCATGATTAAAGCGCAACGCGCGCGGCAATCTGTGCGGCTAAAGCGGCCAACTCCTCTGAGGTCATCTCTAAGGGCTGACGGAAGCCCAAGTCCGAAATGGCATTGATGGGCATGAGGTGCACATGTGCGTGCGGCACTTCCAGCCCTACCACGGCAACGCCAATGCGTTTGCACGGCACCACCCCCCGCAGTGCGGCGGCCACTCGTTTGGCAAAAACCATTAGACCAGCCAGCTCGTCGTCGGTCAGGTCAAAAATGTAGTCTTCTTCCCGCTTCGGGATGCACAAAGTATGCCCTTTGACCTGCGGACGGATGTCCAGAAAGGCCAGGTAATTAGCCGTTTCAGCTACTTTATGGCAGGGTAGCTCGCCGGCAACGATACGGGAAAAGATAGAAGCCATAGTGCATGAGCGTTATCCGATGGATATATCCAGTACTTCAAATTCCAATATCCCGCCCGGCGTGGAAACCCGGGCTATTTCGCCGCGCTTCTTACCCAGCAGGCCCGCGCCGATAGGCGACGAAATCGAAATTTTCATCTGTTTGATGTCCGCTTCCGTCTCTGATACCAGCTTGTAGGTCAGTTCCTTGCCCGTCTTCAGGTTTTTAATGGTAACGTTGGAGAAAATGGCCACCTGAGAGGTATCCACGTTCGTCTCGTCTAAAATACGGGCGTTGGCCAGTAAGGTCTCCAATTCGCTAATGCGCATTTCCAGCATTCCCTGGGCTTCCTTGGCCGCATCATATTCGGCGTTCTCAGAAAGATCGCCCTGTGCACGAGCTTCTGCGATGGCACGAGCTGCTTCGGCGCGCCCGGTCGTTTTCAGCTCTTCCAGTTCCATTTTCAGCTTGTCGTATCCGCTCTTCGTCAGATAGGTGTAGTTTGACATAGAAACTCCAATTAGGTTAGGACACTATGGTAGAAAAAAATAGAAACGTCCCCACCGACCGGCAGAAACGTTTCTGTTTTGCAGCACAAAGGTACGAGACTGTCGAGCATTTTTTAAAACATTTAAAAAACAAAAACCACTGGTAGGAGGCATAAACGAAAAAACGGCCGACAAAGGGTAGCCGCAACACCACCAGCCAGGAAGGGGCAATCTACCTTTGCGGGCGGTTTTCAAGACATCTTCATGGATATCTCTCGCATTCCCTCTCCCTGTTTTGTGCTCGACGAAGCGCTGTTGCGCCGCAATCTGGAGCTCATCCACGGCGTGCAGCAGGCTGCCGGCGTGCAAATCATTCTGGCCTTCAAGGGCTTTGCCATGTGGAGTGCTTTCCCATTGGTGCGACAATACCTGAGCGGCGCTACAGCCTCTTCGCTCAACGAGGCGCGCCTGTGCTACGAGGAGATGCACACAAAGGCGCACACCTATGCGGTAGCCTATCTGCCACGTGAGTTTGGGCGCATCCTGAAATACTCCAGCCACATCACCTTCAACTCCCTGTCGCAGTATCGGCGCTTTCGCCGGCGTCTAGAGCGGCACCCTGAGCCGGTCAGCGCAGGGCTGCGCGTCAATCCAGAGTGGTCGCCCGTGAGTACGTCTCTGTACAACCCGGCTTCACCCGGCTCTCGGCTAGGCGAGGTGGCCGAAAACCTGAAAAAAGGCCTGCCCGAAGGCATCGAGGGGCTGCATTTCCACACTTTGTGCGAAAGCAGCAGCTATGATCTGGAAAAGACGCTCGAACACTTCGAGGCTCGCTTCGGACATTTCTTACCCCAACTTAAGTGGGTCAACTTCGGCGGCGGGCACCTGATGACGCGCGCGGGTTACGATGTGGCGCATCTCGTCCGAGTGCTCCGGGGCTTCAAAGCGCGTTATCCGCATCTGCACGTCATCCTGGAGCCGGGCAGCGCCATCGCCTGGGATACAGGCGTGCTGGTGGCAACCGTGCTGGATATTGTAAAAAATAAAGGCGTCAGAACGGCAATCCTCGACGTTTCCTTCACAGCGCATATGCCTGATACGCTGGAGATGCCTTATCGCCCGCGCGTTCGCGGCGCTAATGCCGAGCCGACGCCCGCCGACCCTTACTGCTATCGGCTGGGGGGCGTCAGTTGCCTGAGTGGTGATTTCATGGAGGAATACAGCTTTGAAGCCCCGTTGCGCATAGGGCAAAAGCTCGTCTTCGAGGATATGATCCACTACACGATGGTCAAGACGACCACGTTCAACGGCGTAACGCATCCATCCATCGCTATCTGGCGAAAGGATGGGCGGCTGGACGTCGTGCGTCGCTTTGGCTATCGCGACTACAAGAACCGCCTCTCCTAAAGGGATAAGCTCACTCTTTCTGGAAGGCTTCTTTTATCTTCTCTGGTGTCACTTCCAGCGAGGTTACCCAGCGCCGCCTCTCCACGTCGAAGCGGGTGTTGGGGTCAGGGAATTCGATGTAATCCTCATTGCCGGAGTTTTGCGGATAGTATGGGCTGAGGTCTTGCCCGCGCACCATTTTTTCGAAGAGCATTCCGGCTTTTTCGGCCAGTTCGGGTTCGGGCATTTTCCAAGTGCGGAATACCTCATTGTAGTAAGTAATGGAGTCACCCTCGATGCGCATATGGATGCCGGTGGCCACGCGCTTGATGGTCAGACTGGGTGCAATACGACTGACGAGCAGGTAGATGTCGCCGGTGCGTTCATCGCGATAGTACAGGTCAATACGGTGTTTGGCGAGTTCCTGGGCATAGAACTCATTGAAGGCGGTATCGAACTTCGTTTCGTGAGTGGCTTTCTTGGGTAAATGGCCGGTATAGCGGATGATTTTTTCTAAGAGCTGTTGTGCTGTTTCAGCGTCAGGTTTCTGGCCCTTCGGAGAAGGTTGGCAGGCCAGCAGGAGGATAGCAGCGAAAAAGGTTAGAAAAGCACTGACTTTCATAGGTAGTATTGTTTTTTAAAAAAAAGACTTGCCATCGCCGGCGCGATGGCAAGTCTTTTTAGGTGGATGAGTGGAATTAATAAGCTTTATCAACCGGGTCGAACTCAGCCCAGCGGTCGGTCCAGTCGGTGTTGCCGAAGGCGCCGCGGTAAGCAACATTGGTGAAGAAGCCCGTGCGGTTAGGTTCGTTGAATTTCGGATGGTCGAATTTGGCGCCCGCAGCAGCGGTGCCCGTCGTCAGAGTGAAGTCCGGGTTGGCCGGGTAGTCATTGTTGAGACGGCCGCCGAAGAACCAATCTGCTTTCAGGCCGATGGCGTTGTAAGCATCGGTAGCGGCGGTGGTTACCAGCGTGTTGCCGTTAGCGGCAGTTTCCCAGTATGCCTTCACGTCAGCCACAGCCACACCCGAACCAGCCTGGTAAGCGTTTGCTTCGCTGGAAGCCCACAAGATGTTATTCGCCAGCACACCGCGGCCACTCTGATACTGCGACAGCACAGAAGCCTGGTTGAAGCGGATGCCGCGCGGGAAGCCTACGAATACCGAGTTGAACACCGAAAGGGCTACGCGGCGGCGGAGGTCAGCAGCATGGGCGTAGTTGGCGCTGATGGGGTTGGCCGGCGAAACCGGAGCCAGCGGGCCCAATACCGTGATGTTGGACAGCACACCCGTCGTGTAGGGCTGCACATCGTTGTCGTTGGGGCCGTTATCCGCTTCGATACCGTTGGATTGCGACTGGTCAGCGAAGCTTGGGTAACGGATAGCCACGCCGAACTGAATGTTGCCCGTGTAGCCAAAGTCAATGTCGAAGTCGTCATCCCACATACCCAGCGAGATGAGGTACTTACCGTTGTGCGTGCCGCCGAAGAACTCAAAGCCGTCGTCGCCACCGTAAGAAACCTGTACATACTCGACGACCGTACCGCGACCTACACCACCGGTGGTGAGCGAGTTAGTCTCGTTGTTGGGCGTCAGTTCGATGCCTGCGAACTCGATGCGCACGTACCTAAGCGAACCAGAGTTTTCGCCATCGTTGGCCGTGTTGTTTGTCGTGCCGAACGTTACCGGCGGCGTGATGCCCTCAATGGTCGGGTCTGGCTGGTTCACGTTGGCGCGGCCCAGGATGACTAGCCCTCCCCAGTCGCCGCGGTCGCGGATACCGGCTTCCTGGCTGGAGGTCATGACGATAGGCTTGTCTACTGTACCGTTGGCGATGATACGGCCGCCTTTGTCAATGATCAGCGTGCCTTTGGTGCGGCGGTCGCCGAAGATGATTGTACCAGGCTCGATGGTTAGTGTCTGGCCGTTGCGAACAAAAACCTGACCCTTAAGCAGATACTTCTTGTCAGCCGTCAGGGTGCGCGTGGACAGGTCGCCCGTCAGCTCAACCAGCTGTTCCACCGGAGGAGGGGGCGGGGGGGTTTCCTTCTTATCGCAGGAGACCATGAACATGGCCAGTACTGCAAAAAGCACAATGGATCCAAATACGTTTTTCATGTGTGAAGTCATTTAAAAAATGAATGAGTTTTTACTGCTTAGAGATGTCGCAAGAGATGGACAGGTTGAAAGCCTGTCCGCGGCGGAAGGTGAATATGGGGTGGTCTATATCCACATTGATTTTTTCATTTCTATCCGAGTCCTGATAGAAGCGGAAAGGAGCATCGAGGAGGTTTTGTATGCCCAACTTGTAGGATACCCGACCGACTCGTTTGGTGAACGTCAGATCGAGACTATGACGCGAAAGTTCGTAAATAGTCGGGAATAGCACATCGCCTACTGAGAAAATTCGATTTCCGAAGATATTATATGCCAGTGTGCCAGAGAAACCATGCTCCTGGTCGTCATCATAGTACAGCGCTATGTTGACGATATAGGGCGATTGGCCCTGCAGCGGTCGTATCTGATCTTGTGCCGGCACATTGGGTCCCAAATCCACCTTCGAGCGAATAAGCGCAGCGTTGGCGTTGATAGAGAAGCGATCCAGGAAGCCGCTTGCCGTGATGCCCTTCAACGACTTACGCAATTCTACCTCTACGCCATAGTTCCGGGCAAAATCGGCATTGATGTATGTGAAGTTGGGCTGTTCGTTCGAGATAACTGTCTTGTTTTCAATAGGATCATTGAAGTATTTGTAAAAGACGCCAATGTTGAACGTTTCGCCCGGGCGCGGATAGATCTCGTAGCGCAAATCCGCATTATGGATGAAAGCAGGCGTGAGATTGGGATTGCCAAAACGCGCAGCTTCCAGCTTATAGTCATAGAAGAGAAAGGGCGCCAGTTCACGGAATTCGGGGCGATTGATCGTGCGGCTATAGGCTAAGCGCAAGATAGAACCCTCGCGTATGTTGTAGCCCAAGTTGAGGAAGGGTAAGGGAGCAAAAACCGTATTGCGCGCTTCCACAGGGCCTCTGTCGTCGTAGCCATCTACGCGCTGGTCATTAAATTCGCCGCGGAAGCCCGCCGATAGGTCGAAGCGGTTCATCGGCACATCTACGCCAATGTAGGCGGCGGCAGTTAGGCTATTGGCCGTGTAGGAGTCAATCGGGCGCGTACCTTCTTCCAAAACGAAGCCGTCCACGGTCTGGTAATTGTCCTTTGCGAAAACTCTGTCCAGCGGCAGTTTAGACAGGCTGTCGCCGACAGCCGGATTGAAGAAGCCCGGGTAAAGCGTGGACACGTAGCGAGACTCAAAATCGCGATAGCGATACTCGGCCATGTAGCCCGTTTTCAGCAGGGTTTTGCGCGTGCCATCCACGTTAGAGCGCATCGTCCAGGTGTAATCCAGCCCATGCGAACCGGAAACTTCAAAGAGTTTTCCGTAGTAGCGCCCCGTTTCAAACAGGTTGGAGGAAGGTGGCAGAATAATCTGGAACGGCGCTTCCGTTTGGCCTGCTGGTTGAAAGGTACGGAAACGGCGCAGGTCAGGTTCGTTTTCAATAATAAAACTACCACCCGCCACCCAGTGAAGATTTCTGCGTTCGCTCAGGTCATGAACCCCTTCAAACTGACCCAGATAGATTGAGCGGGCACGATAGCCCAACAGGTAGTTAGCCAGACGGTCGCCGGGGCGCTGGATGAAGTCCTCACCGCGGCGCAAGATGGTTTCGTTCTCACCGATCTGATTGAAGAGGTTTTTGAAGCTGATGGTGTTGTGCTCGTTGAGACGCAGACGCCAGTTGGAGAGAACACTTATTCGGTTCACTTTTTCGTAGCCCGAGTCGTCGAAGCGGAAGCGCAGGTCAATCGGCTGAGTGCGGTCTTCCCACTCAAAATAGCGATAGAAATCGCGTAGATAGTTCTGGTAGCTCGTCGAATAATTGACTATATTAACTGTAGACAGCTGCTTGCTACCTACGTTCATTCGACGACCGAAGCTGAAACCAAACGAATAGTCGGGTAAAGCAGTGTGCTCGGTGGCATTGTAGTTGTTAGGCAGCAGGTCCACGGCAAACTTCCTTAACTTTGAGTTGCGCGGAGCACCCTGCATGTCAAATGTATTGGGAAAGGCTGAGGGCAATTTCCGGAAGCCATTATCGAAGCCTAAGAAGTCTGTGGGTGACCCTTCGCTCTGGAAGTAGGGGGTACCTGTCGTGTTCACGCGGTAGCCTACGCCAAGATTCACTTTAAAGAAATTCTGGTCGGGGTCCACCGTAAACATTTTTATTACGCCGCCCGCAAAGTCGCCAGGTAGCTCAGCAGAGCCTGACTTGTAGATCAACATGCGATCAAGGGCACTGCTCGAGATGAGGTCAAACGAGAAGGTACGACGATCAATCTCGGTGCTAGGCGCGATGATATTGTTAACCATCACATTGTTATAGCGCTCATTGAGGCCGCGAATCATCACGAAGCGGTTCTCTACAATCGTTACGCCCGGTACGCGCTGTACCACCTGCGCCGCATTGTTATCCTGCGACTTTTGAATTTGCTGGCTCGATACGCCGCTTACCACTTGCTTGGACTGGCGCACCTCGAGCAGTACTGCAGCCACTGTATTTGTCTTGCGGTATTCCACGATGGTAACCTCGCTCATCACCAGCGAGTTCGTGGACATCACGATGTCTAGCGTTACACGCTCGTTTTCTCTTACCTCAACATCTTTAATAACAACGTCCTCATAACCCAGATAGGAAAATACAGCCGTGTATTTCCCCGGCGGTACATTCCGGACTGCATAGAAACCATTCAGGTCCGTGATAGAACCCAAACTAGCTTCCTGAACGCGCACTGTGGCACCGATGAGTTTTTCTTTGGAGTCATTGTCCACCACCGAGCCGGTGATGACACCGCCTTGCGCAAATAAGAGGGCAGGAAGAAACAGTAGCAAAAAGGTTATGGCGCGCGATAGCATAAGGTTGGTGTGTGTTAGAACAAAATTTGCTGCAAACCAACCTCGGCTATATTAACCCTATATTAAGCCCAGGTTAACAAATCAAACTATGTTCACAACCATTTCAAAATCAATACCTTAATGGAAGTGTGCTATCTGTGCCAGTCACCTTTTTTGTCACCCCAAAAAACTGGCGCCGG
>FQKF010061758.1_pt1 | contig 15288 bp, 11 predicted proteins | sample 1504521 | NCBI WGS metagenome assembly FQKF01 (sample SAMEA4475357, study PRJEB15587) | soil metagenome | biome: Soil; feature: Field | place: India | collected 2015-03-11 | depth 0 m
TCTGAATGTGGGTTGTATTCCTTCCAAAGCTTTGCTAGACTCTTCCGAACACTTTTATAATTGCGTTCATCATTTCGCCGAACACGGCATTGATGTTAAATCGCCCAAAGTAAACTTAGAACAAATGATACAACGCAAACGCGACGTGGTTAAAATAACGTGTGAAGGGATTAATTATTTAATGAAAAAAAATAAAATTTCTGTTTTTCACGGACACGGTTCTTTTTTAAGTGCAAATGAAATCGAAGTGAAATCATCAGACGGCAAATCGGAAAAATTAAAATCAAAACATATCGTAATAGCCACCGGTTCTAAGCCTTCTTCCATCCCCGGAATTGAAACAGATAAAGAACGCATTATTACTTCCACCGAGGCCCTCGAGATGAAAGAAATTCCCAAACACCTCATCATTATCGGAGGAGGAGTTATCGGGTTGGAACTGGGAAGTGTTTATGCACGATTGGGAAGTAAAGTGTCGGTGGTGGAATATCTGGACCGCATTATTCCCGGTATGGACGGCTCGCTTGGAAAGGAGTTACAAAGGATATTAAAGAAAAATTTATCGTTTGAATTTTACCTGAAGCACAAAGTTCAGGCGGTAAACAGGAAAGGAAAAAAAGTAACCGTAATTGCCGAAAACATGCAATCCCAAAAGCCTGTTGAACTGGAAGGTGATTATTGTTTGGTGGCTGTTGGACGCAGACCTTACACCGATAATTTAGGTTTGGAAAAAGTCGGGATAAAAACCGATGAGAAAGGTCGGGTTATTACGAACGAGCGCTTGCAGACGAATATTTCGAATATTTATGCTATTGGTGATGTTACCAAAGGAGCCATGCTGGCGCATAAAGCTGAAGAAGAAGGGATGTTTGTGGCTGAACTGCTGGCCGGACAAAAGCCGCATATCAACTACTTGCTGATACCCGGCGTGGTCTATACATGGCCCGAAGTTGCAGCCGTGGGTTATACGGAAGAACAATTAAAAGAAAAAAACATTAAATACAAGGCGGGACAATTTCCCTTTAAAGCCAGCGGACGTGCACGGGCAAGCATGGACACGGATGGTTTTATTAAAGTACTGGCCGATGAAGCCACGGATGAGATTTTGGGCGTACACATGATTGGCCCGCGTGCCGCCGATATGATCATGGAAGCCGTAACCGCCATGGAATTTAAAGCATCGGCCGAAGATATTGCCAGAATTTGCCATGCGCATCCGACGTTCACGGAAAGCCTAAAAGAAGCGTGTTTGGATGCCACCGAAAAAAGAGCATTACACATATAAGCTATGAAGCCGTTGGTTGGTATAATTATGGGCAGCAAAAGCGATTGGGAAGTAATGAAGGATGCTGCCGAAATTTTAAAAGAATTTGGTGTGATGTATGAAGCCAAAGTGGTTTCGGCACATCGAACTCCGCTTAAAATGATGGAGTATGCGCAATCGGCCGACGAGAGAGGATTAAAAGTGATTATAGCCGGAGCCGGAGGGGCTGCTCATTTACCGGGAATGGTGGCCTCACTCACTCCATTGCCCGTGATAGGCGTACCCGTCAAAAGTTCCAATAGTTTGGACGGTTGGGACAGCTTATTAAGCATAGTGCAAATGCCCAACGGTGTTCCCGTGGCAACCGTGGCCGTGAATGCAGCCCGAAATGCGGGAATATTGGCTGCACAAATTCTTTCCGTTCAGAATGCGGAATTAAAAAATAAAATTATTTCCTTCAAAGACGGTATGAGGAAAAAAGTTGAGTCGTCTTCCGGTGAACTTTATTAATAAAATATTTATTTTTCCTTTCGTTTTTATTATTCGATTCTATCAAATTTGTATTTCTCCACTATTACCTCCTTCTTGCCGCTTCACGCCTACATGCAGCCACTATGCATTGGATGCTTTTAAGAAGCACGGCCCCATAAAAGGTTTGTGGTTGTCCGTTAAGCGTATTTTACGCTGTCATCCATGGGGAGGAAAAGGCTACGACCCGGTTCCTTAAAATTTTTTTTAAATACGAATTAATGCGTATTTACAGCTTAATAAGGGTTTATATACTTGCAATATAAAAATTAAAAACTATGAAAAAGACAATCTCAATCATCTCGGCCGTAGCACTTTTTGCTACCATTGCAACTTCTTGCAAGAAAAAATACACTTGTGAGTGTTGTACTACTTCAAGCGGAAGTTCTCCTGTTTGTGCTTCAAGCACCTCTTCTGAAAAAATGAAAAAGAAAGATGCACAAGCCGCATGTGAGAAAAGTGTTACCAGTGGAGGTGCTACCACCGAATGTAAGTTAAAGTAATTTAAAGTACTTTACGGCTTTTTAAAACAGCACATACGTGTTGTTTTTTTTGTATTTTTTGAAGAAATCAAATTAATTATATTGTTTTATGTGTAAGAGTTCATTAAATTTTAAAATCAAGTCCATATATAAAATCTTCGGGTTTGCATTGCGTTCCACATGCATGATGGACTCATCAATGACTTCTTGCCATTTAGAAACCAATTCCGGAGGAATAAAAGCATAAAATTTTTTTAAAAATTCCGTTTCGCCCGGAAGAATACTGCTTAATTTTTCCGATTGATAGTGCATCAGCATACATTTTCTGATGATGTTTAAGCCGTATTCCAAAAATTGTTTTTGTTTTTCTCTGGAAAAAGATGCCGTTTTTTCTATCCATTCCAGTGCAGGATCCGGATGAAATTTTAATGCAATGCGCATGCCGCTTCTGAAATGTTCCAGAAATTCGTTTTCATGTTCCGTAAATTCCAGCCATTCCAAAGCATTAGAAATTATTCCTTCCGCATTGTTCGATGCGTTCATTAATAGTTCTTCGGAAAATTCTTTTTTTAAGCTTTGAATATGCTTCATTATATCTTCATGTAAAAGCATGGAAAAAGAAATGTTTTGCAAACGGGAAATAATGGTGGGAAGGAGGTCGGCGGGCTTGTGCGTGATGCAGATAAATTTAGTGTGAGCATCCGGTTCTTCCAGAATTTTCAAAAGTTTGTTGGATGCTTCCGTATTCATTTTTTCCATTGCCCAAATGATAACCACTTTCCAACGACCACTCAATGCCGTAAGCGCAAGATGCTGAATCAGTTGTTTGGCATCTTCCACGCCTATTTGCAATTGTTTGTTTTCGGCATCCAGTTCTGCCGACCATGCTTTCATAGTGAAATAGGGATTTTGGAAATAAAATTCTCTGAATTTTCGCATGGCATCCTGTGCATGTTGAATGTCCTTCGATTTAAATACCGGAAACAACCAAAACACATCCGGATGCGATAATTGGCTTATCTGACGGCAATGCCGGCAGGCACCGCAGGCTTTTCCATTATTTTTATTTTCACACATTAAGGCGGATGCCAAATAAGCGGCGATGTTTGGCAATCCGTTACCGTCGGGACCGTTCAGTAATATGCCGTGCGGCAATTGTTCATTATCAATCAGATTTTCAAGTAAGGCAATTTGTTTTTCGTATCCGAAAAAAATTTTTTCCATCGTTTTAATATTTCCCCAATAATCCTCGTATTCCCATATCCACGGGGTATTCACCGATATCGGGCTGGAAATAACCGTCGAAGGTTAGTTCCTTCCATTCAAAGCTCTTATTGGTGGAAAGCGATACGTAGATGACGATGTCTGATGTTTCGGTTCCTGTTATGGTCAGCGGAGCAGATATGTTCGGACTTGCAAGGGTAACAAAAGAACCCGTAACCAAACAACTGCCCGGCGGAATGGGAGAGGAGGGATTCGGATTCACCACCGTGGTTACCGAGGCCTGTCCGTCGGTTACAAAAGGATAATTAAAAACCTTTGTATAAAACCCCCAATATCCTTGCAGCTTATTTCCCGGACCTCCGCTCGCAGTGGGTGTAACAACGGCATCTTTCATTTTGTATTTAGTTACATAGGTATTATAACCGACAAAAGAAGCAATGGTGCCAACGATGATTCCGGCCGATTGGCTTTTGATTTTGATATCATAATTCTGATAGGCCAATGAAACCCTTAGCCATTTATAGGTTCCCGCCATGGCGGGGGTAATGGGCGTGGAAAAAAAGATTTCATTGTTTTTTACCACCACGCTCTTACAATGCACAATAGCCGTAGATCCTCCGCAGGTGGTTTCGGGTGCATGATAAAGCACCAATCCTTGTCCCACGGGAGTATTATCGTTGGGTGAAAGTTCAATGTAATGGGCGCTGATGCCGTTAAAAGAAGGGGATTGGGCAGCATTGACGGAAGTGTTTACGGTGGAAGGTTGCCCCAAATTATTCAGACGGGCCTGAGTGCTGTCGAGAACAAAGCGGAAGATAAGACGCGGAGCATTACCGGTCAGTGGCCAGGCCGTATCGGGTAAATTACAGGTCGGGCAATTGTTTTGCGGAGGCGGGGGCGGTTGGTCGTCCGGATTTTTTTTGGTGTCTTTCTTACAAGACAAGAAACTCAAAACGTATAAAATAAAAATAAAATGAAGTAATTTCATAACGTAAATGTAAGTAATTGAGCAATATTATGCGTTTGGTCATTCAACGATGCGGAAAAATGAAGTTGGTTGCTAACGGGGAATTACGATGTGATTTGAACGGACCGGGTTTGCTAATCCTGGTCGCATGGGAAGAAAGCGATGATTTGAAGAATGAAGATACGGAGTGGGCTGTTCAGAAAGTGTTGAACATGCGCGTCTTCCCCGATGCCGATGGTAAAATGAATTTAAGCGTTCAGGACGTTGAAGGGTATGTAACGGTTGTGAGTAATTTTACATTATTTGCCTCAACGAAAAAAGGGAATCGGCCGTCTTTTATCCGTTCTGCTACGCCCGTTAAGGCCGAAAAATTATACCAACACTTTATCGGCGAACTTAAAAAACAATACGCATCCGTTTATGACGGAATCTTTGGTGCAGATATGAAGGTGGATTTTGTGAATGACGGGCCGGTTACCATTCTTATCGACACCAAACATAAAGAATAGCATTAATCTTGATGACCGTTGATGTATTCGTTCAATTCCGAAACGGATGTTTCGAACTGAAAGGCATCGTTCACCAGAAAATAATTTTCTTTATCGATGGTTTTTTTGTAGGCAAATTTGGCAAATTCCAAACGCGTGTTTTCAAACGAGAACAACTTCATGATATCGCGAACTTGCCAACTTTTCAGGCATTTTGAGTTTGCGGCTTGCTTGGCTATTTCCAGACGCGAGTTATCGAAGTTTTTAGACGAAATGCTTTTCTTTAATTCGGCAAAGCGGGTGTCGGAGAGCGAACAGGGAACGGTGTTTGCACTTGGATTACTATTGCTGATGGTGGTGGAAGTAATGGCGGTTTGCGTAGGTTGAGCGTTCGGCACACCGATATTTATGACTACTCCGCCTTGCTGAGAGGGTGTTCCGCCCCCTGAAATGACGGTGGTGGTGGTAACGGTTTGATTTAAAGGAGTGTTTCCGGGTTGTGTGGAAGATGTGGGCGCGGGCGGATGATAAATCCACTCATCATCGTGATAGGGAATGATGCTTTGACCGGAGGGATATTCAGGTTCAACAATGCCGTTCAACGGGGCTGCGCTTAAAGGAGTTAATTTCCATTTACCGCTTTTATTTTTTTTAAGTTGATAAACAAATTCCCAGTTCCGTTTTTCTTCGCCGTTCCACAGAAAAAAAACAGTTTGCACCACTTCGGGAAGGGAAGCATTTTCAAATTTGATGCGCACCTGAACTTTCGGGTGGATAATCCGCGTGACCCGAATGTTACTGCTCAATTCATTGTTCTGACGAACCCCGTTCACGAAAACCAGAAATTTTTCCTGACCTTTACTAAACACCACTAAATCATTTTGTGAAACAAGCATTAAGCATGTCGATAAAAAAATTAAAAGTGTTTTCATGTTTTTTTTCTTATTTATTTTCAAATTTCGTGCAATAATTTCAATAGGGGTAGTGATAAGAAAAAAATTAACAAAATCTCACATTTTACTATTTTTGGCAAATAAAATGCAAAATATTTATATCAATCGTTTTCCAACCCGATTTATTTCCGGCGAAAATAAATGTTTTATATTGACCACAAAAAAAATTTACAAACATTGTAAATTATTTAAGGAAAGAAATGAAAAAGCATCTTCAGTGTGTAAAATAATATATGTGCCGGAAGGAGAATCAAGTAAGAATATTCATGTTGCACTTAAAGTTTTAGATGTTTTATATAAGAACCAAGCGACCAAAAATGATCTTTTTATATGTCTTGGCGGCGGAGTAATTACGGATTTAGGCGGATTCTGCGCTTCTGTTTATAAGAGAGGAATGCGTCTTATTCATGTTCCCACCACCTTGCTTGGCATGGTGGATGCTGCCGTAGGCGGAAAAAACGGTTTGAATTTTCATCATGCCAAAAACATTATCGGAACCACTTATTTTCCGGAAGCAGTTGTGGTGATAGAAGAGTTTATTTCTACATTGCCGGAAGAAGAATTCCTGAATGGTTTGAGTGAAATTTTTAAAATCGCGCTGGTTTGTGATGAAAAATTTTATCGTCAGTTATGCAGAGGATATTATAAAAAAAATATTTCAAGGACAATCAGAAAAGCCATTGAATTAAAAAAGGAAATAACGGATAAAGACCCTTATGAGAAACTTATCCGTAAGGTTTTAAATTTCGGACACACTTTAGGACATGCCCTAGAGGCCTATTATCAAAGTAAAAACCAAACGGTTGCACACGGTAAGGCCGTGGCCACCGGAATGGTTCTGGAAATTTTTTTGTCGCTGATTAAAGGGCAATTAAACGAGATAACATCCATGGAAATTATTAATACGCTTAACAGGCATTTAAAACTGCTTCCTGATCTGCCGCCTGCAGGCAAATTATTTCCCTATTTGATGCAAGACAAAAAAAACAAAAAAAACAAAATACTTTGTGTGGGATTAAAGCAAGCGGGCATACCGCAAATGGATTTGGAGTTGACGCGCAGAGATTTGGAAAAGTGTTTGATTTTATATTCACTGTGGATAAGAAAATAAGAATAATTTTCTCAAACTACCGAAAATTAACCGGGCTTCTGACTATACCCGGCTCCAAGAGCATCAGCAATCGTTTTTTGATACTAAATTATCTGGCAGGAAACGCAGCATTACCTTTGAATTTATCTGATGCCGAAGACACGCAATTGTTAAAGAAAAATCTGAAAATAATGGAACAGAACCGGGGAAAAGGCGCTGAATTGTATTGCCATCACGGAGGTGCTCCGTTTCGTTTTCTGATGAGTTTATTATCCATCATTCCCGGAGAATGGATTTTGGACGGAAGTGTGCGGTTAAGGGAGCGTCCGCATGGAGAATTGCTTCGTGCTCTAAGGGAATTAGGTGCTGAGATTTCCGGAAATAACGGAACCGATGCTCCGCCTTTTAAAATTAAAGGAAATTCTTTGCTATCCGGAGGGGAGATCAAATTAAACGCATCGGTCAGCAGCCAGATTATATCATCATTGTTGCTTATTGCTCCACTCATAAAGAATGGGCTTGTAATACATACGGAAGGAAACAAGGTGTCGGACTCCTATATCGACATGACTATTAAGATGATGAAAGAATTTGGTGTTGCGGTTGAGAAAGATGTAAAAATGTTAAGGGTTCAGGAGGGTAAATATTTTTTTAAAGAAAAAAACTATTGCATAGAATCCGATTGGTCGTCGGTATCATATATTTATGAATGGCTTGCTTTTTCGGACGAAGGGCATGTGGAATTGGAGTATTTTATTAATAATAGTATTCAGCCCGACTCCATTACGAAGGAAATTTTTAAGGCCTTCGGAGTGAAAAGCGTTTTTAGTTCAGATGGTAAATTAATTATCAGCAAAAGTAAAAAGGCTTCGTTGCCGGAATGTTTTGAGTTTGATTTTACACGTTGTCCGGATATTGCGCAAACGGTTGCCGTTACTTGCTTTGTTTTGAAAATTCCTTTTCTGTTAAAAGGGTTAGACACGTTAAATAAGAAAGAGTGTGAGCGTTTGAATATTTTGGGAGCATTATTTAGAGAAATGAACGGGGATTGCATCTTCAATGAACATTCAATTTCTGTAAAGAAATTCAGCAGAAATCTGTTTTTCCCTGAAATAATTAAAACATATTATGACCATCGTATGGCCATGGCATTATCGGGCCTGGCGGTTTTAAAAAACGGTTTAATAATGGATGATGCAAATGTTGTAAAGAAATCATACCCGAATTTCTGGCACGATTTACAGCGGCTGGGTATTGAAATTCAAGCCATTTAGCTTATTATAAATCAATACGACATGCCATGACAAGCAGGGTCCCTGGCCGGCAGACGGATGTTAATGCCAAAGCCGTAGATGAAATACCAATCTTTGGTTCGGGGGTTGCCGCGCATAGTTCCACGAGCATCAAAAAAATCCCTGCTCCGAAATGAATAGAGGTATTGTTCAGTTATGTTTTCGGTATTTCCCAGGTTCATCGGATAATTTTCACTCACGTCGTCTAAATAATCCGTAAAAATTTTTCGAGGGCCCCATTCTACATGAAAACCGATGTAATCGGAAACTGTCCATTTAAATCCCACTCCGAAAGGAATGCAGAACTGAAATCGGGAATAGGAACGGCCTTCGGTTTTTAGTTCAGGCAGCGATCGCCATCCGCTGCCGATGTTTCCTTTCGGATGAAAATAAAATCCTCCGGCACCCAGGAATGTGTAAAATGACATGATATGCTTAGGGTGCCCCAGTCGATAGTCCACAAAATTAAATTCGGCCGTACCTGCAAATTCATAAACGGGAGATTTAAAATTCAAATTACGTTGTATTTGGAAAGGGTTGTTAAAATCTTTATCGGCAGCATATAAAGTTCCGGCTGAAAATCCAAGGCGAAAAGCATAGCGATAATGAGGACAAAAACGATAAAATATTGTGCCTGCCGGCCTCGGATAACGTGAATGAAAAAACGGATTAATATCGCCTATGTAATAAGAAAAGCCTCCTAAAAGCCCCACCTCATGTTGACGAAAATGCCTTTTCTGAGATTGGGAGTAAACGGAAATCGAAAAGATAAATGGCAATATGAAAACACGCCAGTGCTTCAATCAATTCTATTTAACGTGAAATTTTTAAAAATATTACATCGGTTCATCATGCCGCTTTAGAAAAAACAAAAATTGTTTTCAAAAGAAATCGTGTTCGGTTATTGGCCGGAAGAATCTGCGTTCACTGACTCTTCTTCGGAAGTTGAAGGGGTGTTGTTCGGTTGAGGTTGAGCAAAAACACCCTTTTTGAAATCGTCCCATGCTTTCAACAACGTTTTTCTTTTTTTATCAATGTCATTCAACAACAAAGTTTCTTTCTCGATTTTATCATTAAGCTCTTTCAGCATGGGGTTATCCGATTTCGCATGACGGAAGAATGCTTTGTTGTTTTCGTAAGTCATCAGACGTTGCTTCACCTCCTCATATTGTTTTTTTAAAAAGTGATTTTCTTTTTTAAAGAAATCTTCGGGATTTGGTGAACTTAGCGCTTGCTTCAAACGGCTTTCGAATTTAATGCATTGAAGTTCTTCTTTGCTGAGTTGGAGATTGTCTTGCAAGTTGCGAATGAGCTTGTAAAAAGCATCCGTAAGTTCCTTTTTTTCTTCCGAACGGGTGTTACCCAACGCGTTCCATTTCTCTTCCCATGCTTTGATGGTATTCAGAGCCTGGAATTTATCGGCAGGTAAAGTCGTGTTCTTAATTTCATCAAGAAAAGTTTTTCTTTTTTGTAATTCTTCTTCCGATGCGCTTTTTAATTGTTGAAAGTGTTCTTGTTTTCGGTCAAAAAAATGTTGGCAGGCCTTACGAAAGCGGAAATATATTTTGGACTCTTCTGGATCTTTATCGATAACGGGAATTTTTTTCCAATTTTCCTGTAGTTGCATAATTTTTTTAGTTGCCTCACCCCAATCCGTGCTGTCTTGCCACTTTTCGGCTTCTTCGGCCAGCGCCAGCTTCATCACTCTGCTTTGTGCCTGACGTCTGTGAAGTTCGTCAAAAAACGCTTTCTTCTTCTGGAAGAAAGCATCGGAAAGCGCTCGTTGTTCTTTAAATAGTTCATCAAAATCCTCTTCTTTTACGCGCCCGGTTTCTTTCCAGTTGGCTTGTAGTTTTATCCATTCTTCCGAGGCTTTATTCCATTCTTCCGAGGTTTTAAACGATTCGGAATCGGTTAAAAGTTTTTCCATCAGAACATGGATGGCTTTTTTAGCCTGAAAATTGAGTTCAAGTTCTTTTTCGATTTGGTCTTTGTGTTGCTTGAAAATTTCCTCTATTTTATCCTCCGCTGCTTTTAATTCAGCTTTTAAGGCTTCCCATTTATCGGGGAAGACAGGCCCTATGCTTTCCCATTCTTTTTTTAGTGCACGATAAGCCAAATTCAGATCACGGAAATTTCCGTTGTATTTTTCAGGTAACGATTTAATTTTCTCTAGCACTTCCGATTTCAATTCATAATTTCTTTTATAGTCGTGTTCCTGTAGTTCACGATATAATCGCAAATTATGATGAAATTCATCCAAAGCTTTTTGATATTCACTTTGTATTTCCCGAAAATATACTGCGGGAACTTCGCCTATGGATTTCCATTCGGTGTTCAACTCATGCAGTTTTTTTAATGCAGCCCCCACATTTTCGCTGCTTGATGTGAGAAAACGTATTTGCTTAATGATATCTCTTTTTAATTCCAGATTTTTTTCTCTCACACGATTTAATTCATCTTTTCTTTCGTTCAGTTTTTTCCTGAAGCGCTCGCTGATCTGCTCGAATTTGATGTCTTCTTCTTTTTTGATATAGATGAAGTCTTTAGCTTTACCACCGGCATTAACAAATTCTTTTTTTTGCTCTTCAAAAACTTCAATCCAAACCTTTTTAAATTCTTTTTCCAACTTGTGAAAATCCCGTTGAACCTCAATCGGGTCTTTTTCCAATAATTCCTGCATTTTAGAGAGGATAGATTTCTTTGCTTCTGTCAACGTTCCGGTTTCCATTGTGATAAGCGTTTGTTTACATTTAATCGGGTTTTATTTACAAATTTATGAAAATTAAGATACAAATATCTTTTATTTCATGTGTTTTTCTTTTATTTCATGAAACGATGGAATATCGTTATAATGCCAATAATAAATAACGGTAGCGTCTTTGATGAGCATAATGCCCGGATTGCTTCGAATCATGGTTTTTAAGACCGTGCCATCGGAAATAAGGAAATCCCAGGGGATTTGAAATTCGTGTTTGAATTTGTCTATTTCCTGAATATTAGATGAAGTTAAAGCAAAGAAAGGAATTTTTTCTTTTTCGGCAAGTTTGTAAATATCATTCAGTTTTAGATAGACATCCTTGTCATTCGTGGATTTTTTAATATCATACATCACGATCCAAAACATGTAATTTTTGTAATTAAGTAAGGAGTCGGTCAGGTTATTTCCGTTCAAATCTGTTAAATTAAAATCTTTAATTTTCGGAGGATTAATTTCATCCTGAACCAACCTGTTTATAGTGGAGTCGTGAGCCCAGTTCAAAGTGTCTTGCCAGGGGTAATTACTCATGTCGAATTCTTTTACTTCCCCTGTTTTTAAATTTCGGTATAAAAATCTTGTTTCATATTTAGGCGGTTGATAATTTGATGGGAATTCCATGTTCTTTTTTATGTTTTCGCCAATGGCGTAAGGACGGAAGTCAAATACGGGAAGATGTCTCCAGGTATAAACGGGAAACCAAACGGATATGATGACGGAAATAACGGCCAGCGTATGAAGTGTGAGCGGATTGGTAACGGGTTGAATTTTATGTTCGCCTCCGAATAAAATGGTAATAAAGTAGGTGAGAGCCACGTCTTTCCAAAAAGATTCCCAAGGCTTCAGTTTCAGAAAATCGCCAAAGCATCCGCAGTGTGTAACTTTATTAAAGCAGGCGGAATAGAATGTCAGAAAGGTGAAAAATATAATTTGTAATATCAGCAGCCAAAGCGTAAGCTTAACCCGATATCCAAATAAGAGAAAAAAACCCAATACCATTTCCAAAGCACAGATAAAAATGGAGAAAAACAAGGCTCCTTCTGCCATTAAATCGAAAAGACCAAGCCCGGTGTCGTTTTTGAAAACTTCAAAGTATTCTTCCAATTTGTAGGAAAAGCCAAGCGGGTCGTTTGCTTTTATAAAACCCGAAAAAATGAAAAGCCCTCCGGTTAATATTCTAATTGTCCAAATCAGCCCGCTCCAATTTCCATAAACACCGGATAAATTAATAAGCAGCCATTGTAAAATCAATAAGGCAGTTAACGTGGTTTTACTGAAACACGGCGGGCAAATAAAATATATGAAAAGTAATAAAGCGGAAGACCATATAATTTTAAAAACCTTTCCCCCAAAGAATTTTTTCATGGCTTAAAAATACAAAATCTAAATTCTAATAAATGAACGATTGAAATTCGGTCCTGTTAAAAAAAACTTAAACTACGGTGGTTTTTTATTCTTTAATAAACTTAAGGATTTTGTTTATTTCGACGTTTTTAATTTGTATCAGATAAATTCCGGGAGCCCAAACGGATGTGTTAATATTTTTCGCTTCGTTCTGTATAATATTATTTTCGTAAATACGCTTTCCTGTTGCATCGAAAACGGTAATTTCCGTATTTACGAAATTTTGATTTAAAATCAGCAAATGGTCTTTAAATGGATTTGGACATAATTGAATGGCGGGGTTGGGGTTTAATTGGTTTATACCCAAACAAGCATTTACAACTATCGAGAACCCTGATGAATTAGAACAGCCGTTGGAGTCGGTATATGAATAAAGTATAGCATAGGTGCCGCTTCCCACGGAGGGGTTAAATTGAGTTCCACTCACACCCGTGCCGCTGAATGTTCCGCCATTTGGAGAACCGGAGAGGGATACAGGGCCATCGGTTGTACAAACTAAGGTTTGGGATGCAGAGGCAGTAACATTGGGCAGGGGATTCACCACAACATTCGCGACGGCAGTATTTGTGCAGCCCTGAGCACTTGTTCCGGTTACAACATACGTTGCATTGTTTGATGGGCTGACGATAATGGAAGCAGCATTGCTACCGGTGTTCCATGAATATGAAGACGCTCCGGATGCTGTAAGGTTCGCCGATTGACCCTGGCAAATGGTGGCAGAATTTACCGAAACGTTCGGCAATGAATTTACCTGAATGGTGGTTTGACCTGCCGAAGCACAGCCGCCCGGTGGTAAATAAGTAATATTATAGTTCCCCGGAGTGGTTGGAGGAATAAATTGATTGCCGGAAACGCCCGTACCGCTGAACGTTCCTCCGGAAGGAGTGGCGCTTAAATTTACAGGCGGACCTCCCGCACATACATTATTCGAAGAAGCCGTAATGGTTGAGGGTCCGGATGGAGTAACCGTTACGGTAACCGGTACGGCATTACTCTTACATGGTGCTTTTTGAACCACCCAGTTATAAAACCAATAATAAAATCCGCTTCCGGCACTGCTTCCCGTGATGTTTATTCCGGCGCTGATGTTATATGGATAAGAAACACCGCTGTTGGTTCGGAATAAGGATCCCGTGGATGCAGCATTTAAACCCAGTTGGTAAGATGTTCCCAGTGACATATTCTGATTTAGAGTTAATGTGTTTAATCCTGCATTCAGATTAAACACCCAACTGGCTAATACCACGTTTGAACTGTTGCGTAATTCAAACGTACGGGTTCCTGCAGCAGCGGCATAAACGTTAACCGATACCAATGTACATGGCTGAACCACGTCAAAAATCAAGTAATGAGCAGGATTGTTCAACTGGCCTCCTCCGGTTCCCGTTGCCGTGTTGCTCAGTATTCCTCCGGATACCGGAGTGTTGGTAACCTGATTAACCACGTAATAAGTGGTGTTTGAAGACAGGTTTGGAGTAGTATATGTATTTCCGGTTTGCAAAGGGGTTGTTGAAGTCGGAGAAGCATACCAAACAATTTGTCCGCTTCCGGATGCCGAAAGAACGGCATTTTGGTTTTGACAAATGGCGGTGCCGGAAGCAACCGGAGAAGAAGGAAGATTAATTTGGATATAAGCGGTTTTAATGATGCTGTCAACGGCACTGGCACAACCAAACGCTTTGAGCTTAACGGTATAATTGCCCGGACTTGTGTAAGTGTAAACGGGGTTAACGGAAGTGGATGTGGCGCCGTTGCCGAAATACCAAATATAAGAGTTGCCGTTGGCGGTTGTGTTTTGGAATTGAACGGTTGCCGGTAAGGAACAATATACCGTGTTGGTGGCAACAAAATTAGGCGAAACCGAACTTGACCATGCTGGGCCTACGCCGCAGGCATACCAGGCATTGGTGCACTGAATGACTTCATTGCTGCAATTCCCGTAGAGGTCTTTGGCGGCCTGAATGGTAAGGGCTCGAGCATTGGCATAATTCGTGTTGGGCGTAAAATAAACCGTCATTGCACGGAATGCAATACGGGAAGCGGGCGTCATGCCGATACCCGTAACGGTGTAAGAATTACCGATGTCGTTGGTTCCCGTGCCGCCGGCTGTCAGCAGGTAAAACCAAAAATTTCCCACGCCGCTGTTGGTGTGTACGCCGCCGTTGTCGGCCGTTCCGGTGTACCAGTATTGTCCCATGTAACAATTCGGGTCGGCAAACAATTTAGGATTTTGCATATCGCGAATGCCCTGATTGTTGGTAGTGATTTCATTTCCGATTTTCCAGTTCCATCCGGATGGTTTTCCGAAATTCTCTATGCATGTACCGAAAATATCCGACCAACTTTCATTCAATGCGCCCGGTTCATTTTGATATACAAGGTTACCGGTAAATTCCGTAAGCCCATGTGTGAATTCATGTCCGCAAACATCCAGGCATGTAAAAATGGTCATCGAAGTTTGGTTACCGTCTCCGTAAGTCATGCGCTGTCCGTCCCAGAAAGCATTGTTGTAATTGGAACTGTAATGGCAATAACTGAGGAGCTTAAATCCGTTATTGTCTAAGCTGTTTCTGTTGTGAATTTGCATATAATAGTCATACGACATTTCTGCACCCCAGTGGGCATCGACAACACCATGGTCTAAACCGCTCAAAGACCAGGTGGTGGAAGTATTGGTGAAATCCACAGCTGCGCCGTAATTTGTTCCGTTTTGAAGATTATAGGTCTCAACGCCTTGTCCTTTGGCATTTTCACGGAGGCGGTAGGTGGAGCCGTTTTGGTCTATGGTGAAAGTTTTTACGCCGCTGTATTTGGTATGAGCGGTGCCGGTTACATTTA
>FQKF010237654.1_pt1 | contig 15277 bp, 11 predicted proteins | sample 1504521 | NCBI WGS metagenome assembly FQKF01 (sample SAMEA4475357, study PRJEB15587) | soil metagenome | biome: Soil; feature: Field | place: India | collected 2015-03-11 | depth 0 m
GAAATAGCTATTCAGTTTCCTATGTGGAACAACAGCTTTTGAATACTTTTCCCTGGTTTTCAAAAGGGAAAGGTGTGCGAAAGAAGAATTTTTATGGTATAATAAAAGAAAAAGAGGTTGGTATGGAGAATGTGCTTTTTGTTCTCAATATAGTGGGTATTGTAGCGTTTGCGATTTCCGGGGCCATGAAGGGAATGAAGTATTCGCTGGATATTTTGGGGGTGGTAGTTCTCGGTATCTTGACAGCCCTTGGCGGGGGAATGGTGAGAGATGTTCTTCTCAATCAGGTGCCTATGGCTTTGTTGCACGAAAATGATCTAGGATATGCGATTGTGGCTTCTGTGATGACCTACTTTTTTGGCAAAAGAATTCAGAATGTGACATCATGGGTGAGGTATTTTGATGCCCTTGGGCTTGCTGTGTTTACGGTGGTAGGGGCGGAAAAAGGTATTCAGGCCTCATTGGGTATTTTGGGCGTGGTAATTATGGGAACGTCCACGGGGGTAGTGGGAGGAATGCTACGGGATATTTTGGTGAGTGAAATTCCGTCCGTGCTGAAAGAGGAGATTTATGCTTCTTTTTGTATTGTGGGTTCGATGATGTATTATTTTCTTTTTCGTTTTGGGGTTTCTCATCTTGTTACCTTGTTGGTGGTGGTGTGTTTTATCTTTGTCGGGAGGGTTCTTGCGATACGGTACGATTGGCATCTTCCTAGACGAAGCTTGTGAGAGTGTTGGCTATCACTCTGTTTCAGCTTGTGGAAGGAAGATCTCCTCTTTTTTCAAAAGAATGGGGTGTATTTGTAGGGCCTGTAGTGTCTTATAGGATTTTTGTTTGAGAGAAGGAGATAACAGGGGGTAATTTGCTGAGACAAGGTAATAGGGTCTCTCTTTCTCATCTAAGAGAAGGGGACGGGGAGCTTTTGCTATTACCATATTTCAGCTACGCAGGTAGCTTTTGCTGAGACATGGTAATAGCCGGGACTCTGTGGAGGACTGTATTTTCCTGCTGAAACATGGTGAAAACCATCGCGAAGGTTTGTATAGAGGTAGGTTAAACGTTTAACTAATCGGATAAGAAAAGCTCTCCTTTTTTCAAAAGAAGGTGATGTATTAACTTTTCTTACCAAGGTTTAGATTCTTTTTGTTTGAGAAAAGTGGATAACACGTAGCTCTTGTTGCTGAAACAAGGTTATAGCCGATGGGGTAATATTCACAAAGATGAAAAGAAAATCATAACAAGCCTTTTCCATGGTGATGCTTCTTGTTTGCAAAAAAGCTTTTATTTGCTTATAATAACATTAAGAAATCTTTTGATGAGGAGGAGAAAACGTATGAAGAAGGTGCTTTTGTCGCTTGGTCTTGTGCTTTTGGTGTTGGGATGTGCTTCCAAACCCAAGGAAATTGCTGTGGGATTTATTGGGCCTCTCACAGGGGATGCAGCCAACTATGGGAAACTCTCCCTTCAGGCTGTCCAGATTGCTCTGGAAGAGATTAATAGCCAGGGTGGTATTGCCGGTCTTCCTGTGAAGCTCTATGTGGAGGACGATGAGGGCAAGCCTGAAAAGGCCAATGCTGCTTTTGAAAAGCTCTACGGCGTGAATAAGATTTATGGTTTTGTTGGACCTATGTTTTCTTCCTGTGCTCTTGCCATTGCTCCCAAGGCACAGGCTGCCAAGGTGGTAATGATCTCTCAGTCGGCTACTCACAAGGATGTAACGTCGAAGGGAGATTTTATCTTCCGCAATGTGCTTTCTGACCAGCTTCAGGCTGAGGTTTTTGGTCGCTATGTGGCTGAGAAGCTTGGTATCAAGAAGGTGGCTATCCTCTATATCAAAAACGACTATAGCCAGGGTCTTGCCATGGACTTCAAGCGGGTGTATGAAGCAAGTGGTGGTCAGGTTGTGGCTGTAGAAACGGGTGTTCAGGGAGACAAGGATTTCAAGACCCAGCTCACCAAGATCAAAGAGGCAAATCCTGAGGCTCTCTATATTCCCAACTATGTGGCAGAGATGGCACAGATTCTTGAACAGGCCAAGCAGCTTGGTCTGAAGGTGAAGATTCTCTCAGCCGATGGGTTCTCCAATCCTGAGATTTTTGCCTTGGCAAAGGATCTTGCTGATGGGGTTATCTTCTCCAACTCTGCTGATGAGAGTGGTATCAAGAATCCTCTTCGCGACAACTTTGTAAAGACATATCGGCAGAAGTATGGTGAGGATCCTGATGCCTTTGCTATTAATGCGTACGATGCCTTCAAGGTACTTCTTTTAGCTATTAAGAATGCTGCTGAGGGTTCAACTGATGGCAAGATTGATCGTACCAAGATTCGTGATTTTCTGTTGAATCTCCAGGGGTATCAGGGTGTTTCTGGAACCATCACCTTCTTGCCTTCGGGTGATGCTATCAAGAATGTGGGTATTTTTGTGGCTGATGCGAAGAACAAGACCTACAAACAAACCGCCGTATACAAAGTAGAGAACGGCAAACTTGTAGAAGTAAAGTAAAGAACCTATACCGGGCGGCATTATGCCGTCCGGTCGTTTTTATTTTTGAAGTAAGGAAGGGCTTATGACGCTTTTTCATCTTTCCTGGTCAGAAATCGCCCAGCATGTGGTGAATGGCATAACGCTTGGCAGTATTTATGCCCTCATTGCTCTTGGATATACCATGGTGTATGGGATTTTGAAGTTTATCAATTTTGCCCATGGGGAGATTTTGATGATGGGAGCGTATGCGGGATATTTTTTCTACCTTGGGCTGAATGGGGATACGCTTCATCCTTATTCTCTTTTTCTTTTTCTTGTGGCGATGGTGGGGGCTATGGGAGTAAGTGCTCTGTTGGGGGTAACCGTAGAGAAACTTGCCTACAAACCACTACGGCAGGCTCCTCGTTTGGCTCCTCTTTTGAGTGCTATTGGGGTTTCTATTATTCTTTCCAATTTGGCGGCTTTTCTCTTTGGAACAAAGTCAAAACGGCTTGATTATCCCTTTGCCAATGAGACCATTCTTTTAGGGACGGTAGCGATTACGCCCCATCAGATTCTGATTGTGATATCAGCCCTTGTGTTAATGGTAACCCTGAAGGTTTTTGTCGATTATACAAGACTGGGAAAAGCTATGCGGGCGACCAGTCAGAATATGACGGTGGCCAAACTTATGGGGATTGATACGGATTTTATCATCTCTTTGACTTTTGCTATTGGTTCGGCGTTGGCGGCTGCTGCCGGTATGCTTGTGGCATTGGAGATCAAGATTTATCCGACGATGGGTACACTCGCTGGTCTCAAGGCCTTTGTGGCAGCGGTTTTTGGTGGAATCGGGAATATCACCGGGGCTATGATTGGTGGAGTACTTTTAGGGGTGATTGAGACCTTTGGGGTGGCTGTGCTTGGTATTCCTCAGGGTCTTCGGGATACGGTGGCCTTTACCATTTTGATTCTCATACTTCTCTTTCGTCCATCAGGACTTCTCGGAAAAAAAGAACGGGAGAAGGTGTAATGCTGAATTTTCTTTTTCTTCTGATTATCTATATGGAAATTTATGCTATTCTTGCCTTGAGTCTCAATCTGATTGCCGGTTATACGGGGCTTCTTTCTCTCTGTCATGCTGCCTTCTTTGCGATTGGAGCCTATACAACAGCCATAGGAACTACCATAGGTGGCTGGAATTTCTGGTTGGTGCTTGGACTAAGTGGGATTTTTGCCGCTATGCTTGGATTTCTTGTAGGACTTCCTACCCTGAGACTCAAGGGAGACTACTTGGCCATAGCCACGCTTGGCTTTGGGGAAGTGGTGAAGAATGTGATTATCAACTGGGATAGTCTCACCCGTGGTCCAAATGGTATCAATGGGGTTCCTGGTCCGGTTTTGTTTGGGATCCAGTTTGGGTATGATACAAGTGTAGGCTATGTTATTCTGTATGCCCTTTTTGTTGTAGTGACCTTTTTGTTTATCCGGCGGCTTGTCCATTCTCGTTTTGGGAGGGCGCTTGAGGCTATTCGTGAAGATGAGGTAGTAGTAGGGGCAATGGGCATCAATGCGGTGAAGTACAAGGTGGTGGCTTTTATGATTGGGGCTTTTTTTGCCGGGATTGCGGGTTCTCTTTGGGCGGTGTATAATCAGTCCGTGGCTCCACAAACCTTTGATTTTATGCTTTCTGTTTTGATTCTCTGTATGGTGGTGTTGGGTGGACTTGGGAATTCTCTTGGGGCTCTTTTTGGGACGATGGTACTTGTGCTGCTTTCGGAGGCCCCTCGTCTTACCGGGCTTACCAGTGTGATTCCGGCTCAGTTCAATCAGATTTTCTTTGGTCTTCTCTTGATTGTGGTGATGATTTTCAGGCCTCAGGGTGTGCTTGGTCGCAAACGTATCTCGTATGAAAATGAGGTGGCGAAGATTCTTGAGAGGAGGTCGTTGTGAAGCTTCTCTATACGACCTGCCTGAGAAAGGAGTTTGGTGGTCTTGTAGCGGTCAACGATGTGGATTTTGAGGTAGAAGCGGGAACGATTACAGGCCTGATAGGTCCTAATGGGGCTGGAAAAACCACCCTTTTCAATACCATTACCGGTCTGGATGAACCGACAGAGGGGTATGTCTTTTTTGAGGGGAGGGATATAACGGGGTGGCCTGCTTATCGGATTGCGAGACTTGGTATTTCAAGAACCTTCCAGAATATACGGCTTTTCAAAGAACTCAATGTATTTGAAAATGTGATGATAGGCCGTCATTTCAAGGGGACCCATCCTTTCAAAGGGCCTCTTGGTATTTTGAATGCCTTTTATGCGTTGGTAAACTCCCGGAAAGAAGAGAGAGATATCTATGAGAATGCGTGGAAGTGGCTTGAGTTTGTCGGGGTGGACAAGTACCATGCTGAACTTCCCGGCAATCTTCCCTATGGAGTTCAAAGAAAGGTAGAGATTGCCAGAGCCCTTGCCATGGAACCAAAGCTTCTCTTTCTTGATGAACCGGCAGCAGGGATGAATCCGGTAGAAACGGAGGATCTGATGGGGCTTATCCGACGGATTCGGGATTTGGGGATTACGGTAGTTCTCATTGAACATGATATGAAACTGGTGATGAATATTTGTGATACCATTACCGTACTGAATTATGGTCAGAAAATTGCCTCGGGAACACCACGGGAGATACAGCTTCACCCTCAGGTGATAGAGGCCTATCTTGGGAGAGAGGCATGAAAGAGATTATCCTTCGTGTGGAGAACGCCCACGTCCAGTATGGGGGCATTCAGGCTTTGAAGGGGGTTAGTGTAGTGGTTGGTCGGGGGGAAATTGTGACCCTCATCGGAGCCAATGGTGCAGGTAAAACCACTCTTTTGAAGGCTATTATGGGGATAGAACCTCTTTCTGAGGGGAATATCCTGTATAAGGAAAAGACCATTTTTGAGACCTATTCTGATCGTTCTCATGGCAAAAGTACTCCTACCCATCTTTTGCCCGGGATGGGGCTTGTGCTTGTGCCGGAGGGGAGAGGAATTTTTCCTGAACTCACCGTACGGGAAAATCTTGAGATGGGAGCCTTTTTGCAAAAGGACAAGAAACGTATAGAAAAGAATCTTTCCGAAGTATATCAGTGGTTTCCTGTTTTGAGGGATAGGTCTGGTCAACGGGCCGGATATCTCTCTGGTGGAGAACTTCAAATGTTAGCCATTGGACGGGCGATGATGGCAGAACCGGAGCTTTTGCTTCTTGACGAGCCTGCGCTCGGCTTAGCTCCTCTCATGGTACAGAAGATCTTTGAAATTATCACCAAACTGAATACAGAGAAAAAATTGTCCGTTCTTCTTGTGGAACAAAATGCCAGACAGGCCCTCAGGATTGCTCATAGAGGATATGTCCTTGAAACAGGGAAGCTTGTGCTCGCTGGTAGTGGTCAGGAACTTCTGGATAATCCAGAGGTGAAGCGGGCCTATTTGGGGGGATAAATGGAGTGGTGGACCCTTTTGGGGATAGCCGTAGGGCTATCTCTTGATGCGTTGACGGTTTCTCTGACCAATGGCTTTATGATGCAGACGATGAGGTGGCGTTATGCCTTTCGTATAGCCTTTGCCTTTGGTTTTTTTCAGGCTCTTATGCCCCTTGTAGGATGGCTAGCCGGCTCTCAGCTTGCCCTTCTTCTGCAAAAATGGGAACACTGGATTGCCTTTGGGCTTTTAGCGTATGTGGGTGGCAAAATGATATGGGAGTCTTTCTCAGTGGATGACTGTGAAAGGAAAAGTTGTGTGGAAGTTCCTGTACTTTTGATGATGAGTATTGCGACAAGCCTTGATGCCCTTGCGGTAGGAGTGACGATTGGGGTTCTTGGGCAGGCGATTATTCTCCCGGCTTTTGTGATAGGGGTTGTGACTTTTGTGATCTGTTTTTTTGGGGTGTATGTGGGTCAGAGGCTTCAATCGATGTCAGTAGCCCTGCAAGAAAAACGTTTTGAATGGGTGGGTGGCGTGGTTCTTATAGGGATTGGGTTAAAGATCCTTGTGGAGCATCTTTTGAAGGGGATTTGAGAAGTCTCTTTATTTGACAGGCTTTTTTTCTTTCGCTATAATAATGCAAATTTTGAAGTGAGGCAGAGAATACAAGAGGAGGATATATATGTCAACAATTATTGATGTTCATGCCAGAGAAATCTTTGATTCTCGTGGTAATCCAACGGTAGAGGTAGAGGTTGTTCTTGAAGATGGAACGATGGGGCGTGCTGCGGTTCCCAGTGGGGCATCGACAGGAGAGAGAGAGGCTGTAGAGCTCCGGGATGGTGACAAGAATCGTCTTCTTGGGAAGGGTGTGCTCAAGGCTGTGGAGAATGTGAATAACACCATCGCTGAAGAGATTGTGGGATTGGATGCTCTCAATCAGGTTGAGATTGATAGAATCATGATAGATCTCGATGGAACCGAGAACAAGAGTAAACTGGGTGCCAATGCTATCCTTGGTGTTTCTATGGCAGTGGCTCATGCAGCCGCTAATTATCTTGGCTTGCCTCTGTATCGCTATCTTGGTGGTACCAATGCCAAGATTATGCCTGTTCCCATGGCCAATATCATCAATGGTGGAAAACATGCCGACAACAAAGTGGATTTTCAGGAGTTTATGGTGATGCCGATTGGCGCTGATAGCCTCAAAAAGGCTGTTGAAATGATCGCTGAGGTTTTCCACAATCTGAAGTCTATTCTCAAAAAGGCCGGGAAAAATACCGCTGTAGGTGATGAGGGAGGTTTTGCTCCTGATATTGATAACGAAGAGGGTATCAAGTATATCCTTGAGGCTATTGACAAGGCTGGTTACAAGGCTGGGCTTGATGCTGATTTTGCCATCGCGATGGACTGTGCCTCTTCTGAACTTTTTGAAGAGGGAGGCAAGAAGGGTTATCGTTTCTGGAAGTCTAACCCTGACAAGATCTTCTCTACTGATGAGATGATTGAACTTTTAGCCAAGTGGGTGGAGAAGTATCCTATCATTTCTATTGAGGATCCTTTTGATCAGAACGACTGGCAGGGATACGAGAAATTTACCAAACTTCTTGGACACAAGATCCAGATTGTTGGTGATGACCTCTATGTGACCAATCCTTCGATTCTCAAGAAGGGAATTCAAACCAAGGCTACCAACTCTATCTTGATTAAGCTCAACCAGATTGGAACAGTGACCGAAACCATTGATGCTGTTCAGATGGCTCAAAAGGCAGGCTTTACCGCTGTTGTGTCTCACCGAAGTGGCGAAACCGAAGATGCCACCATTGCAGACCTTGTTGTGGCTCTCAATACTGGCCAGATCAAGACAGGTTCTCTCTCGAGAACAGACCGTATTGCCAAATACAATCAGTTGATTCGTATTGAAGAGGAGCTTGGTGAGTTCGCTATCTATCCTGGCAAAGCAGCCTTCTACAATATCTACAAGTAAATCTTCCATGAAACAAAAAAGCCGCCCATTTTCGGGCGGCTTTTTTTATGAAGCTTCTAAAATCCCATCTGGGTTGTTATCCCAAAGGTATCCTTTGACGAAAGATTTCCTGTGAGAGGGTCAATTTCATAGTATCTTTTGAACTGGATACCTATGAATGCCCCGGCCGAAATAGCGTAAAAGACCGAAGCACTCACAATACTTCCGTTACCCGGGAAGGAAGTAAAGAGATCCCCAAGATTGAAGTTCATCCTGTCGTAAGCTAGAGAACCATATCCCCATTTGATGACCCCCTTTTCGATGCCGGCTTCCATGTGAAGGGTATTCATATTGACAGTGATATTGGTTTCATAAAGAGGGAAAAGATGTTCATACTGCATCTTCACCCAGCCAAGACCCTTGAAGGTTTTGCCGGCTTCCACTAAGAACCCAGAGTAATCCTCGTTATCACCAAAGAGGAGGTTTACATATTTGGCGCTGCGACTCACGTCATAGGAGGTGTCCACGTAGTTTATGATAAACCCGTCTTGGAGATAGCGATATTCTGCCCGGAAGTCAATGATCAGAAGGCTTCCTTTGAGACCAGTAGCCCAACCAAAACCTTTGGCATTGGTCGATATATTGAGGACTTTGTCCTGGTAGCCAAGGGTGGCGATATCCGAGTAGAGCACCATAAAGAGAGCCTCATTTACCTCAAAGAGAGGGAGATCGATATCGGCAGCATACCCAAAGGCAATTTGTTCATTGGTGAAGAGGGACACTGGTTGCCGATCATAGAACCCTGAGATACCAAATCCCAGTTTTCCAATGAGAGGTTTTCCTGAGAAAGGACGGACAAAGAATCGTGCGCCTGCCATATCCCAGACAAAAGCATTTCCTGTGAGCACTTCAAAACCGACAACCTTTCCATCGACTTTGATCTGGCTTCCGACTTTTCTCACAGCCGGGAATTCGAGATCGTTAGCGTAGTTGTTGATGAGAATGCCATGTCCGAGTGTCATATTCGGGAGAGAACCAATACGGAAAAGAAGCCACTTGTTCTGGTATTCGAGGAAGCGGATCTTGAGGGCAAGGTCGTGAAGACTATCATCAAAAGAGCTAAAATCCCATTCACTAGCGTTGTACCAGCGAGAGGGATAACCAAGGTCGTCAAAGGAGATGAAGTACACAGGGATATAGAGTCCCACACCAAAATTGCCTATACGAAGCACAGGGCTGAGGATAATCTTGTTCCAGAGCTGTCCGTCGATATTTTCTCCTCCTACTGCCCAGTCAAAGGAAAAGCCACTCCCACCTGGTTTGGGTGCAGGTTTTTCTTGTTGAGGTTTGGGTGCCGGTTCCTGTACGGGTTCTGGCTCTTTTGATGGGGTTGGTTCTGGCTCCGTGGGCGAGACGTATTCCTCATCAAAACTCTTGATCTCCTCTGGTTTGGCTGGTTGAGGACTGGGGAGGGGGGATGTTGTGGCTGGAAGAACGAGTTTTTGTCCAGCATTGACAATTTGTGGAGGTTGGCTTCTTGCTGGATCAATGACCTCCACGGTACCCTCAGAGACGACCACAGAGCCACCAATTCCCGGTGTAAAACTCACCCCAAAACGGGTACCACGGACGGCAACTACAGCGGTTTCCGTTTCTACTTCAAAGACGGTTCCCTTTTTTTTCTGAATTTTGGCAAAGAGTTTTCCGATGGTGAGTTTCAAAAGATTTTTGGAAGAAGCGTCTTTTTGCAGGTTAGCCACCTGTACGACCGTTGTGCCCAATAACTGAACGGAAGAACCATCCGCCCAGACAAGTTCAAGGGAGTCGTTTTTTCCCGGGACTCTTACTGAGGCCGAAACAGGGACTTCCATACCATATTCTACAGCTGTCCATGTCTGTCCATCGAGCGAATATTCACAATTTCCTATAAAGGCACCAATTTTCACCGTTTGTGCAAACAGTACACTACTGAGAACCCAGAAAGCTATGATAATCCATCTTTTCATATCCTACCTCCTTTCAGCACTAAAAGGTTACCTTTGTGCTGATACTGGTGGTGGTGAGACTCTGAATGACACCATTCTCATCAAGTTTGAAGGTGCGTTTGTATTCAAGGGCAAGGATGAGGTTCTGGCTGGCGTAGTAATTGATGAGAAGCCCGAGTTGTGAGTGTTCACTCTCATATTTGAAAACATCGTTCCATTCGGCGATATTTTGCCTTGTCCATGTGGCACGAACATCAAAGAGCTGCAAGACCTGTTTGTTTGCCCCTAAAGCGAGAGTCAGGGCGGGGAGAGACACATCACCCCAATCATCTTCAAGCGTGAAGTCAAAGAAAATAGCCCCATTCATGAGTTGCAATCCTGAATTGAAGGCCCACCCTATATAATGATTGGTGTAGTGTTCAAGCAATTCATATTTGGTAGCACGAACACTTTCATAGTACGAATCAAAATAGACAGGGACAAACTTCGGCTGGAGGATGCGGAATTCAAAGCGATAGGGGATGATAGAAACAATATCTCCACGGATACCCGTAGCTTCACCTGTCCCTTTGCCGACAATGTATCCTATATCAGCGTATGGCCTGAGATTGAAGACGGCTGAACTGACAAGAGGAAGACTCACATCAAGTCCGACAACGGTTACAGGAGCCATATTGCTATCCGTAAACTGGTAGGGCTTATCCGCAGGGGGAGTGGGATTTCCTGGGTCAAGGTCGGCGGCAATAGTGCCCCCGATCTCCAGTTTTTCCAACAGAAACATCTTGGTTGGCTGGAGAGGACGGACATAAGCCCTGAGTCCCATGATATCCCAGTCCCAGATATTATCGACGGCGGACTCAAAACCAGCCACTTTGAAATCACTGTCAAGGGCGAGTCCAAGCTTTTTGATAGAGGGGAAGTCCCGCATATTGGAGAAGCGGCGCATGATCCAGCCATTTCCAAGGGTGAAGTCGTCAATGTTTCCCACCTTGATATAGAAGGGATCGCCTTTCACTCCATAACGAACATAGAGGATCTTTGAAAGGACCGCCTGCCAGGTGTTCCACTCAGAGGTGCGAAAATTCCACTGCGGATCAAATTCAAGGTTGAGATCCAGTCCAATTCCAAACTTTCCTATGGAAAGGTCTGGTTGGAGACGAAGGGAGAGGTAGTTTGTGCCGTCGATGGTGATATTCCCTACCTGAAAGCCAAATTTGACAGGCGAAGAAGCACTTTGCTTTGGCTTTTCTTCTGTCTTTACTTCATTGGTATTTTCAGCCCAGAGAGAAACGGCCAGAAAGAGCATACCTACTATACCTATGTGTCTTGTTATCTTCATAAGACCTCCTTTGAGTCTTGTATTTCCTACGTAAATTATACGCTTTGAAAAGAAAAAAGTGAAATTTTTTTAGGACTTATAGACCATGGCTTTGTTTTTGCCCTGATTCTTGGCTTCATACAGAGCAATATCGGCAAATTCTAAAAGACGTTGAAGGTTTCCGGCCTGTTTGTAATCGGCGATTCCCATAGAAATGGAAAGATATTTTTCTGGAGGAATGGGATCAGCGGTATGCTTGGAGAGGATTTTCTCAAAGAGATGGGTTTCTTTCATTTTCTGGTAGAGTCTTTTGATGAGTATCAAAGCCTTGTGACGGTTGGTATCAGGAAGGACAAGCACAAATTCGTCTCCCCCGAAACGACCGAGGAGATCAACTTTTCGGATATTCTTCTGAAAGAAAAAAGCCACTTCCTGGAGAATAGCATCTCCTACACTATGGCCGAAGGTATCGTTGTAGTATTTGAAGTTGTCCATATCGGTAAATACGACAGAGAAATTGTAGTCTTCGGAGCGCTTGGTACGTTCTTCTTCTTCTTCGAGGCGTTTTCGCAGGGCAAGACGGTTGGCACAACCGGTAAGCATGTCTGTTTGAGCGGTATGATGGAGCATTTCAGCGTAGATAAGGTTGGCGAGCATGGTATTGACCTGTTTGATAGCCATATGCATTTCCCGGAATGTTTGTTCAGAGAAGGCATTTTCTTCGCGGCGGTTGGCAAAAAACACACAGCCGGCTTCCTGTTCTTCAATAAAAAGGGGAAAATACATCAGGCTATGGAACTGGGGAAAGAAAAGTTTCATATAGTGAGCGGCAAGGTCAACAACAAGTCTTTCCTGGCGCGTGGTGAAGCAAGCCCGGATGTTATCATAGAGATCGGGAGGGAGAAGTTTGGCTTCGTGGGAGGAATAGAGAAGAGCCCAGTTTTTGTAGTTGTCCTGATAGGACCCAAGGTAGCAGGCGATAAAATCCACAATCAGATAGCGTTTGATAAGAAGCATGGATTCGATGATGAGACTTTGTTTGTCTTTTTGTCTGAGAAGAATCTTTTGAAGCTGGTTCATGAAGTCAAGGGTTTCTATCGTATGCTGAACCTGGTTTATCTGGGCATAGAGACGAGCTGTTTCTAAGATATGTTCTTTGGGAATATCGTAGTGGTGACGAAGAGGACGAACGTATCGTTCAAGGAGGTAGTTCTGGTAGTGGTAGAGATTGAGGGATTGCAGGCGCTGGATGAAGCGTTGTTTCTGGTTTTCAAAAAGGGATGGTTGGTTTTCTTTGAGCCAGAGAAGGTAGTCGTACCAGATCTCCATTTCATTGTAATTGAATTCATCTTTAGAAATATTTTCAATGGCTTCTTCGTAGGCCTGGATGATTTTCTGGGTATTGATGTATCGCTGATAATAGCGTGCCAAAAACCACTGAAGATAGGCGTACTCTTCATGAGAGTAGTGAGAAGGATTTTTTTCAGTTTTGGCAATGATGTCGCTTGCCTGGTGATAGTAGGGAACAAATTTATTCAGTTTTTCGAGAAGGTAGGTGTGAAGGGTCATGATTTTCGTATTGGAATGAATGGGAAGGGACTCTATACCCAATTCTTTTTTGAGATCAATGAGAAAGGAGAGAAGTTCTTCGGCAGTGTCGTAGTTATGGAGAATGATCTCCAGTTGAACCACATTCATCAGGCTCATACAGAGTTCTCGATAGTCTCGTAATTCGATATTGAATTTTATGGCACGGTTGTAGTAGTAAAAGGCTTTGTGAAAGTTTTCGGCTGAAAAATAAACATACCCAAAGCCATTGTAGGCATGGCAGACTTTCCTGAGATCACCCAATTTCTGGCGGAGCTGAATAGATTTTTTGTAAAATCGTACGGTTTTAGGATAGTCATGAAGACGACTATAAAAGATAGCTATATGATGAAGAAAAAATGTTTGACGATAAAGATGAACGTATTTTTTTGCAAGTAAGAGGTTTTTTTTGAGATGGGAAATGGTTTTTTCAGGTGAGAGAATATCGCTTGCCATCATGGCGTAATAATAATTGCTTGCCAAAAACAAGTAGAAAAGAGGATGTAAACGTTTGATAGAGGGAATCATGGCTTTGTAAAAAATCTCAAATTGGTGGAGAGACATGTCTCCACAGGTAAAGAGGAGTCCCTGAGTGGCCAGAAAGAGAGGTTTTTCTTTTGATGGGCAGAGCTGGGCGGTATGACGGGCAATCTTCAAAGCGGTTTCCCGTCCAGCATCTTTGTTGAGATAAAAATAAGCCTGAAGAATCTGTGTCTTTACTAAAGTCGGGATATCGTTGTATTCCTGCAAGATAGAAAGGGCCCTCTCCATGGAGAAAATAGCCTCATTGAGGGACCCTTCAAAGGCCAGGGCAAGAGCAAGGGTTGTGAGGGTTTCTACACGCTTTGGGAGAGGAAGTTTTTCCTCTTGGCTCAGGAGTTCTTCGGCAACGATCTTCACATCACGCCAAGCCCAGTGTTTTTCATAGCTTTTCACCTTGAGGAAAAGTTCTTCAGGGGAGGAAGTGGCAAAGCGGATGCCTGTTTCTTCAAGGGCATTGTCGGAGAAGGTAAATTCAAAAGAATACAGCTTTTTCTGATGTTTCTGAAAAAGGGTATTCCACTCTATCGATTGTTCTTCCGGCAAATGGGGAACAAGGCGCATGTCCATCAAGAGAAGAAGTGAGAAGCCACTCGGATTTTCCAGAAGGGAAGAGAGAAAGTCAAAAAAGGCCATGGAGGCTTTGTTGGTACATCGTACAATCATGAGATAGGGGCGTTTGTGAAAGAGAAGACCAAGAAGTTCTCTTAAACCTTTGAGAAGTTCTTTCTGAAAAAAGAGAAACTCTTCTCTATCAAAGTACCAGGTGTAAAAAGGGGTGGGCATGCTTTCAGGATAGAGGACCATAGAAAGAAGCTGTTCTCTGGCAAAATGAGAAAGGGAAAGCCGGGAGAAGTAGGCTTCTTTTTCCTCTGGAGAAACTTCTGATAAAAGATCTCTCAGAAAAGAAAGAAAAGGTTCGTAAGGAGCTTCCTGGAGGGTCAAGAAGTAGATATCTTTCTGGATGGGACGTTGTCTAAAAAAAGCCCGGATGGTATGTTCAAGGATTCCGATGGAATCAGTTTCAATCGAGACCACTACCGGAGAATCCTGAGATTCTACAAGAGAGAGAACATCCTCAAGTCTTTTTAGTTCATCGGGCATAGTCCCTCCATGGTTTAGCGTGTTTTTCCCGGGAAAAAAGGGAAAGTACTGCCTGCACTATGATAGAGAAAAAGGGTGTTTCTGTCAATTTTTGGGAAAGGTGTGGTGAAAAGCCTTGAGAAACAATCCTATGAGTCCTGTCGCCATCAAGGGATGCGCGATGGTGTACAAAATCCCTCTCAGGATACTGTTTCCCCAAAAAAGCATACGATCCGCATGAAAAAGCCCAAGTCGGGGATCGTTTCCCACAATGGCTGCAAGGGAGAGCCCTTTGTAGAGACCAAGACCAAGAGTGAAAAGAACCCCAATGACATAAATCCAGAAGAGAGCAGCGGTACCCGAGGAAACCTGAGATTCTCCCTTGAAAAGAAAAGAGAGGATGAAAGAGAATATGGCAAAAAGAAGTACATGTCCATGAGTGATAAAGAGATGAAACCCAACAACAATCTGGCGATCGAGATAGATATTTCTGAAAAAGAAGCGACTCCATTCTCTGTCAATGATACCGATAAGAAGTCCCCCAACGAGGAGAGCAAAGCCAAACCGGAAGAGTGCTCGACTGAGATTTTTCATAAGAAAACCTCCTCATCTGATGGATATATGAGTATAAAGAAGACAAAAGGGATTGTCCAGTTTTCATAAGTTGAATATTGTGAGACCTTCGCACATTCGTATAAAGGTCTCATTTTTGTTGCTGAAACAAGGTGATAGCCCCGGCGGGAGGGGAGACCACGCGGGCTGGTAGGAGAGGGCACCCTTCTCCTTTCGATGTCCGAGCTACAGGATGTGGCGAGTAAGCCCGGAGTCAGATATGGAGGGCTGTCCTCGGGCGGCTACAGAAGAGAGCGGGGCTACA
>FQKF010021615.1_pt1 | contig 15235 bp, 15 predicted proteins | sample 1504521 | NCBI WGS metagenome assembly FQKF01 (sample SAMEA4475357, study PRJEB15587) | soil metagenome | biome: Soil; feature: Field | place: India | collected 2015-03-11 | depth 0 m
TTTACCAAAGGCGTGTCCACCAGCAACCAAAGCAACTGTTTCCTCATCATTCATTCCCATACGTTCAAAGGCAACTCTAATCTGTTTAGCAGAGGCAATAGGGTCAGGATTCCCTTCCGGTCCCTCTGGATTAACATATATTAGTCCCATTTCAGTTGCTGCAAAGGGTCTTTCAAGTTCTCCATCTCTAAATCTACCTTTACCAGAGAGCATCTCAAGCTCAGGTCCCCAGTCTGGACTTTCATCGGGTTCCCAAATATCTTCTCTTCCTCCACCAAAACCTATTGTCTTTAAACCCATGGACTCAAAAGCTACATTACCAGCTAAAATTATCAGGTCTGCCCAGGAAATCTGGCGTCCATATTTTTGCTTTATGGGCCAAAGCAATCTTATTGCCTTGTCAAGGCTCATATTATCGGGCCAGTCAATTCGAGGTGGGAAACGGATATCACCATTTCTTGCACCGCCTCTTCCATCGTAGATTCTGTAACTGCCAGCACTATGCCAAGCTAAACGAATCATGAGCCCACCGTAGTGTCCAAAATCAGCAGGCCACCAGTCCTGAGATTTAGTCAAGAGTTCCTTAAGGTCTTTCTTTACCTCTTCAAGGTCTAAACTCTCAAATTCTTTTTTATAGTCATAATCAGGCCCGTAAGGATTTGAACTGGCACAATGTTGTCTTAAAATCTTTAGATTAAGTCTTTTGGGCCACCAATCGGTTATCCATCTTTTTTTGTCTTTCTTTTCCATTTTTTCCTCCCTGTTTTGTTATTATAAAATGTAAAACTTATACTAATTAGTAATAATTCTTAATTAGTAGTTTATCATTATGGAACAGAAAAGTTCAATAAAGGAAGAATATTTAGCAGAATTCTTAAATAAGTGTAAACGAGCAGGATTAAAGATAACTCCGCAGAGAATAGCTATATACAAAGAAGTCTTAGAGTCCGGGAATCATCCATCAGCAGAGGATATTTATAGAAAAGTTAAAGAATTCCATCCTGGAATATCCTTTGATACAGTAAACAGAACTCTTCTTACTTTTGCAGATATGGGTTAGTGCAGATTGTTGAAGGCTTCTGGTGTTGTCTTAGAAGGACTATGCGATTTTTGTTTGAATAATAGAGATTATCCAAAAGGAGGAAATTAACATATGAAGATTGGTATATTAATCTCTTCTGGAGACCCCGAAACACTCTGGAATGCTTTTCGTTTTGGGGTGCTTTGCTTAAATATGGATTATGAGAATGAAGTCACCATATTCCTTAATGCTCATGCAACAGCCTATGAAGAGGCAAACTCTGAAAAATTCAATATCAAAGAGCTTGCAAAGAGCTTTATCCTCGGCGGAGGTAAAATCATGGGCTGTCAGAAAAGCATGGGAGTAAGAGGACTTGAAAGCAATGAGGTCTGTCAAAAAGGTGGACAAAAAGATTTATATGAACTCATGGTAAAAAGCAATAAGTTTATCTGTTTTTGATATGCCTCATCTCAATTCATCATAGTATTAGACTGCTCGGCAATACAAAAGTGATCGCAAGAGGGAGCAGTAGGAATCTGAGATTTTTATCCTAAGAAAAATTTATAAAAATTCTTTGCCCGAAGGGAGTATTCAAAAAGAATTTTTTCTGCTTCATTAAAAATCTGTTCTTTAGAAGAACTGTCTTCAAACCATTTTTCAAGTAGGTCCATCGTTACTTCAATATGAAACTGTAAGGCATAGACATTATCTTTGTATCGGAATGCCTGATTTTCGTACATCTTAGATTTTGCAAGATGCACTGCACCAATAGGTATTTCAAAAGTATCACCATGCCATTGAAAAACCTTAAATTTTCTCCATACATCACCCACGGATGGATGTTTTGCAAGGGATAGCATTACAGGGTCTCTTAATCCATCAGAAGTAAGCTCAATATCAGACCAGCCTATTTCTTCACCCTTCCCCTTATAAACCCTTGCACCAAGTGTGTGAGCTATTAGTTGTGCACCAAGGCATATCCCGAGCACCTTGAGGTTTCTGTTTATAGCCTCTCTTATTAGCCTTGAAACCACTTTAAGATGAGTATACTTGTCCATCTCATAAACACCCATGGGTCCGCCCATTATTATTAAACAGCTATAGCCTTCAAGAGTTGAGGGGGTATCACCATCTTCTGATTCAAAAATTTTATAAGTCATGGAATTATCAACTAAATAATTCTCTATGCTGCCAGGACCTTCTGTCTTTATATTCTTAATTATCGCTATCATTTAAATTTACTCCCTTTTTTATAATAATTCCGTATTTTTTTATTCTATAATTAAGCTGTCTCTCTGTAAGTCCCAGAGCCTGCGCAGTCTTTCTTATATTAAAATTGAACTTCGGGAGTGTATCCATTATTCTTATTCTTTCAAGACCCTCAACCTCTGTTGGAAGCTTTAAATCGCTTGATAGCGAAGTTTTTAATTTAAACAAACCCCTTACTGTATCAGGTAGGTCATAGACTTTTATTTTATTGCTTTCTGTCATTACAACAAGCCTTTCAATGGTATTTGCAAGCTCTCTTACATTTCCAGGCCAGTCATAGGAAATAAGCACTTTCAAAGCTTCTTCATCAAGGAAAACTGATTTTTTATATATATTACAGAAACTTTTAAGATAATAATCAACGAGCAAAGGTATATCCTCTTTTCTTTCTCTTAAAGGTGGTACATAAATTGGTATGACATTAAGCCTCCAGAATAGGTCTTCCCTAAAATTTCCTTTTCTTATCTCCTCGGAAAGGTCTTTATTCGTTGCAGAGATTATCCTAACATCTATCTTGATTGTTTTTCCTGCTCCGAGAGGCTCAACCGTTCTCTCCTGAAGCACTCTCAAAAGTTTTGGCTGAAGCGAGAGAGGAAGCTCCCCTACTTCATCAAGAAAAATAGTTCCTCCATTTGCCTGTTCAAACTTGCCTATCCTTTTTACAGCGCCTGTAAAAGCACCCTTTTCTGAGCCGAAAAGTTCTGCCTCAAGGAGATTTTCAGGGATTGCTGCGCAGTTTATGGCAACAAAGGGTCCCTTTGATCTTTTACTCTGAAAATGAATGGTCTTTGCAATAAGCTCTTTTCCAGTGCCTGACTCTCCAAAAAGAAGTACTGTAGCATCTGTACTTGCAACTTTCATAACTGTCTTGAGCACTGACTGAAAAGAGGGTGACTGCCCTACAAGATTAGGGAAATTGTATCTGTCCTTAAGCTGAGCCCTTAGGATTAGATTTTCATCTTCAATGATTTTATAGCTTTCCCATAGCTTTAGGAATTGACCGATAAGGGAAGCAACAATAGAAAGAACCCTGATATCATCATCAACCTCTCCCTGTTCTTCTGAATAAATTCTGTCTGCAGATATTACTCCGAATACCTCATCCTCTATTTTAATTGGAACACAGAGAAAAGAAATTCCTTTCTTTTGAGGTCTACTTCCTGTTTTATTAAGAAACTGAGGCTCTTTCTCTATATCTGGAATAAACATAGGTAGTCCAGCATCTATGACCTTACCAACAATTCCTTCCCCAACTCTATATCTTCCTCTGCTCATTTCTTCTTGAGTCAATCCATAGGCAGCAACAATGCTTATCTCCTCTGTTTTTTTATCATAAATAAAAATACTTCCTCTTCTCATGTCAAGCTCTTTTGACAAAATCTCAAGGACAGAATGAAGATTTTTTTCAAGGTCAAAGGAAGAAGTTAAAACCTTGCTTACCTCAAATAGTGCTTTCAGTTCTATGTTTTCATATTTACCCATATATTAGACGGCAAATAATTGCCGATAAAATATTATAACATTTGCAATTTTTCGGGTCAAGAAAATAAAACTCGGCAGGAGAAGGGATTCCTGCCGAGTGATTAAAATATCATTATTGAGTTTTGAGGATTATATTGCCTGTTCACCTTTTTCCTTTGTTCTTATTCGCACGGCATCTTCAACGGGAATAATAAATATCTTACCATCCCCCACATTTCCTGTATAAGCTTTTTCCTGTATGACTTTAACAACTTTTTCTACAAGACTATCGGGAACAACAACCTCAAGCTTTATCTTAGGGATAAATAAAACCTCAAGTTCACTGCCTCTATAAATCTCTACATGTCCCTTTTGTCTACCAAAACCCTTCACATCTGTCACTGTCATTCCCTGAATGCCTGAAAGCACAAGAGCTTCTTTTACTTCTTCAAATTTAAAGGGTTTAATTATTGCTTCAATTTTTTTCATTATGCGCCTCCTTTTTTATAGGTTATATGCCCTTTCACTATGCTGAGATGAGTCAAGTCCAATAATTTCCTCTTCCTCAGTAACTCTAATCTTCATAAATATTCTGATTACTAAGAATATTAACGCTGTCATTATTGCTGTGTAAACTATTGTTACTAAAACCGCGATTGTCTGCGTCCACAACTGTCCAGGATTTCCGTAAAGAAGTCCTTTACCTGCCTCATTAATTGCAGGGTCTGCAAAAACTCCTGTCAAAATTGCACCAATTATTCCTGCAACACCGTGGATACCAAAAACGTCAAGGGCATCATCATAGCCAAGCTTTGGTTTCATTGCAGTTACACTAAAATAACATAGAAACCCTGCTATTGCACCAATTATAACAGAGCCAACTATATTTACAAAACCTGCTGCTGGTGTAATTGCAACAAGTCCTGCTATCATACCCGATGCAATTCCCAGTACTGTTGGTTTCTTTGTAACCATCCACTCTGTAAACATCCATGCAAGAGCTGCCACTGCTGTTGCAGTATTTGTATTCATAAAAGCCTGTGCTGCAAGTCCATTTGATGCTGCTGCACTTCCTGCATTGAATCCAAACCATCCAAACCACAGAAGGGCTGCTCCGATTGCAACTAATGTAAGATTATTAGGAACAAGCAAAGTATTCTTTCTTTTGCCAAGGATAAATACTCCCACAAGAGCTGCTATACCAGCATTAATATGAACAACTGTACCTCCTGCGAAGTCAAGGGCACCCATCTTTGCAAGAAATCCTCCACCCCATACCCAGTGAGCAACAGGGACATAAACAAGACTCATCCAAAGAATTGTAAAAAGCACCCATGCTGAAAATTTCATTCTCTCAATATATGCACCACTAATCAAAGCTACTGTAATTGCTGCAAAGGTAAGCTGAAAAATTGAAAAAAGAACCTCAGGTATAGTTCCCTGTAATGAGTCAACCTTTACTCCAGCCAAAAATGCTTTATCAAGCTGTCCAATTATGCCAGCTATATCTCCTGAGAAAGCCAAGCTGTAACCATAGGCTATCCATAAGAAACTTGCTAAGCAATAGGTTACAAAGCTCATAGCGATAGTGTTAAGCACATCCTTTCTCTTAGCAAGTCCACCATAAAAGAGTGCAAGTCCTGGTACAGTCATAAGCATAACAAGAGCTGTTGCTACAATCATCCATGCCGTATCACCTGTGTCAAGCTTTGGCTGAGGTTGAGCCTCAGGCTGTGCTTGAGGCTGAGGAGTTTCCCCCTCAGCGAATATTAAATTTGTTGATAAAAGTAAGGCCATCAAAATTAGCGCAAATATAGTTATTAATTTTTTCATTTCCTTCCTCCCTAAAAGCTAAATGTTATATTTAATCCTGCTACCCATGTATCATCAAGATGTCCATTGTGGTTGTAGGGATTTCCATCAACAATTCTTTTTGCCTTATTTGAAAGTGGAAACCAGTATTGGACAACAGGCTGAATAGTTACATTCTTCATAACCGGAATTGTAAGACCTGCTTGAAGTTTTCCATCATGAAAGCCACTGTACTTCTTGCCTGTATAATCACCTGTAGCACTTTCATAGGTTCTCCAGTAAGAATCATCACCTTTGAAGTAGCCAAAAGATGCTGCAAGGTCAAGGGTAATATCCTTATAGACCTCAAAAGAATGGGAAAAAGATAAATTAATATAAGTGCCAGGATAGGTAGAGATGTCACGGTAAATTGTAAGTGTAGGTTTTGAAATAATATCATAGCTTGCACTTAAGAAAACTTCCTCTGTTTCATCAGTATACTTCGTACCATAGTAAATGTACCCAGCAGTAAGGGAAAGCTTGTCAATTGCATAGGTATAGCTGAGAGTTAGATCAGACTCATTAAAGCTTTTTCTACCAGGTCTGTCAGGTACGAAACTTTGTGTTTGCCTCTCATTTGTGTCAATGTTACCCCAGTAGTTAACTGAAAAGCCCTTGTAAGAAACTGTAACAGAAGGTTGAATAACAACACTACCAGAACTAAGCTCATAACCCCTGAAGATATACCTGCTGTAAGCACCGAGAGAAACACTACCTGTAACCTTATCCTCTTCTTGTTTAGGTTCTTCCTTTTTCACATCCTCCGCTTTTACTACAGAAAAGGATAGAAAAATAGCCAAAACCACTACTAAATACCTAAAACTTCTCATGACTGCACCTCCATTTTTAATTTAGTTATTACTTATACTAAAAGCGTGCCAACATGGAAGCGCTTGATATTTAATGATTTTTTATTTTTATAAATTGACAATTTTGTAGAATATTACAAAATTGTCAAACATTCTTAGACATATTTCAGATATAAGTTATATTTTTCTTGAATATAGAAGTAAATGTATTGTAGCTAATATAATAAAAACAAGAGATATACTCGTTACGATGATACTTTTTTCTCCCAATGGTGGAAGATATAAAACCACCAATCCCAATAAACATATCGGGATTGCCCAGTATATAAATATCTTACCTCCGTATTCATTTATCCTGTACCAATTTTCCTCTGATTTAAATGCCTTGCGAATTCTCATACCATACCAGCAATTCATTTTTATTTTTCTCTTTACAAGCGGAACGCATAAAATAATAATCACTAAACCAAGAAAAATATTTGTTAAGCCTATTTTTATATTATTCATTTTCTCCTTTCCATAAAAGTTTTTAAGTTTTATTAATGAAACAACCTATTATACTAAAAATCAATATTATTTAAAGAAAATCTTGACAAACAAATTTTAGTATTAATAAAATGTATCTCTAAGAGGTAACCGTTTACCGTGCAAAAAGTATCTTCAGGCATAAGTGGATTAGACAATCTCATTGACTATATCTATCTCGGAGACAATGTGGTCTGGGAGGTTGATTCAGGCACTTCCTATGAGATATTTATTAGAAAATTCATAGAAATTTCAGCAAAAGAATCAAAAGATATAGTATATATAAGCTTTAATAAATCAGTTGCTACTCTTCTGAAAGAATTGGGTAACTTTGCCAATGAAAAGTTCCACATAATTGATGGATTTACTTCAGGTAAGGGAAAGAATGACCCTACCTTTTTAAGAAATTACGATAACATTAGTAAAACGGCAGATATTATTAAACTTTCAAATCCATCTAATCTTGATGAATTAACAAATGCCATAGCCTCTGTTGAGAGTAAAATCTCCTATCCAATATCATACATATTTGATAGCCTCACAGGAATACAAAATCTAATTAAAGATGAAAATCTAACATATAGTTTTTTTACCTATATGTGCCCAAGACTTTTCGATCTTGATAGCGTGGCTTATTGGATCGTAGAGAGAAATGCTCACAGTCAAAAGTTTAAGGCAAATATTAGGCATATAACTCAGGTGGTTCTGGAACTATACAGACGTAAGGACAGTTTTTTCCTAAAAGCATTGAAGCTTGCAAGAAGGAAAAATCGTGATGCCTTTAAGCCTCATATGTATGAAATTACTGAAAATGATGAGATAAAAATCAAATTAACGGAACAACCGCTTGTCCTTGATATTGGAAGTAAGTTAAGAGAAATAAGAATTTCAAAGAATATGAGTCAGAAGGAATTGTCAGAGAAAGTTAATCTTACCCCGGGATTTATCTCGCAGATGGAAAATAATCAGATTGTACCATCTATTACATCTTTCATACAAATTTGTGAAGCTCTTGGAGTAAAGGCCAGTGAAATATTAAGTGAAAAAGGAGAAAAAGATAACCCCGTAATCAAAAAGGAATATATACTTGCAAATCCTTTACAAAAGTTATCAAGTGCTGAGATTTATAAAGTTTTATCGGATGAAAAGTTTAATGTTTCAATTATAATGATTCCTCCAGATTGCACAATAAAAGGACATTTTCTACCTAAAAAAGAACCTGAACTTATATTTATACAAAAAGGGGTAATCACAGTAACTGTAAATACTTTTTCTTACAATCTCAAGGAAGGAGATTTTCTTTATATTAAAAAATCCATGCCAGAAAAATGGCAAAATAAAGGGGGTGAGAAAGCAGAACTTTTAGTCATAAGCAGATGATAACTAATTTTTAAAATTTTTAAAAGAGGCAAAAAATATCTTTGATATTTTTTTGTCCAAAGGAGTTAGTAATACTAAACTAACTCATTAAAAATTTACCAATACTTTTAAGAAGGAGGAATAAGAATGAGCGTATTTCCAGGTCAACCAAATGCGAGTTCGGCAACACAAACTCGTAACAGAGTCTCTGACCCAGCACCTTATTCAGGAATTTGTGCCGTATGTCTTGATGGATGTCCAGGTTTTTGCGAAATTGGAAAGTCATCATTTAGAGGTAGAGAGGTCATTTATCCAGCACCTTTCGGAAAAATAACAGCGGGAGCAACAAAAAAGTATCCTGTAGATTATTCCCATTTAAATATTCAGGGAACCTGCGTGGGCGCTGTAGGAGTTGAAGCAAACCCTGATAAAGCTACTTTTCCAGCTGCAAACACTGAAAGAGAGATAGGAAAAAATTACAAGATTAAGCTAAGAATACCCATATTTACTGGAGCCCTTGGCTCAACAGACATTGCAAAGGACAACTGGGAAGGTTTGGCAATAGGTGCAGCAATCTCGGGAATAATGGTAGTAATTGGTGAGAACATTGTTGGAATGGATCCTAAGGCTGAGTTTGATAAAAAAGGAAAGGTTACGAAATCTCCTGAACTCGAAAGAAGAGTAAAATGCTTCAAAGATTGGCATGACGGATATGGAGAGATTATTTTACAGCAAAATGTTGAGGATACCCGTCTTGCCTCTGCAGAGTATGCCATTGAAAAACTTGGTGTAAACTGTATTGAACTTAAATGGGGACAAGGTGCGAAAAACATTGGAGGGGAGGTGAAGTTAAAAAGTTTAGAGAGAGCCCTCGAACTTAAGAAAAGAGGCTACATAGTAGTTCCTGACCCTGAAGATCCTGTTATTCAGAAAGCCTATAAGGCTGGAGAGTTCAAGGAGTTTGAAAGACACTCCCGTCTCGGAATGGTTGAATATGAAAGCTTTGAAAAGGCAGTAAAACACTACAGAAAAGCCGGTGCAAAATTTGTATCCCTTAAAACCGGTGCCTATAGAATTACTGATCTTGCAAGGGCTCTTCGTTTTGCCTCTGATGTTGGAATTGATCTTGTAACAATTGACGGTGCTGGTGGAGGAACAGGAATGAGCCCTTGGAGAATGATGAATGAGTGGGGTATACCAACTATTTATCTCCAGGCAATTGCATATAATTTTGCAAAACAATTGGCTGCAAAGAAAAAATATGTGCCTGACCTTGCAATAGCTGGAGGCTTCTCCCTTGAAGACCATATTTTCAAGGCATTAGCACTTGGTGCACCATACTTTAAAGCAGTATGTATGGGAAGAGCATTGATGATTCCTGCTTTTGTTGGCAAACACATTCAGAAATGGTATGAAGATGGCAAACTTCCAGCAGATATAGCAAAATATGGTAACTCTGTTGAGGAGATATTCATTACCTCTGAAATTCTTAAGAACAAGTACGGCAAGAAGTTCAAACAACTTCCATGGGGTGCTATAGGGATGTACACCTTCGTAGATAGACTTATCATAGGACTCAAACAACTTATGGCAGGCGCAAGGAAATTCTCTATCGAATACCTTGATAGAAATGACCTTGTTTCATTAACTAAAGAAGCAGCAGAAGTAACTGGAATCCCCTATGTAATGGAAGCAGATATGGATGAAGCTAAGAAAATCTTGCTCGGATAGGAATTTATAGGGAGAGGCTCTTGCCTCTCCCTTATTTATTCTTATAATCTTGCCGTATGGCAATTTTTTGCCGTATATTGACAAAAAAATTTCAAAAAAAGTATAATTTGGTATTCTTTCTTTTGGGGAAATAATGAAGATTGAGCAATATAGAACCCTTGAAAAGTCTCTAATAAATGAATTCATCAACAAGCTTACCAAGATATCCAAAGTATCAGCACCTGTATATAAAGGATTTAATAATTATGCTTTCGAGGAAATAAAGTCTGCCGATGAAGTAAGTCTTAAATATATTCCTACTATAATTCCACCTAAGAAGTATTTTTTACCAATTAAGGAAACTTTATTGGACTTCGAAACAGGTAAAGAATTCCAAGTAGAACCCACTGTAGAGTATGATAATATTATTCTTTTTGGTGTTCATACCTGCGATATAGCAGGAATAAAATGCCTAAACATGGTTTTATCAGATAAACCAAAGGACACGGCCTATCTAATTAGAAAAAAACATATAACTATCATAGGACTAGAATGTAATGATTATTGTGATGAGTATGCCAGTTGTGCCTTTGTTGGTGCTCACATACCAACAACTGGATATGATTTAATGTTCACTGAACTCACTAATTGTTTCATAGTTCATATCCATTCATCTAAAGGGATGGATATAATTGAAAAAACAGAAATATTCAAACCTGCTGATTCAAATAATATTGAAGAGCTTAAGGCATTGAGAAATAATAAACTAAAGATATTCAACAACGAAGTCCCTACAGAAAGAAGATATCTTCCAGACCTTTTTGACCGTTCCTTCAATGCTTCTGTTTGGAAAGAACTTGAACAGAAGTGCCTCAGCTGTGGCAACTGCACAGCAGTGTGTCCCACTTGTTACTGCTTTGACATAAAGGAGGACGTTGACCTCAGTTTACAATCTGGGGAGAGATACAGATTATGGTTTTCCTGTCAACTTGATCCCTTTGCGAAAGTAGCTGGAGGAATAGATTTCCGTAGAGAAAGGTCTGCAAGACAAAGACACAGATTCTATAGAAAATTTAGATATCACATTGACCGTTATGGTATGGTATTCTGCACAGGCTGTGGCAGATGTTCCCGCACCTGTATGGCAAAAATAAATCTTAAAGAAGTTCTTACTTCACTAATAAGAGAATCCGAGGCAAAGATATGGCGAAAGTGGTTATAAAAGACTCTCCATACAACCTCAAAAAAGCCAAGATATTAGATGTAAAAACCTTAACGGAAAAAGAAAAATTATTCAAATTAGTCTTTGAAGATAAAACATGGCTTGATTTTGAGCCCGGACAGTTTATAATGGTATCCCTTATGGGCATAGGAGAAATCCCAGTTTCTATATGCTCTTCACCTTTAAACAGACATTATTTTGAAATCTGTGTAAGAGCAGTAGGCAAGGTGACAAATTCACTTCATAAATTAAAAACAGGAGATATAATTGGAGTAAGGGGTCCCTACGGTAACGGATTCCCCATTAAAATGATTGAAGGACATGATTTATTAATAATTGCTGGGGGATTGGGTATAGCTCCATTGAGATCTCTTATACTCTATTCAATTGATAATCGTAGAGACTTTGGTGAAATTCATATTCTCTTTGGATGTAAAACTCCGGGGGAACTTCTTTTTGAAGAGGAAATTGAAGACTGGGGCAAAAGACTTGATATACATTTTGCCTGCACAGTTGACAGAGCAGACCCTGACTGGAAAGGAAATGTAGGACTAATTACCTCCCTTATTCCTGGAGTTGATATTGACCCTTTAAGAACCTATGCTGCAGTGGTCGGACCTCCCGTAATGTATAAATTTGTCATAAAAGAGCTTTTAGCAAAGGGGCTACCTGTAGACCAAATTCTTCTGTCCTTTGAAAGACATATGAAATGCGGGATGGGAAAATGCGGAAGATGTCAGATACAAAATCTTTACTGTTGCAAAGACGGACCTGTATTTACTTTTAAAGAAATAATGGATATGGCAGAGGCATTATAATGAGTAAACCGAAGGTTGCTTTTTTTGATTTTGCCTGTTGTGAAGGTTGTCAACTTCAGGTAGCAAACATAGGAGAGGCACTTATTGATGTTCTTGATATTATACAGGTTGTTGAATTTAGAGAAGTTATGACAGAAAAATGGGACGGAGAGTTTGATGTTTCCTTTGTTGAGGGAAGTATTACAGATGAACATGCTGTGGAAAGAATAAAAAAAATCAGAGAAAGGAGCAAAATTCTTGTTGCTCTCGGCTCCTGCGCCACAATCGGTGGTGTAAATGGAATGAAAAACTCCTTCCCCCTTGAAGAAGTCGGTAAATATGTCTACGGCGAGTCCTATAAATTCTTTCCAACCCTGCAAACAAAGGCTGTTCATCAGGTAGTTCCTGTTGATTATTTTATAAATGGTTGCCCCATATATCAACCTGAATTTATCACAGTTCTCAAATGTATACTTCAGGGAATACCTTATTATGTTCCTGAGTATCCTGTATGTGTGGAATGCAAGCTTAATGAAAATGTATGCATGTATGACAGAGGACTTACCTGTATGGGACCTGTAACAAAGGCTGGATGTAATTCATGGTGCATAAATAATGGAAATATCTGCTATGGATGCAGAGGACTTAATATAAATCCAAACACGGAAGGTTTTAAAGAAGTATTGAAGAAATATAATATACCCGAAGATTTTTTAATGAAAAAAATAGAAATGTACAATAAGTGCAAGGAGTTAGATAAATAGTGAGTGAGAATATTAGCATCAACGTTAACTATCTAACAAGAGTTGAAGGACACGGAAACATCGTAGTTGAGGTTAAAGATGGAAAGCTTGAAATCTGTAGACTTGAAATCGTTGAGTCTCCCAGATTTTTTGAGGCTTTCTTAAGAGGCCGTTCTATTTATGAAGCACCGCATATAACAAGCCGAATCTGTGGTATATGTGCTTGCGGGCATACATTGGCGTCAATTCAGGCAGCGGAAGATGCTTTAGGAATAAAGCCTACAGAGCAAACAACACTTTTAAGAAAGTTACTACTTCATTATGAAGAGCTTGATAGCCATATCCTTCACATATATCTTCTTGTTGCACCAGACCTTGTTGGTGTTCCAAGCTTTGTGCCTCTTATAAAGTCTCATCCCGATGTTGTAAGACGTGCCCTTCGAATGAAGAGGTTTTGCAATGAACTCTGCGATATCCTTGTGGGTAGACATGTTCATCCTATAAGTGCAGTTGTTGGTGGATTTACAAAGCTCCCTTCTGAAGCAGAGCTTGAAGAGATGCATAAGAGACTTGTGGAGCTTCAAAAAGACATGGAACTAACTGTTGAACTATTTAAGGGTTTAAAGTTTCCCGAGTTTGAGAGAGACACAGAGTATGTGGCATTGGTAAATGACGAAGGTGAGTATCCACTTCTTTATGGTGATATTGGCTCAACTGATGGATACAGGGTAACTAAGTATGAATATAAAGATGTGACAAATGAATTTATAGTTCCCTATGCATCAGCAAAAAGAACAAAGTGGCACAGAGACTCCTATGCAGTAGGTGCTCTTGCAAGATTTAATCTTAATCATGAAAAGCTTCATCCAAAAGCAAAAGAGGCTGCAGTAACTCTAGGACTTAAACCAAAATGCATAAATCCCTATCTAAACACCGTTGCCCAGATAGTTGAGAGTGTTCATTGCATTGAAGACGCTATAAGAATTATAGAACTTCTCTGGCAAAAGGGCATCAACCATGATGAAGTAGTTGTTCCTGATATCAATGAAAAAGGTCTTTTACCTCAACGGGCTGGAGAAGGCGTTGGTGCGGTAGAAGTTCCAAGGGGACTGCTGATTCACCATTATGAATGTGATGAAAGGGGCATATTCAGAAATGCAAACTGTGTTATTCCAACAAATCAAAATACCCATAACATAGAGCTTGATATGTTAAAACTTGTCCCGGAAATAATTGCTCAGTCTCCTGACGAAATAAGGCTTAGCCTTGAGATGCTTGTTCGTGCCTATGACCCTTGTATCTCATGCTCAGTTCATATGGTAAAGGTCAAAGTTAAATAATACTTTCTTCATATTCCTCACCAATTTTAGAATAAATCATTTCAAGTTCCATGTCTTTATCTTCTCCAATGATTCCACAGGCATCTGCTCTACATTGTCTACAATGACTCATTTGCAGAATATGTTTCCCACATTCTACTCTGAGTTTATGAATTGTCTCACGACAAGGTCTTTGTAAATGAGAGAATTCAGCTTGAGGTATTAGAGGCAATATATTCATTATATGTGCTCCTTCCTTCCCTGCAATCAATGCTATAAGAGGTATCTCATCATCATTTACACCAGGAATAAGAATTGTATTTATTTTGATAATTAATCCAGCTTTAATAGCACTTTTAAGACCTTCCCACTGTTTATGTAAAATTAATTTGGCTGCCTTTTTTCCTGTATAGAATTTATCCCTGTATTGTGCCCAAGAATAAATCTTTTCTGCTGTCTCTGTATTCAGAGCGTTAATAGTAATGGTGAGACTTTTTACTTTGCAGTCTACTAAATCTTTAAGTCTCTCTGGAAGAGATAGACCATTTGTAGAGATGCATAAAATTAAATTTGGAAACTCTCTGTTAATAAGCCTCAGTGTTTGAAATGTTGTTTCATTTGCCAGAGGGTCACCAGGACCAGCAATTCCGATCACACTTAAATTATCATGCCTTTCTAAAATAGTACTTACTCTTTCAAGAGCTTCATAGGGAGTTAAAATATTACTTGTAATTCCAGGCCTTGATTCATGGATACAGTTAAATTTCCTTATGCAGTATCTGCATTGTATATTGCAAGAAGGCGCAACAGGCAGATGTATTCTGCCAAATTTTTTATGTGCCTCTTCAGAAAAACATGGATGATTTTTTATTACTTTATTCATTATCCCCCTCCTTCATGGACATGACAGCGTCTCACACATATTCTTGAACAGGCCTCACAGCCAATGCAATTATCCGGATTATCAATAGACATAACACTGTTACCCATGTTGTCTCCAAATTCATCCTCACCTTCAAAAGGTTTCTCTATAAGCTTAAATACTTCTCTACCACAAACCTTATAACATCTACCGCAGCCAATACATCTTTCCATATCTATGGATTCTATAAATCTTGGGATCCATATCTGCCCACCTTTTGTATAACC
>FQKF010066097.1_pt1 | contig 15223 bp, 9 predicted proteins | sample 1504521 | NCBI WGS metagenome assembly FQKF01 (sample SAMEA4475357, study PRJEB15587) | soil metagenome | biome: Soil; feature: Field | place: India | collected 2015-03-11 | depth 0 m
ATCTACTTCCGTATTTCAGAAGATTTTCGATCTCACCAACTAGAACATTCTTCCACATCTTGAACGCATATAACCTAAACTGAGACTGATTCAAGCCAATTTGTGTATGGTTTGAAAGTACTACGATCTTAGGTCTTGCGTTGATTGAACTGTTGCAATTAAACCAAGGTGTTTGAAAAATAGGAACCTTGATTCCGTAGGCTGTGTTCTTCGTTGGATGGTAGAACTGAGCCTTGCATTGGAGTTGACCTGATGAGAATCTTCTTGCAACTCTGATAACATGAAAATCAGAATTCAAGTTCTCCTGACTGTAGAACCCTGTGGCATAGATGTAGTCAGCACCCATATTGTATGCGACTTCATCTACATGCTCACATGTCTGAAGGTCCAACAGCCCCTGCGAACCTTTCAAGTAGGCATGATATCTATTGTTGTTCAGATTAACCTTAAACTTAAAACCCGGAGCTTCGGATGATTCGCCGAATAGGAACGCTAAACACAAGTCCGACGTATTCCTATTTAGCTTCACTCTGTATTCGCAGACAACGTTGCTTTCGTCATCTACATCGGAATCAATATACAGAAGCTCATCACGCACTATGTCGTTATCATGCAATGTAGAAGAAATTGCAGTGTATCCTTGCGTCACATTGTACTTGTCATATTGCCAAATGTATTTTCCTACATTCAAGACTTGACTATCAATACCTTCTGGTGGTGTTATAGATGCACCAAGTTGCTTGAAATAGGACATGCCGTATTTATCGGCACCAGATGCCGTTCTGTAGAATGCTCGGATAAATGAAGTAAAGAAACCGGACCTGTAACCTATGAGAACATTCTGGTTGTGGTAATCTACGGTAAAGGAAGAAACATTTGACTCAGACCCAACGTGATCCACAATAAAACAGGATCCTGTTGATGCTTCAGGAGGTATAGACACGTTGATGGTTTGACCGAGAGTGACCAATCCAGAAGGAACCGAAAGCAGAGGTGGTGAACAAACCAAGCCTACGCCTCTTGAACTTACGAACAAGTTGTGATATGTAACTTGATTGGTTTGTGCCTCATATACATTGAGAATAGTACGCCAGTTTGTCACTTCGAATGTTGCTATACCGTCAGAAGTGAACTCAAACTCAACATCAGAATCTGTGACTTCAGGACCAACATTTGATGGCGTTACATTACCACCATACACGTCGAACTTCCCTGCGTTTCTTGAGCTTCCACATGTAAGATACCCAACAATCGCTTGAACATGAGTCAGATGCGATAAATGAACATCAGTTGATCCTGCATTTGAAGCAAGCACATGACCAGAGATGAAAGTATCTCCACGCCAAACTCCAAACTTGTACGTATTTGAATCGTTAACATCAGGCTTCCATGACACCTCAAGCGAACTATTTCGGACACGGAAACGGAAAGGACCGTTCACAGTGAAGCTAATGCACATGCGTGAAGTTGTACGTTCACGCTTCAAACGTACACCTACTCCAGTTGGATCGTTAACTATAAGAGCACCGCCGGATACAGACGCATTTCCTGAATGTATCCAATTGTCAGTGTCAGCAAAAGCATCTAGAAGCTCTTGTGGCCCTACCATGAACTTCCTGAACGCAACCTCAGAAGGTGTCAAACCTGCCTTGTATGCGATAGCTTGTACATTCGAGTTTGTAACTACGAATGGACCAGTATAAGGTGTTGAAGCGTTTGAAGGTGAACTTCCATCCAACGTGTAATAGATGGAAGCATCAGGTGTTTCACATTCTATGCTACAGAGATGTCTACTTCCAACATTAGCACAACCATTATCAGGAAGTATAATTGGACGCTTTACATACGTTCCAGCTACACCTACGCCGATTCTGATTTCCTGCGATACAACATCAGATAATTGAGTTACATTAAACTCAGACGTACCAGCAACTACCCGAAGGGTACAAGACTTGGTAATTTTCAACTGCATCCCAGCGTTGACCCATCTTGAAGGTGCAGTTCTAGGATCACTACCATCAGTCGTGTAGCGGATACGCATATTAGAAGTCAGAACACCAGGTAAGGAAATAGTAGCAGTAACAATGGTGCCAGCAGGAGCGTCGTTGCTTGATAATGCAATTGAAGGATTCGGACACTTAAGCAACGCAACAGTACCGCCACCTAAAAGTGTGGTAATCTCAGACGAGTCCACTCCCATGTATGCTTTAATGCTGGAAACTGTTACGTTTCCAGATACGGTTGCTGTATCCTTGAAGAACGAAAAACCCATAGGGTAAAGAGAAAGTGTGGATCCGTGCTGTTTAGGTTCACCCAACATGTAAGCCAAGTCGGAAACATCTCCAGAATCCAAAGTATCTGCACCGTTTGTTACAACTACACGGAAGGTGTTGTAAGTGGCGTTGACTCTAAAAGTAAAGCTCGACCCTGCGATTCTAGAACCTGCGAACGAGCCGAACTGAACACTCGACCCAAACACCACCAACCCTGAACCATCAAAGATGAACTCTGGAGTTCTATCTGCATTTACCTGTCTAGCATACTCGAAAAGAGGAATTCTAAAGTGTATGTTACCTTCACCAGCTTTTGTGAAGTCGAGAGTGTAGACTAGAACCAAACTGTTGTTGCTACCTGTAAGAGAGTAGCTTCCATTGCCACCATGTGCAACTGCCATAAGACTTGTAGGTTCGTCTGATACCTCTACTACGAGATTCTGACCAACAACCTGCAAGTTATCTCTTCCAGAAAACACGAGCCAACTATCAAGTCTGGACCAATCTTCTTCCAAGATATTGAAATTATCAGCCATTGTTTCTCCACCCTAGTTGATACAGCACATGCATTAGGGAAGGCAAGTTTCTCTTAACTTGTTTGTGAAGAGGGTAAGGAAACTCACTTGTCCATAAGAACCCGTCAGATTCCCAAGACAATTTTGGTATGAACTCCTTCTTTACCAACTTACCAGCAATCAGAACTGGAAGTGTAGTATCCAAAACATCGAAGTGATTGAATCTGTAACCTGTCTCTTCGAAAAGCTCACGCTTCAACCCTTCGATTGGTTCCTCACCTTTCTCAATACCTCCACCGAACATCCCATAGCGATTACCGTTTTTGACTTCATTACTTCTATGTTCTAGCAGAAATCTTCCACTGTTACTACAGTAGAATATGCAGAACGCCGCCCTAAAGCTTTTCATCTTCGAGTAGCCTTCTTAGTTGCAGATTTCTTAGTGGTTGGTTTTGAGGAACGTACAGGTTTCTTAGAAGCTGTTTTGGTGGCGGGAGCCTTCTTGACAGACGCAGACTTCTTTGGTGTCTTTGTAGTTACTACTTTCTTAGTGGCGGCCTTCTTGGTAGTCACGTTCCTGATTTGCATGCTCTTTTGTTTTCCATCCAGGTTGAGCTTTGCATTCAACTTCATGTACCAATCACGTACGTATCTCCAAATCTCAGTGAGTCTACTTTCAAATTCCTTTGCGAATCTGTACTCGCCACGTGCTCCGGAGTAACGTGTATAGAGTTCAGCTACGTGAGATTTCTCACCAAATTCGAATACTGCAATATCGGACTTTAGATGCATCATGCTCTGAAATATAGAGCGGAAGAAAACATCCTTTGATTCGAACTGATGACCAAACAGGTTCACTATCTTCTCAGGCTTGAATCTAGGTTTAGGTGACTCCTGGTCCTTGGCTATTTCCTGAAGCAATCTACGCACTGAATGAGTAAGTTCCCTAGTAACTGCATTGAACTCTGTAGTTCTCTCAATCCAAGGTCTTTCACGATCTGCGTTTAGAGTTCTCATCTCTACTTCGTCGTTGAAACCGTTGTAGTCAAGGTAGTGCTGAACCTCATGGGATACAACCTGATGGGCATGGAAAGACCTGACCCTCTTTGCCATCACAAGACCTGTGGAACCTTCGATATAAGGAAAAACTATTTCCCCTCCAACTCTGCCAGAATAGCTTCTGTAACAAGCTCTCCAAAGATCTTTTCCGCTTCCACCTAAAGGCAAACCATTGCCCTGTTCAATCGTCGTAGGCTTGACAAGAGTAAGATTTAAGTTACCGAAGATCTTTCTCAAGACCGGATCGTTCATCCCCATTTGATCGAACGTGTAGGAGGTACCGCTGAGAACCCGAGTCTTAGAATCAGAAAGTTTGATAAGAAACTTTACAACGCCATCAACGTACTTGTCCATGGCGTCATCAAGCTCAATCGTATCTTCAAAACGCTTAGCCGCTTGTACGTAATTGTGACTAACACCCATTAGGTTCAGCAAAGCGGATGTAGTGTTCAGCTTCATGTCTCGGACTCCATTCTAAGTTCTGCTTGCCAGCGTTTGTCGTGAAGCGTAAGAGCATCAACGTTTGTTTGATACTCGCCCGTAGCGGAAGAAATCTTCACACGCAATTTGTATCTAACTCGCGTACCAATTACAGGGAACTCCAAGTTCTTTGAAAACATTTCAATGCGAATCAGTTTAGAGACGTAGGGTCCTGTATCAGAATCAAGAATTAGACTCTTGTAGTTATCTACGTTGAAGGTGTAGCCAAATAAAGAAACAAACCCTGACTCGCTACCAAATACCGCCTTCAATGAATCCGCATCTGAGAATAACTCAAAGATCGTCTTTGCTTCTATAGAATCGTGACTGAAAACAAAAGAGACATCTAGGAATTTTCTTTCAGTAGCATCGTTTACGTACACTATTTTTCTGTCAGTAGCAATTGTTCTAATAATAGTAGTTGCTTTCTTTACTTCCGCGCTGTAAGAATTTATGTCAGTTGCATTTATAACATCAACACGCCCTTCTGGATCTTCAAACTCACCTAATGATTCAACTTCGTTCCTGTATGTCTTCTGAGCTGTATTAGACGTTGGAAGTTTGAAACAACCCCAAAAAGATTTCAAAGGTGTTCCTGTAGGTGTGACTGACTGTTCGTTTGGGGATCTATTTACAAGCCTTGTCATGTTAAGGAGTCTCCCAATCGTAGTTGTCACCAAGGAAATCGTCTTGTATAGGATTCTCATAGTCAGACAGCAAAGGTGCCGCACCATTCATCTTAATGAACTGTTCAGGGTAACCTACACCATTTGGATTCAGATACGCACTGATTGCAGTGCAAGGTTGTGAAACCATAATTTGAATGCTATCCCAAGTGTCGTCAACCTTCAAGTTGAACATAGCCACACCTGGATTCTCAGTAAAATTCATAGGTATAAAATCGAAGAAGTCCTCGCCGCCTACACGCTGGTACGTTTTGTAGTTAATGTCAGCGTTTGGATTGTAAGGCATTAAAACACTCTTCCAAGCGTACACCCTAACACAACCTGAAACTGAATCTCCAGCACCGTGAAGATAGATAGAAAGATTTGTCTTATCGTACTTTCCCTCACCGAAGTACTTTCTAATGTCTACACGTCTACTTCTGTATAGCCTGTTACGAAGTAGACGTGTATCTGCAATATCCAACGTAGAGAGCTTGGCAATGCTATGCATCCAATCAACGCTGACGTGATCCAGCATTTTTGGGTTCTGAATACTGTCGTGAAAGATCATTGTTGCAATCATTGCCAAGCCTCTTAGCTGTTTGTTTAGTTATACAAGTTTGATAGAGTTGAAACTGTCTCAGCAACTACGAAAGAAGGGTCAACACTTGTCATGTTTGGAATGAAGTTTCTAATGTCCTTCCAACGCTTGATGCCTTCACCAGTCCACTCTACTTCAGCGATGTCGAAATAGTCTCGAACACCTGAAGTTACTTCAGTAAGGATTACGACCTCAGATTGACCTATGTTGTTCTTTTCCACAACATCCCACTGTGAAAGTTCTCCGTACACGTTCTTTGAGCGCACAAACTGTAGCTCATTGAACTTGCCATTGTCCGACTCAGAGTATTCACAGAAGTTCATAGGTGTGATAGTTATCTCTTCATTGACTTCAGATCCGCCTTGATCTTTGCCATAAAGAGCAACAACCAATTTGAAGTCATTCGATACATCGTACTGCTTAGAAGTGAAATTTTCCGAATCCAACGTGAACGTCGTGCTAGTTGTGCTTTGCGGAACTGTCGCTACAAGCTTGTAGATGTCTTCACTTCCACCAGCATCCAAGTTGTCTGTACAGTAGATTGAAAACTCACCTGTAACATCAAGCTCTTGTTCATCTATCAACTGAAGTATGGCACCGGATACATCAGAGAAACCTGGAGGTTTCGTATCCAAACCTCCTGAAAAGCCTGACACTGTGAACCAATAAGGTGCGACGAATTGGTTTGTATTCCCAACTGAACCAATATCTCCTGAAGTAACAACCAACTTATCCGTACTGACTTCGAAAACAAAACCCTTGTCTTGAAGTTCGGAGAACGCATCGGCAATTGTCTGATACGGATTCAAAGAGGTGTCAGTGAACCCTGACTTAGATGCAAATGTCTTCGTAATAGATGGGTTGCTACCGACACTTAGTGTTATAGAATCACCTATGTTGAAGTCCGAACCTAAAATATCCAAAGTTCCAGAAGAACCATCGATAGGGTAAACACGTACCAATGCCTGTGAAACATTCACTGACAACGTTGCATCTGCAAGCCCACCAACGTTGAATACAACTTTTGAACCTTGAGCTTCACAAGTTATATTGAGATCATTCATAAGCAAATCGTCCGAAAAGCAATTTGCTATAGATTGAGCAATTGCTAGTGGAGTATCTCCATACCAAGCCGATCCAGACTGGTAGTAAGTTTTAGTTACAGAACCGTCGTTTGATATGATCTGAAAAGTGTCACCGTTTTGAAGTGGCTTCTGAGAAACCAACGTGCATTTTGCCTTTGGTCCAACAGGTGCCTCCGCAGTACCTACAAATTCAAAGTAACCTCTTCTATTCCTGGCAGAAGTAAAGTCATTTACAACAAGTCGGTACGTAGAGTTCGGTATTTCTTCAAACACGTCATTGGCGATTACAATCTGCTGGCGATCACCAACAAACTCCCACGCGGACCTATCCAGCACTTCATCGTTTCTATAAATGACAGCACCATCAAGGTTGTGACCTTCGGGAATATCTTGAACAGCATTCTGAGTTACATATAGAGTGGTATACTTCTTAGTGTAAGTGTAGAGAAATCTACGCCTACCGTAGAAAGAGTCCAACGGTGTAAGGAGTTTCAAGAACCCACTAGGAGGTTTTAATGCATTCTTTAGGGGACTACCTCTAAGAGTTATAGCTACTTGAGCATCTACTTTCTTAGGGGATTGAAATTGAGATGAAGATCTGGATGTTACTAGAGACGCATCCAAAATGTCTGGTGAGTACTTTACTGTTCCATTTTCGTCCATTCCAATGTTTACTATACATGGAACAGAATTGAACTTACCTAAGTCAGCGATAGTGTCTTGCGTTGACTTTAACACAATCTCCTGACCTTGACTTAAAGCGACCATGGCCGATGAATCAGAAGGCGGAGAAATTTCAATAGCAGTTCCATTCACCTTCGGTTCGTAATCAGCGATGAACGTGTAACCTATCTTCACAGGAACTGCACTGTATTGAGTAGAAGCGTCAAATACGATGCAATCGTTCTTTACGTCAAACATCAAAGGTTTGTTCGTATTGATATCGACAACGTAAGCCACCCGCAACGGAATGTGCTTCAACTTTATGAACTGCGCACCTACAACACCTGTCTCATAACCAAACCAGTCTATGTCATAGCGGTAGTAGACAACGGCGTTTGATGTGTACTGAAATGGAGAGAATGTTTGTTCCGTGAACGTGCCTGGAACATTCTCAATGTCTGTCTTGTTGTAAACAGCGAATCCTCTATCGAATAGCTTACTATGAAGAGGTGTGTTAAAACTAATGTCGCGGAAGGTAAGGCCATGCGGGTTGGCGTTGTCTTGATACGAAGAGGACACTGAACTTACGTGATGTATGTCTTGATTAGTGTATGGCTTCCGAATGAACTCATAGCTCTTAGAGCTTGAATCCAATTCTATCCTAATTTCATCTACACTTATTTCATACGAACCATTAACTAGAAGAATGTCATTGGCGTTTGCGGGGTTGAATACTAGCTGAGCTGTACCTAAATTGAGTCTATACTGGTTCGCTATAGGATCATCCGGAGTGTAGGAAAATGGAGTGTTATCGTCGCGCACCACGTAATTGAGTTCAAGGTTTTGCAATCTTAGATCCACAACGAATGGACCCTCATTGGGCACCCTTACTTGGATATTTCCGTTTGTCGGAATACGTTGGAAGATCTGATTACCTTCCTCGTCAAATGCAGGTTGCGTGACTACTTCCAAATATGCTAGTGTTACATCACCATCATTAGGCCAAGCAACAAACTGTACAGACATTTGCAAATCTATTGAAGCAACTTGACTTACACCAAAGTCATCGTTTGCGTAGGTTGGAACTTGTGTCTTCCTTGCTACTAGGAACCCACTTGTACCTATGTTCCTTGGAAAAGAAACATTATCGATACCTGGGAATTCAAAGTAAGATCCGGAAACAACGATGGCTCCAGATCCTACAGAAACAATCATCCCAATCACAGTAACTTCAAATCCAGAAACAATACCGTCTGTGATAGGCAAGTTTTGACTAATCATTGTTTCCAAAGCTTTTACTTCTTCGGAAAGCTTTGCTGTAGATGTAACAACATTTGAGATCATAGGATGTATCCGGAGTTGAGTTCCATTAAGTAGCTTGTCTTTCTACAATCCAAAGACGATCTGAATAGAGGTTTTACGATCAAACCTGTTGACTCCACACTCTCTCCTGGTAGTGAGTTGAAAACAGCGGTATACTCAACTGAATGTATTCTATCGTTACTAGCTATTACATTCGTAAGTACAATCACTGCACCCGGCTCAGCCAGGAACCTAAATACCATGTAACTTGTACTGCCTACGTACTCAAACATGTACGAAGAGTCTACATCTACAGATCCAGACGTATCACCAACTTGATACAGAAATTTACATTTGCCTGAAACTCTGAAAGAGACATTCAAGTTGGATTTGTGTAGCTTAATGCCTATTGATGCTTTACCATCTTCATTCATAGTTACCAAAAGCTTTGTATCATCAACAAGAAGTGATCCATATTGCTTCTGGAAGCATGCAAGCTCTTGAACTTTGATAGCTGAAAATGAAATCACTTCATTCAGTTCGCACAGCTTCGAGTAGATGAATCTACCAGTTACATCGAAGAAAGATGCATTCAAGGCAATATCAGGCGAACCTAGACCAAAAGTTTTTCCGCAGTTCAAGTCAAGCAAGCCGTGACTGCAATAAACATCCAACTGCTTTCTATTTGAAGAGTAAGCAGGGAGGGCTTTCACAAATACTCTATCACCTTCAACTAGTTCGAAAGGTAAAGGCTCATCTAGAACAAGCGTATAGTTCTTGTAAGACCCAACAGTGGAGTCTTCTGTTACAGAGGCAACTTTGATATAGGTCGATAGAACCGCGTTGAAATCAGTGCTGACAAGTTTTGCTAAGTTGTCGCCAACACAAATCGGCTTCTTTGAGGATAGCTGAATGATCTGCGATCCGGCTTCGAAAGCTGCCCCGAACTGAGTTGCAACTTCAAAAGCTTCCACTGCACAAGTTACACCAGCTACGTGATTGAATTTCACGCTGGATTCCAATGTGTATTCGACAAACTTAATCTTATCGATTGTGTAAAGTCGCTGACTCTTTACTAGCAGACTTTCCTTACCATCCAAGATAACCAAGCAGTTGGATATGTCTTCCAATCCCAGCCAAAGGCACGTAAGATTTACAGAACCTTCAACTGCCGCTTCAAACAACGTGAAGGTATTTCTGGAAACCATGGTACTTACTGAGTTGCCGACAGCATAAGCGAATCTCAACGTTCCATCAAGCTTGGTATCAATGTGCTGGAAGGTTGGCATTGGCGACACCTGCACATTGCGTTGAACAGGGAGCATACCTGCAACCAGTTCACGCTTTCTTTCAAATACAGGTGTCGCCATGTTACTTCTCCGCCCTTATGGTTTTGATCTCATTAAGAACCCGCTTATAGTTGGCAATGCTCTGATTTGCCACTTTGCGGATCTCCTTCTTAAGTGTTACTATTTCCTGATTATTGTGCGACTTTCCAGTCACACTGCTGTACAGTTTGCGGATCTGACCTTTGGTAAACTTCAACGCATTGAAGTCATCTTTAGTCATTTCGAAATTCTTGATTGTCTTGGATGCTAAGATTTCAAACATCTCTTCAGGTGTTGAAAAATTAGGAGCATTTGCATCCTTCAGAGATACCTCTGTGTTATCTTGTTCCTCAGTGGCATCAACTGCATCCTCATCGTCAACAATCAGTCCCATGTCGGCAAAGATATCTTCAGGAGTCTCACGGCGTTGAACTTGTATAAACGTCGGAGACTCATCAATAACTTCAACCTCTTCAACGTCAGATTCCTTTTGCTTTTGACTAGGGAAGTATTCTTCGAACTGACGATGAGGATCCAAGCTAGGAAAGAAAACCGCAGGAACAGTAGGGTTCCTAAGTTGAATCCTGGGGTTCTTCAAGACCATCCCGTTGGTGATTACTTTGGGGTTACGCATCGAACCTTCAGGAAGCAAATCACCATCTTCACGAACCACGTTTGCGTATACACTTCCGCGCTCTTGCTGGAGCCTTATACTGTTTCTATCGAACTGTGCCATTTTTGTTCTCCTCAGTACTGGAAGATGAAACGTTTAACCAATACTTCACGATCATGCTTAGCGTGAAGTCCGAACCTAGAAACAGCGTATACGAACTTAGTTCCAATCTCTTCAGCAATTTCACTAGATGTAACTTGACCAATTATCGCCAACTCACCAATAGGGAAGTTTGCTTGATTCTCGGACAACCGTGCCACATACGCCATTGATTGAGCGTCAACGGTTTCTATCCTATCGAACTGCGCATAGTCGGAATTGATAGGCCACACCTTGTTCGAGAAACTAGGGTCTGAACCAAACTGGAATGAAGTAACTGAAATGTTCAACCCAAGCTTAGAAGAAAGATATGTGTTTCCAACAACGCCGAAACGCTTTGCATAAATTCTTAGGCCGTTGTCAAGAACCTCTCCATAAGCATGGCGTCTGAAAATAGGGTTAAGATTCAAACTATCGAGAATGTTCTTTGCAGTTTCCTTTACTGATGCACCTGCAACCCATCCATTCACGACATTGTAGATAGCAGACACCAAACCATCTGATCCGAAAGTGAAACTAACGCGATCACCAGCTTGGAAAGTATTGTTCGAAATAGTCACAGTGCTGGATGCTTGCGCACCTGAAGGTAAGGCTGTAGATATTCTGTTTGGTTGCCAGTACAGATACCCAGCATTGTTTAACGTATATCCGATGATCTTGAAACCTAAACCATCCAGATCATGCCTGATGTCCATGGAATAGCCTTGAGGAGTAAGAACAGACATTGCAGAATCTGATTCACCTGCAAACACGTTGTTGGTAGATAGTTTGTTAAACTCTACGGCACCAACATCGAATGCATCTGTTCCACCCGAAAACACTTGGCTTCTATAGGAACCAGCAATGTCAACCTTCACATCGAAAGGAAACTCCGGCAACGTTGAGAAAGCAAGAACGTTATACCCGTCTTCGAGAACAAAGTTCGAAGGAATGACTAGATCATCTTGATACTGAGATCCATAGACTCTAGGCACAGCAACAGTTGTATTATCCAACGTGCAAGTGGGTGCAACGTATCCGTGATACTTTGATCTTCTTAAAGTTACTGATGCTCCCTCTACTGAAACTCCAGACTTTCCTGAAACGCCCTGTAAAGCAATTCCAGTATAGTCACCAACTGAACCTGAAGAGTGAGAAATGCCTTTTGTTGTTCTTGTCACACCGTTGTCGAAGTGCTCGCATACAGTTGATCCAAATCCAACTACTTCCCATCCATCTTCAACTTGCAGATTGTTGGAAGAAACAGCCGCGTCATTTATAACTACATGTGAGTCATCGGTATCCAGATCACAGTTGACAACAGCAACTGCCTGAAAGAACAATTTCAACCCTGTTTGAATGCACTCGTAGTTGGAATTGAAACCAGCAGTCGCCCTGAAAGCTTCGGCAATTGCATAGATCGTATCAACGACAGTTGCTCCAACATTCCAATCGACGCCTCTTGTAACTGTAAAGGCACCGCATGCGAACGAAGAACCAACGTCAAAGATATTATCGGCACTGAACTGGAAATAAGCTCTGTGTCTCTTCCAGAGAATGCTTCTGTTCAAGAAAAGCTTGGAGTCAATGGTGTTTACGGAGGAGCCCAACAGAACATTAGGCTCAACAACATCACTCTTTACAATAACGCCATCGATGTAGATTCTGGCATTGATTAGATTGTCAAATAGAAGCGTAGGGCTTGAAGCCTCAAGAGTACTTACTGCTAGTGGGTTTTCGTTTCTGATTGAAACATAACCAGAATCAGTGAATTCCATATCAACAAATTCCAACCCACTGATACCTCTACCACTTGCAACAAACTCGATGCCTTTATCAATGACAGTTGAAGACAGTTCAAGAATTTTCTGCTTTAGGTTAGCTACGCTGAGCCTATCTCGCTGAGTACCTTTGTGCTTCTCTGACGCAGACCCTTGATGTGTAAAGTCAACGTAGAAGACTTCCTTTGCTGGAATGAAGTAATCGAACTCGTACGCACCAGCATCGAAACTTGATGCACCACCAGAAGCAGTGGCATCACGCTCAAGACCACGTGCGTCCAATTTAACATCTTCGTACCAGTCTGAAATATCAGACGCATCTAAGATGATGTCTCTGGCATTTCCTCCGGAGGTACCGAGTAGTCTAAAGTTGCAATCACGCAAAGAAGCGTTGTCAGGATCCACGAACACGTCTGCTCTAGCTGCAGTGTTCGATCTGCAATTTTCAATGTTAGCACCTGAGAAATTGAACGAGTTCACGCCATTGACATAGGTTCCTACGAAATTGCAATCACCAAGCGCATTCCCCATATTCTGAGATTGGCTTGATATGATGCAAAGCGCAACGTCCAATTTCACACCAGTAGCATTAACAAAAATACCTGCTGAATCAAGATTCGCTTGAAGCTGGTCAAGAATCAAAGTTGTTCCAAGCAACTGCACATTACATGCATTATTCGCTTGGTCAATAACGCTTGCTGTGCATGCAGCTTCTGATTTCAAGACGCATCGCTTGAACTTTACAAACTTTCCTGGGTTCTGTACTTCACCAGACTTAGCAAAATCAGTTCCGGAAACCCAATGCAATCTAACGTTATCAAAGTTTACATCCAAGTCCGCATTCAACTTGAGAGCGTTCAGAGCCAGAACTGCCTGTTTCAGAGAATGTTTCTTGTAGCTGGTAAAAACTATCCTACCAGAACCTGAATACTTTCTGTTACTAGCAGTTGTATCTGGAGACAGTGGACCCAAATCAAACGATGAGACAGGTACTACGTTCTCGTTCCTAAGATGGAAAGTAACATCATTCGGTAAGGGTGCGAGACGCGAATACAACCTAAGAAAGTCCGGAAGCGGAAGAGGTGAAGTTTCATCACCTGTTGCGGAAGTCGAATGAGATGCTTGGGCGAGATCAACATGATACTCTAAATTAGTTGGAGACACGTAGTTCTTTTGAAATGCACCAGCATCCAGCTGCGTCCCGATAACTTTACCAATAGGGTCTGATTCGAAGATGCCGTAAGTCTCAGTAGGCTTTGAGCATGCATTCAGAAGCAAGCCTTGATGTACGGGGAAGAAGCAATCTATAGTTCCGGTAGAGTAAGGAGTGGAACCTCCAAATAACACATCATTGAATACACCTTGAGTTTCGTAGTTCAGCGAAAGATCAGATTCCAATGTGGTTCTGGTCATAGGTCCAGAGTAATCATTGAAAGAAGACGTGAATGCGTATCTGTTGCCTGACGTTCTTAGGTTAACTCCAGCTACACCGCGCACAACTGTGATGGAATTAGCAGTAGCAGAATGACGAGCAACGTAGTTTGCAGCATGCAGAACATTTGTAGAAACTTGAGTGTTCACGAAATCGAACAAGTTGTGATGAATGGTCGAAGGGGAATTAACCATCACAGTGTTCTTACCGAGAGCAATTTTGGCGAACTCTAGGTTTGAGAACCTACCTAAAGTCACACCTGCCCCTCTGGACAGAACAACATTGTTGTGGAACCTGATGGTTGGGTTCTTTGCTTGTTCGATATTCACCAAGTTAAATTGAGCAGAGTGATTCGCATCGACGATGAACCCACTGAAGTCAAACACAAGGTTGCTTGAAGATGCGATGGAAATGAAGCTTCCAGACAGAGTGAGGGACGTGGATAGAACTGGAAGACCGTGCTTCCAGAAATCAAGAGGAGCAAACTTTACGATGTGAGTAGGTTTGCTGAATCTAAGCGAAGAAATGTCAATTTTGTCTAATTCAGTGATAACATTACCAGTACCAAAACACAAAAACTCGACAGCGAATCCATCACTGTCGAGTGGTCTATTGGAATCCAAGTTAGATCCATCGTCAAAGCCATCACGTGCGGCTTTAATGAGATGTTTCTTTACATCACTCCACGAATACGGATCAGATAGCGTTCCTGCATGTTCGATTGTTTCCGTAGCGTAGGATCTAGGCAAAGCTAGATTGACGTGGATCTTCATGTTATCTATTCCTCTAAACGGCTTGTGGGATCTACAAAGTTGATGTTCGGATAATCAGAATACTTTGTGCAATGATCGACGAATCTAAGCTCATCTAAGAGAGAATCTTTCTTCTCTTCAATCAATGTAAGTAGAAGAACAATCTCACGTCGTCTTGATGCATAAGTTACAGTGTCGTTCACGTAAGGAACAGTGGCTGGATCAACCCTTGGCTTCTTTGGTTCTTGAGGAACCGCTTTTGGAGCATCAACGTCAAGATCCCTGTCCTCTAATTCAGAAGCAATATGTGCGTCGTTCATCTTCGTCGTCCCTATGTTTGTGTGTTAAAGAGTCAGAAAACAAAACGAGGCCGTGAAGGTTAAACCCGCACGGCCCCGAAAACCACCGCTTGCGGAGGTTAGTAGCGATGATGAATCTTATTTACGGATTCATCATCGCCTGAAATCAGTCGCGCGAACGACCAGCCTTCTTGACGGGCTTGCCAGCCTTCTTGGGAGCGGGCTTCGCAACCTTCT
>FQKF010057992.1_pt1 | contig 15181 bp, 7 predicted proteins | sample 1504521 | NCBI WGS metagenome assembly FQKF01 (sample SAMEA4475357, study PRJEB15587) | soil metagenome | biome: Soil; feature: Field | place: India | collected 2015-03-11 | depth 0 m
GTTTTTCACCATGACCCACGACGGGCGCGTCATTGAGGAATTCACTGGCGCCGCGCTGGTGCAGCAGGAGCCCGACGGCTCATCATTCCCCTCCGGCGGCATGCGCAGCACGTTTGAGGCGCGCGGCTACACCGTGTGGGACCCCTCCAGCCCGGCCTTCATCATGGACGTTGGCGGCGGCAAAACACTATGCATACCAACCATATTCGTTACCTACGACGGTCTGGCACAGGACTACAAACTGCCCCTGCTGCGCTCACAAGCCTTTTTGGACAAAGCCGCTGTACCGGTGTGCCAGATTTTCAACCCGCAAATCACGAAGGTAACCGGCACGCTGGGCTGGGAGCAGGAGTACTTCGTCTTAGACGAAGCCCTCTTCAACGCCCGCCCCGACCTGGTCATGACAGGCCGCACACTGCTGGGCCGCCCGGCCACCAAACACCAGCAGCTGGAAGACCACTATTTCGGCTCTATTCCGGAGCGCGTCTATCATTTCATGCGCGATTTGGAGACGGAATGCCACCGCTTAGGCATTCCCGTGCGCACGCGCCACAATGAGGTGGCCCCCGGCCAGTACGAAGTGGCGCCCGTGTTCGAGGAAATCAACGTGGCTGTGGATCACAACCAGCTGCTTATGGACGTTATGGAGCGCGTCGCTCGCCGCCACAAACTGCGCGTGCTGTTCCATGAAAAGCCTTTCGCTGGCATCAACGGCTCCGGTAAACACAACAACTGGAGCCTGGGCACTAACACGGGTGTCAACCTGCTGTCACCCGGAGACTCGCCCAGCCGAAACCTGCGCTTCTTGACTTTCTTCGTCAACACCATCATGGCCGTCTATCGGTACGCCGATATGCTGCGCGCCTCCATCGCGCATGCCGGCAACGATCACCGACTCGGCGCCAACGAAGCACCGCCAGCCATTATCTCCGTGTTCATTGGCGAAGCCATGACCCGCCTGCTCAACCGTATCGCCGATGGTAAAAAAACCGACGACGCCGCTGTCAAGCGCGCCCTCGACCTCATCAGCAAGCTGCCCAACCTCGAACTCGACAACACCGACCGCAACCGAACCTCACCCTTCGCCTTCACGGGCAACAAATTCGAAATCCGCGCCGTCGGCTCCTCCCAAAACTGCGCCGCCCCCATGACTGTCATGAACACCATGGTGGGCCTGCAACTGCTCGACTTCAAACGCGACGTAGACCGCCTCATGGGCAAAGGCATTGAAAAAGATGAGGCCATCCTCATGACGCTCAAAAAGTACATCCGAAAAATGAAGCCCATCCTATTCGAGGGTAACAACTACTCCGAAGATTGGAAGCAAGAAGCAGCGCGCCGGGGCCTCTCGAACCACGCCAACACTCCTGAGGCGCTGGCCGTACTGGCCACACCCGAAGCGGAGGAATTCTACTCTCGCTCAGGCGTGCTCTCCAAAAAAGAGCTGGACGCCTTGCTCAATGTGCAACTGCACGCTTACTGCACCAAACTGGACATCGAGGCTAAAACGCTGGCAGAAATGGTACAAACCCTCGTCGTGCCCGCCGTGGTGCGTTACCAGACCGAACTGGCCCAGAACCTCGCCACGCTCAAACAAGCCGGCTTAGAGGAGTCCGCCGCGCTCCAGCGCGAAACCCTCCAGCAAATCACGCAGCACCTCAGCGTCATCCGCGAAGGGCTACACGCCCTGCAAGCCGCCCAGGCCAAAGCCCACACCGCCGACGATCTACTAATCGAAGCACGCCTGTACTGCGATGAAGTAAAAACACACATGGAGCGCATCCGCCACGCCGCCGACGAGCTGGAAGGCATTGTAGATGACCAGTACTGGCCATTGGTGAAATACCGCGAACTGCTGTTCACGCGCTAACTCGAACAGACGAAAAAATAACAGGGCCTTGCGAAACCTTCGGGCTTCGTGAGGCCTTCTTCTTTGAGACCTAACCGAACAGGTGAACACTCCGGTGCCCACTGTTTTCTCTATCCGTACAAGCGTTTTCGCCCGCGGCATTGTGTGGGATTTTGCGGATGTTTGCCCCCATGCCTGAAGTATCGTCTCCGCTACGCCGCCTGCCCGCCGAATGGGAGCCACAAAGCGCCGTGCAGCTGACCTTTCCGCACGCCCACTCCGATTGGGCCGACATACTCGACGAAGTGCTGCCCTGCTTTTCGGCCATCGCCTCTGCCATCGGGCGCTACCAGAATGTGCTGGTCGTCTGCTCGGACGAGGCGGCAGTACGCCCCTGGCTGCGCGAGGTGCCGCCCGAACGGCTCCTGATAGCTGAAATCCCATCCAACGACACGTGGGCGCGCGACCACGGCGGCATCACCATCTGGGAGGACGAACGCCCTGTCGTACTGGACTTCTTCTTCTCGGGATGGGGCCTCAAATTCCCGGCACATTTGGACAATCGTATCACCCGAAGGCTCTGGGAACGCGGCTTTCTGCACGCCCAGCACCGCTACGTCGGCCTGCTGCTCGAGGGTGGTGGCATCGAAAGCGACGGCCAGGGTACCCTACTGACCACTACCGAATGCCTGCTATCGCCCAACCGAAACCCGCACTTGACGCGCAAACAACTCGAAGCACAGCTGTGCGAACACTTCGGCGCTCGGCGCGTCCTCTGGCTTAAACACGGACACTTAGCCGGCGATGACACCGACGCACATATAGATACCCTAGCCCGATTTTGCTCGCCCAACACCATCGCTTACGTACACTGCCCTGACCCCAACGACGAACACCACGAACCTCTGCTGGCCATGGAACGCCAGCTACAACAGTGGACAACCGCCGACGGGAAACCCTACCGCCTTGTGCGCCTGCCCTGGCCCGATGCCTGTTACGCTGCCGACGGACACCGACTGCCCGCCACATATGCCAATTTCCTCATCATCAACGGCGCTGTGCTCGTCCCTACCTACCGCATCCCCCAAGACGACGAGGCCATCGCCTGCTTCCAAGCACTCTTTCCTGATAGAGATGTTATCGGCATAGACTGCCGCCCGCTCATCGAGCAGCACGGGTCGCTACACTGCGTAACCATGCAATACCCAACGTCCGTAGTCGGCCCTCCCACGCGATGACGTCGGGCTGAGCAATGCCAATGCTTTTTGCGGCCTTAAGCCTCGCTGGCACTTAGACCAACGCCCGAGGAATACTCTACCTTTGCCGCCCAAAAGCAGACAAACCCGATTTTTTCCACCACCATGCAAGTATTCAAATTTGGCGGCGCCAGCCTCAAAGATGCTGCGGGCGTGCGCAATGTCGCCAGCATTCTGCAGCGCTACCGCGACCATTCGCTCGTCATCGTCGTATCGGCCATGGGCAAAACAACCAATGCCCTGGAGGCCGTCGTGGCTGCCCATTATAAACGGAACGGTCAGGCGCAGGCCCTGCTCGACGGCATTAAGGCGCAGCACTATGCTCTCATGCGCGAGCTCTTCCCGCCTGAACACGAAGTCTTTACCACTGTAAACGACACCTTTGTTGAAGCCGAATGGATGTTGGAAGAACCACCTCAGGAAAACTACGACTATACCTACGACCAAATTGTATGCGTGGGTGAGCTGGTCTCCTCGCGCATTGTAGCGGCCTACCTAAACGACATCGGTCTGCCTACGCAATGGCTCGACGCGCGCGACGTCATCATCACCGACAACACTTATCGCGAAGGCTGGGTACTGTGGGACAAAACTAAACCTAATGCCCTGCGCATCGTGCCGCCTATGCTCGAAAAGGGCGGCTTCGTCCTAACCCAGGGCTTCATCGCCTCTTCTACTGAAAATTTCACCACCACGCTGGGCCGCGAAGGCTCCGACTACTCGGCAGCCATTTTCTCCTTCTGCCTTGACGCCGAAAGCATGACCATCTGGAAAGATGTGCCCGGCGTGCTCAACGCCGACCCGCGCCTGTTTGAAAACACGGTCAAATTAGACCGCCTCTCTTACCGTGAAGCCATCGAAATGACTTACTATGGCGCTCAGGTCATTCACCCCAAAACCATCAAACCCTTGCAGAACAAGAGCATTCCGCTGTACGTCAAATCCTTCCTCGACCCCGAAGCGGCCGGCACCGAAATCAGCAGCGACGTGGACGAAACCTACCCGCCAATCGTGGTGGTGGAGAAAAACCAGACGCTGCTGCACATCATTACCAATGATTACTCCTTTGTGGCTGAACAGCACATCGCCCGTCTGTTTGCCGAATTGTCGGAATTGCGCATCTTCGTCAACGTGATGCAAAACACGGCCATCAGTTTCACCATCTGCGTGCCCAATATCCCTGACCGAGTCGAAAAGTTCATCCAGCGCATCGCCGACGAGTTCTACGTCAAGCGCCAGGATGGGCTGGAACTCATCACCGTGCGTCATTACAACGAAGAGACCATCGCCAACCTGAAAAAGGGCATGATCGTGCTCTTTGAAGAGCGCCTGCGCAACACACTGCAAATGGTGGTCAAAAACGTGCCACCAGTAGAGCGCAGAGAGGTGGAACTGGCCCGAGCAAAAGGCTAAAAGGCACTCTCCTACCCTATCGACCCGTAACAAGCCGTCGAGTTATCTCCAGGGACTCGTCGGAAGAATGCGCGGTCTCGTCGCCGGACTGCAACCTGGCTATCCTAAGGCGGTCGTTAGCGCTTGTCTTTTGACAACACAAACGAACCGTTCTACTCTTTTATGAAAGCAACACTTTTTTTGGTCCCGTGCCTGCTCCTTTTCTGCCTTCCGGCATTTCACGCACAAACGATTACCGGCCGGCTTACCTTATCCGATGGTACCCCCGCCGAATATGCCACCGTTACCTTGCACCATGCAGCAGACTCCTCACGGGTAACAGGCACTTACACAGACGAAGCAGGCAACTTCGCCCTGACCAACCGCTCTGCTGGCCGATACTTTGTGCGGGCCTCTGCCTTAGGCGCAGGCCAGACAACTTTTCCCGCGTTTGACTACTCTGGCGACTCGCTGAGCCTGGGTCGCCTCAGCATGGGCGAACAAATGACTGCGCTGGGCGAAGTAACGGTTACGGCACGCAGACCATTCATCGAGGTACAAGCCGACAAGACGGTGCTTAACGTAGAAGGCTCGCCTAATTCTGCCGGCCTCAACGCCCTGGACTTGTTGCGTAAAGCCCCCGGAGTAACGGTGGACAATAACGACAACGTCAGCATCAAGGGCAAAAACGGCATTCGCGTGTTCATTGACGGCAGAGAGGTTCGCTTAGACGCGCGCAACCTGGCTACTCAACTCAAAAATATGCAGGCGGCCGACATTGCCACGATTGACATTGTTAGCAACCCCTCCGCCCGCTATGATGCTGCCGGTAGCGCCGGCATCATTCACATCCGTCTGCGGCGAAGCAAAGCACAGGGCATAAATGGAAGCCTTGGCCTGGAAGCTATTCAGGGCATAACACCCAAAGGCGGTCTGAATACCCAGCTGAATTACCGAAAGGATCAAATCTCCACCTTCGCTGCCTACAACAACCACTTCGGACGCTGGCACAATAGCCAGTTCTTCGACCGCGAGCAAAATGAACTGACCTTCCGACAAAACGCCAACTCCTATTATCAAAGCCGCTGGAATAGCACCCGGCTCGGCGCCGACTGGGCCTTCTCGCCCAAACACACTGTTGGCATCGCCTTCAATGGTGAGTTCAACCCGGCCACCTGGGTCAGCTACAGCCGCACAGCCATTGGCCACAGCGAAAAACCGAAGTCCACTGACTCGCTTTTATTGGCCCAAAACATATCCTCCGACCGACGCATACACGGCGGTGCGAACCTCCATTACCAATACACCGACACCACCGGACGTACTCTGCACGTGGATATTGACCAAAGCCTCTACCGACTGGAAAACAATAGCCGGCAGCCCAATCAGTACTTCCTGCCTGACGAGCAAACACTCCTCCAGGAACGCAATTACCGCTCCTGGATGCCTACGCACATTGACATCACTACGGCCAAAGCCGATTACGAGCAGCGTCTGTGGGGTGGCGCCTTCAGCGCCGGCGCCAAGTTTGCCGACGTACGCACCGATAATACGTTCGACTTTTTTCACGTAGAAAACGGCCGAGAACGCCTGGACTCTCTGCTCAGCAACCGCTTCCTCTACCACGAACGAACGGCGGCAGCCTACCTCAACTACCAACGTCAATGGGGCAAACTCAACGCCCAGGCAGGGCTGCGATTGGAACACACAGAATACACCGGAAATCTTGTCGCATTCACCGACCAAAACGGCAGCACAGTGGCTAACCGCTACACCGAACTGTTTCCCAGTACTGCGCTCACTTATGCTTTCTCCGAAAAATTTGGCCTCAATGCCACTTACAGCCGCCGTATTGACCGGCCTAGCTATCAGGACCTCAACCCTTTCGAGTTCAAACTGGACGAACTGACCTACATGAAAGGCAACCCGCGGCTGCGCCCGCAATTTACCAACAACTGGGAGCTCAAGCCTACATACAAAGGCCAGCCTTTCCTGACGCTGGGCTACAGCCACACTAAAGACATGTTCACACAGGTCATTGACACGACTCAGGTGCGCGCCACTTTCCTGACGAATGAAAACATCGCCGACCAGCGCAACTATTCGCTAGCGCTTCAAGTGCCCATGCCCATCGCCCGCTGGTGGGAAGGCTTCATCAGCCTGACGGGTTACCACACTGATTTTTCAGCGCGCTTCCGCGAGGGCTTTGTGGCCGAACAGCGCTTCTCGGCATTCAACCTTTACGGTGAGCAGACCTTCCGCCTGCCGAAAGGTTTTACCGTCCAGTTGTCCGGCTGGTACAATTCGCGCGCCTTCTGGGGGACGCTGCGCAGCGACCCGCAGGGCGCCTTAGACCTGAGCCTTCAGAAAAAATGCTGGAACGACCGCGGACAAATACGCCTGCGCGCGGGCGATATCCTGCGAACCGCCGCCTGGGGTGGCGACAACCTCTTTACCCCCGGACTACGTATGCGTGCCCAGGGAACATGGGAGAGCCAGACCATAACCCTCAACTTCTCTTGGCGCTTCGGGCAAACCGACACCGCCAAACCCAACCGACGACCCTCCGGCTCGCAAGAGGAAAACCGGCGCGTAAAATCGCGCAATTGACCCAACGCCTCATACTCAGGAGAGCACGGCGCTGCCCTCAACGCCTGCACATACGCCGCTTTTCCAACGGGAAAGGCGGCTTTTTGGCTTTGCATGCGCGCGTGTTTTACACATTCAGATAAGTCATCAGCGACTCATAGCGCTCGCGCAAGGCGTCGGTGTAATCCGACTCCGTAAAGGAATACTTTACCTGGTAGTCGTAGCGATGAAGAGCGGCCAACACGTACCCAAGGCCCTGAGTATTCAGCTTGAGCGTGACTTCAATGAGTTCACTGCCCGGCGGAGAGGTGACAAACGCCGCCAGAATCTTGGCATTCTCCTCTTCAATGACCCGCGATAACAAGGCCAGCGAATAGTCGCGTCGGTGCATTTCCAGCACCAACACACTACCCGGTTCTGCCAGTGACGCTGTATGGGCAAAGAAGCGAAGCAAATCGCTCAAGGTAATAAGCCCCAGATAGTTATTGTCGTCGTCCACCACCGGTATTACCGTCAGGCGATTTTCGCTCATGGTACGCATAACGTCGAACACGTGGTCGGTGTGGCGCACGAAAAAACGGCGCATCAAAGAAAACTCGTACTGCCCAATTGGCTCGTATAGCTTGTGGTTGAAGATGTCCTCCTCCGACAGAATACCTACCAGGCGCCCCTCCTGTACGACGGGTAGATGGCGCACATGATGGTCGTTCAGTGCGTGAAAGGCATCCTTACCAGTTTGTTCCACCGTTAGTGGTGGAATCTCTTGCGCCATGAGCACCTGAGCTGTCATATTGAGTGTGTCTTTTTCCAAGAATATTAGGCGATATCCGCACGCGGAGCTCTTCTGCTTTGACCAGACGTTCAGCCACTAAACAGCAGAGCGCCGTGTTTGGATGTAAAGACGCTCCACTTATCTTGACGGCACAAATATTGGCCTAAAAATGTCAATAGTGGAGGAAAAAAAGTTATAAAGGCTATCATTTGAGTAGAATAGCTGCGGATTTGAACTTTTTTTGCTGCCAAAGTAACGCTTACTGCAAATCAACAATTCTATCCGCCTCCCGAATACCGCTCAAATAAGCGCCGTGTACCGTTCCGCGATAGGCGCGATGGGTGTGTTCGCCGGCAAAAAACAGGCGGTTGCTGACCGGGTATGCCAAGGTATCGAAAGCTGCGCTCGAAGTGCCAACCGGTACGAAAGAATAGGCTCCATGAGTGTACGGATGCTGCCTCCAACGAGTGCGGAGAAGGTGTAATGGGTTGGGAATGCTGTTGCCATAGATAGCCCTTAGGTGAAGCATGACTTCCTCCACCACTTCGCTGTCACTCATGCTTTCCGTAACAGTGGCATAGTCACCCAGGGCAAATGTCATCAGCGCATTGGCACTGGTGAATTTGCGTATATTCAGGAAGTAATTAAATTTTCCTTTCGTTTCCGGCGTGTAGCCGATGTACTGGAGATTAGTATCCCAGAACGCACTGTCCCACAGGAAGAAGAATTTGTTGACATTGCCCATTTGCAGCTGATCTATAGCCGTTACTTTAGCGGCAGGTAGTGCCGGCGTGAAGGCAATGACATTCTTTTTCAATACACCCAAAGGCGCAGTAACCACAGCGTAATCGCCTTCCAGCGTCTGACCGTTTGTAGTTACCGTCACTTTAGTTCCCGAGTAATCCACAGCCGACACCGGTGCATTTAGCCGAACGTCCAGACCCTGTGCCAAGTGGGTTGCTATGCTATCAAAGCCATTCGTGAGGATGACGTCAGCGCCGCCAAATTCTTCGTCGTCGTCAAAATACCTGGACGACAGCTGCGCAATATCGGCGCCGGCATTGAACTCCAAATAAGCAGATAGCATGTATTTCCACAGCCTATTGCCGGCTTGGCTCGGGTAAAGCGACTGGAATACCAACTCAAAACTCTTCTGAAGGTCACCAGCATTGCGTACTGCATTCAGGGCGCTGTTAAACTGGCTCTCTGCTTGTGTCAGGGTGGCGTCGGCGTAGGTCGTACCGTTCGCATCGTATACCCGCACGTTATCGTCGTCGGTACGGAAGGTATTGGCGCCAGCCTTGGAGGCCAGGTCGGTGATGGGGTTGCCTTTGGGGCCGTGAATCCAGCTGGCCCCCTCATCGAAGGCGACGCCCAGCCTCCGGTCGGTTCGCAGGCGTCCGCCCACTCTATCCCCGGCCTCCAGAACGATGACCGTGAAGCCCTTCTGTTTCAGCCGTTGAGCAGCCGCCAATCCGGCAATGCCCGCACCAATGACGATGACGGTTTTTCCGTTGGGACTATTGTCACCTTCGGCGCATTGCATCAGGAGTGCCGGCGTTAGCAAGGCCAGAGGCAGGCCGGCCAAAATATGCCGGCAGAAAGTGCGACGTTTCATATCGTATAGTCTTAATTGTATCAGCAGATAGATGCTGGTCATGGTCGGCTTTTTACTACGATCAACCGCTCCACAAACTGCTGTCGGCTGTCCATTCCATGCAGCAGATAAGCACCGACTGGGACATCCGTCAGCTGGATTTCCCACAAAAACCGGCCTGCCGTATCTAAACAGCGCTGCTGCCAGACCAACCGCCCGCTCAGGTCATACAGCGATAGGTGCAGGGCTTCAGCAACAGGCTGTGCCAGCTCTATCCGGAAGCAGCCAACATTTGGGTTCGGGTACAGGCGCACCTGCTGCTCTACTTCGGGTGTGCGCGTGCTGATGATGTCAATTTCTACAGGCTCCGACACCGCGGTACAGCCGTTGGCATCGCGCACGATAATGGTGTAAATGCCGTTAGGCAGATCGACAAAGACGGGTGAACTCTGGAACGTCAGGCCGTCGAGGCTGTACGTGAGCGTACCCGTACCGCCCGAAGCGGCGGCTGTCAGCGTATTCAGCGCAGCAGAGACGGTTACCGTGAGCACGGGCGGGTCCTCAAGCGTAATGCTGACCACCAGCGTGTTGCCTACGGCATCGGTGAGCGTGAGCGTATAGGTGCCGGCGCTCAGTTGCTCGCGCGTGCAGCGATTGTCACCTAAAGGCGTACCCTCGCAGGTGAAGGGCGGCAAGCCGCCGAGGATTTCCAGCTCTAAGGCCCCATCCAACGCACCAGCACAAGAGGGCGGCGTGCGCGTCAGGAGTACCCTCATGGGCCAGTAATTAACCTCGAAGAAAACCGTATCGGCACAGTCGTTGGCGTCGGCCACTACTGCAAAGTGCGTTCCGTTGGGCAGGTTGACAAAGAACCCTCCTGACGTCCAGTCTTCACCGTCTAAGGCAAAGCGATAAGGCGGCGTTCCGCCGCTGGCAGAAACCGTCGCTGTAGGGCCAAATATGGCTATTGTTACTTCTAACGGCTCAGGAGATTGAATGGAAAAAGTGTCGCTACTCGAGTGATTACCAGCAGCATCGCGCACCGTTACCACGTGGAGCCCCGCACCAACGGCGTCCCAGGCATTCGCTGCCTGGAAAGGCCCATTACCGAGGGCATAGGTATACGGCGGAACACCGCCTGCTGCACTGGCAAGCACCCGCACCGTCTGGCCGGCGCAGCGAATTTCGCCCTCTACGTCCACCGTTAGTACTTGTAGCAGCGGCACATCCACCACCACTAAAGTTTCGGCGGTGCAGCCGTTGGCGTCGCGCACGGTAACAATATAGTCGCCGTTGGCCAACCCGCTAAACATGGACGGTTGCTGGAATGGTCCACCATTCAGGCTATATGATAGGCTGCCTGTGCCGCCCGAGGCGGTTACCTCGATCCGGTTCAATACAGCAATAGCATCTACCTGGAGGGCCGGAGGCTCGACAATACTGAAGCCCTGCATGACTGCCGTGCCATGCTTATCCTTCACCACGACCACGTGTGTCCCTGCCGAGAGTCCCTGAAAAACAGGTTCTGGCTGAAAATCCATACCATTTAGGCTATAGACATACGGCGGAACGCCGCCACCTGCGGTGATGCGTGCGACGCCGTCGCTGCCGCCATGACATGAAACGGGCTGCACTTGCACCATCAGCACCGCCAAGGGTCCGACATAAACGATGGCCTGAGTACTGGCCGTGCAGCCTTCAGCATCTTGCACTTCCACCTTGTAGGCACCGTTAGGCAAACCCTCAAAGAGCGGCTCTGCTTGGTAATCGCCATCGCCAATGCGATACTGGTACGGCGGATTTCCGCCCAGGGCCACCACCAAAACCGAGTCGTTCAAGGCAAACGCCTGCACAACAATTGGGTCGGGACTAGGCACCACCACCGACGGCGAAACGGCTGTAAAGCCCCAGCCATCCGTAACCACGACCGAATAAACACCCGCGCTCAGGTTTTCAAACACACCGTCGTCCTGCACTGCGCCGCCTGAAGTCAGCTGGTAGCGGTAAGGCGGCTTTCCGCCCTGTACACTGGCCTGCAGGCGTGCGGTAGCGGCGTTGTGGCAGCGCGGCGAGTCGAGCAAGGCCAACGAGACAACGAGGTCGTTCTGGACGATTTGTATCCGGAAAACTGCCCGGTGGAGCCATTGAGCTGTGGCAGTATTGAGGGCGTCGAAGGTGAAAGCGTCCTGTGTGGCTGCATCTCCGTTATGAGCATAAGTGAGGAGGCCGTTGTCAATATCCAACTGCGTGAAAGCGTCGCCTACCGAAAGCGGCAGGCCGTCGAGCAACAGCTGGCCGTGTTGCGGCACGGATAGCAGAGTGAACAGGCCGCTTGCCGGCACTTCGCCGTTTAGGTCTAAGGCCAGCAAGGTGTTGTCCACAGAGGCCGTTTGCCCGGCAGCCAGCAAGAGGAGTTCATTTTTCCATAAAAAGGCGGCTTCGGTAGTGTCCCAAAAGCAGCAATGCAGCCCCCAACCTTCTATGGCGCCGCCGTCGTCTTCGGCCAGGTCGCGCACTTCGAGGCGCCAGCCGCCGGAGGCCGCCTGATGGTTAAGCCGTGCCAACGGGTCTATGGGCTGAAAAGCGCCCGTAATGGCCGGTGGGTTAATGTTGCAGGTTTTTTCAAAATCAGCGGCCGTCAGCACGGCGTCATCGTCGAAGGTGGCCAGAATGTCATTACCCGAGCAGCCGACGGCAGAGGCGGGTATGCCCGGTTGGTCGAAGAGCAGTACCGTGTCGCCACTGGGGTTGATGAGGTGCGCGCGCAGGTCGCCCACGAAGGTATGGCGGATGTTGACCCACACGTCCACGTTGGCCACGGGGCGCGTATTGGTTAGGGTTAACGAAGAGGCAACGGTTACAGGTTGGGCGCCGGAGATGGCTATCGGCACATCTTCGCTGGCAAACTCAAAGCCACACACCCGACGGGCCGTCTGGAAGGCCCATACCGGTGAGTAATTGCTCTGGCCACAGGCGCTCTCGGCCCGTACACGCCAGTAATACACGGTGCTGGGCTGCAGGGTACCGATGGAAGCCTGCGCCTCGGCAACCGTCGCTTCCCAAACCACCTGGTCGGTAGTAAAGGTCGGAGTGGCGCTGACCTGCGCCTCGTATTGCAATGCATCGGCAACGGATGCCCAACGCAGGAAGATGCCCGGCACGACATCGCGCTGGCCATCAAGCGGCGCGGCAAGGGCTGGCTCAACAGGCTGTGATACCACCACCTGAAGCGCTATGGTGCGCTCGCGCGCCAGCGTATCGCTTGTGCCAACTAAGGAAAGGGTGTATTGCCCCGGCGTTGTCAGACCGCTAATCACTACCAGCACGCTGTCGCCGGCGGAGATGGGATTAGGGGAGATGGACGCGACCGCCTCCTGGGGCAGGCCATTGAGGGTAAACGCAACATCTTCCGAAAAGCCGGCAATGCTGCGCGTGCGCACCCAGAAGGCCAGCGAGTCGCCCATACAACGCTGAACGGCACCAGGCAGGTCGGTCTCTACCAAAAAGGTAGGCACGGGCGGCAGTTCGATGCGGAAATTCTGGTTGGAGACATCGAAGAAGATGTTGCCTACAGCCTGTACACGTACGCGGCAGCTGTCCGAAAGCAGGAAAGGCACTTCCACCTCCGCCTCGCCTGTGTTAGGCACTGGGCCGGCCAGCAGGTATGGATACGTCCAGCCGCCGTCGGTGGAAAGCAGCAGGAGCACTTCGGCGCAATTCACAGGCGCCGTATCGGTGCGGGCGACATCCCAGCGCACGGTTTGCGTCTGACCGATGTACCAGGAGACCGCTGTATTGGGCTCCAGCACTGTGAATGGGCCGCTGTTGCCAGCAACCGTGATGTTCACTTCGGCAAAGGCCGTGCACCCGCCGCCGGGGTGGTTGTCGCGAGCGGTTACGCGGAAGCGCATGGTACGCCCTACAGCCGACAAGCGCTCCCAGGGGTTGGTGGTATTGTCAATCACAAAGCCCAATGCCGGGAAGTAGCGCTCTGGCGAGGCGGTCGGCTTCAGCGAACGGAACATGGGCCCAACCGCGTTGCCGGGCTGAGGCGGCATGGTCGCCGTTTGGTTGTTCATCTGCTCCCAGCAATACGTGAGCACATCGCCGTCGGCATCCTCTCCTCTCGCCGTGAGCACAAATGGCGTTGAACGCGGTATTGTGAATGCCACATCTCCTGCGGGCACTACGGTGGGAGTATTGTTATCCAAATCCACCTTTTGGGCGCACACATTGCCCGGGCCAAGCATAGCGTACTGGCGTATTTCCTGCAGGCTAATGGCGTGGAAGTAGTCGTCGCTGTTGCTCTGCACGTTAGGGCTGCAAATGCCTGCATAGCCCATGATAGTAGAGCCACTGCCGGGTTCCATAGCAGTAGCGCCATTCCGGTTGCAATTGTTATTTTGGGTGTGGTTAGCGCCGAACTGGTGGCCCATTTCATGCGCTACGTAGTCTATGTCGAACGGGTCGCCTACAGGCGCCGGGCGTCCGGTTACGCCGCGCGCTTTGGTGCTGTTGTTGCACACGACGCCCAAACCCGCCACACCACCATTGCCGGTGGCAAACACGTGGCCAATGTCGTAATTCTCCGGTCCGATGAGCGTGTTGCACTTCGTTACATTCTGTGTCAGCATGGTCGAGAGGTTGTTATTCGTGTAGCCATCCGTAACGGGGTCTAAAAAGATGAGCGTATCGTTGTTGGGCACCAGCTCCATCACGATGCCTAAATCGCGCTCATAGACGCCGTTGACGCGGTTGAGCGTAGTAACCATAGCGGCCAGCACCAACGGCTTCGTGCCGCCGTGAAATTGAGCATATTCTCCCGTACAGGCCAGCGCCAATCGATAGCGCCGCAACAGACAGTCACCCGTCAATTCCGGAGCAGCGCCTTCAAAATGATGAGCTCCCGAGGGTAACTCACCTGCCGAACATATCCACGGCTCTTTCGAGGGCCTCAGCGCCGATTTGAAATACACAACCGCATATCCCGGCTCGCCCAGCTGGTAAGGGTCGAGGAAGACCGGCTCGTGTTGCGCTGACAAAATCATAGCATGAAACCCGCGCGGTGTCAGGTCGCATTTGAGCGACGCCGTCGGATCGTCAAGACCTGCGCCGGTGTAGGAGCGTATCGCCGGGTATCTGGCCTGCAACTCTGGCGGCATGACCGGTGAGGCAGCCACGCGAAAGCGCGTCCAACGGCCATCGGGCAGGGGCAGCGTAAGCACCACCTCCTGACCTTTGGCTGCACTGAAACGCAGCGGTGCAGCAGCCAGTGCCGCCTCCAAACGCGCCACATCGAGCCGCATCAGCCGAAAATGCTCCGGAAGTGCGCCGCCGTCGCGACGGGCAAAGGAAGGCACTTCCGACGCCGAAGCATCGCTGAAAAAGGATTGGGACAACACCGAAAACGGCCATAAAAACAGGAGTACAAGGTAAAAAAAACTCCGCATAAGGAAACTGTCTGATGAAGGATTGAAACAGCGAAGAAAAACAGGCAGAAAAGTAAGGCAGCGCGCTCGATGCTTGCATGCATTTTTTGGCCATACGCCCGATGATACCCGACAGAGCACTCTCTAGAACCGAAAGCCCGTTTCTACACAAAAAACTCTTTGCCCGATGCTTGCAGGATTTCTTCTCGTGGCATTACCTTTGCCGCCCAAAAGCGCGTAAGAGCGTTAGAAATAATTTAGCGGGCTATAGCTCAGTTGGTTAGAGCGCCACGTTGA
>FQKF010132038.1_pt1 | contig 15161 bp, 17 predicted proteins | sample 1504521 | NCBI WGS metagenome assembly FQKF01 (sample SAMEA4475357, study PRJEB15587) | soil metagenome | biome: Soil; feature: Field | place: India | collected 2015-03-11 | depth 0 m
ATGATTGGTATGTTGTATTAGAACCATATACAAAAAAGAATTTATGCCCTGCAGGAACTGATTATCTTTGCAATGATTTATCTAACTTAAGCGGTTTAGCTTTTTATGCAACTAACAATAACTCATACAAATATCCTCAATCATTCATGTTGACATATCATGTAAATCAATTAAATCTAAAAGAATGTGCTTCAGGAACTTACAGTATTGTAAAAACCTTAGGAACTGAAGGACAACCAGGATACCAGGCAAATCAACCTGTTATTTCATGTATATTCCCTCGAGGGTTTATAGTCAGAGCAGGTTTAGCTAGTGGCACAACGCTTAACTACTCAGATACCTTAACCACAACAGATATCACAAATAAAAATTTAAAGCTTTTTAGAGTATGTTTGATTGCCCAAGTTGGATACAAACAGGACACAGAAGCACCTCAGCCTCAATTTAGCACTGACTGCGGTGGTGGTCCATCAATAAACAGCACATGGTGGAATAACACAGGGAGGTGGTATAGATGGAAAGTAGTAGAGATAAACATTCCATTAAAAAATTATCAATAAATCAAGAAGGAGCATCACTTTTTGCTGCTATTTTAATAGCACTTTTTGCATTGCTTGCCCTTTCAGGTCTTTATTTTGCTCTTACAAAGCTTTTGAGCTCTTCACATACAATAAAGACCTATGCCTCTGTTAGAGATGCTGCTGCTGGTGGTGTAAATCATGCGGTCATGCTTTTACAGGGAAAAAGTATAACAGATGATTATTGTCCACAAAATAATCCTCTCATATTAAAATTTAGATTATCTGAGACAAGTGGAGTTTATGAGAACAAAATAAATATATGTTTTATGTCCTATGCAACCCCTACAGGATTTGAAGTTCTTGGAGTTGCCTATACTAAGGAAATACCTGGTGAAAAAGGTAATATCTATGTCATTATTTCAGAAGCTCAAGGTCCGCAAGATACACGCTCCCGCATTGAAGCGGTTTATGCAAAATAAAGTGAGATTATCCAAAGAGAGAAAAATATAATAAAGCCTCCTACACTTATAAATACTAATTTTCTATTTATGGATTCCTTAAATCCCCTATATATAATAAAAATTACCGAAGCTATCCAACCTAAAAGAGATATTACAACTAAAATACTCCAGAAAACCGATGGATACCATTCATATTCTGTCATGGCTTTTAAGTCTTTATAAATTTTTTCATAATCCCTTTCTGCTGGATTATTATGCTCAATATAAAGCTCTGTTTTTAGAATAAGTATTCTTTTTTCTGTTTCCTTTATTTTTTCTTTGTATGGTATATAAAAACTTCTAATCTGATAAAGCGAGGACCTTAAGGTTTCCTCACAGAAGAGCCTATGTTTTTTATCAGTCAAATTTGGACAGAGTCTTTCAATTCCTTCAATTGCTTTTTTGTTATAAGGACTAAAGGGAACATAGTTTAGAAGCACTCTCTCATAGAGAGAAATAGCCATAAGAGGCTTTCCCATAGCCTGAACAAGCTGAGCTTCTTTTATCAATAGTCTTTGATTGTTAATAAGCACAATTATGGAAAATATGATTATAGCGATTATTAAAGATATTAACAACAGAATTTTCTTCACTTCTTCTTCTCCAAATATTCCTTAGTGTATATGTAGTATCTGAATCTTTCACTCCTATTGTTTTCAAGGACTCTCCCATAAAGATCGAGGATTTCTCTATTTTCCATACCTACTTTTATTAAAAAGGTCTCATCACCTCTCTTAGCATCGTATTCAATAGTTTTAGAGGGATTTTTAACCTCTATACTTTTTGCAAGATAAGCAAGAAATGGCAGAGAGTAGTTGCAAAGAAGCCTTGTAAACTGGTCATCAGTCTTATAACTTGCGCAGTCAAGCATTGTAAATTGCTTAAGTTCCTGCCAATGGGTTAATTTTTTTTCTATGTAGCTTTCAGGCAAGTTTAAATTAATAGGTAAAAGCATATATGAAAAAACCCAGTATTGATTTTTTAGAAATTGCCTCAAAGGATTTTCATCAACTAAGGCTATAATACTGTACATCCTTCTTGCATAACTTATCTTACCAGAGTCTCCCGTAAAATAGGCAGAGAAAAAATAGCTGTCCCTGTGAATTCTCTCGGGCTTACAACCTCTTGCTAAAAAAACTGTGCTGTCTGGAGCAAAATAGTCTAAATTGCATATGTCGTCTCTATATTTTGCAATATATTTAAAATACCATGCCTGAAAAGTATGATTATCACCAAAGGTAAGATATATACTTCCCACTGGTAAAGATGTAAGAATTGTCTTTGTTGCTGTTTGTGGTATATAGTTATCGTTGAAATTCTGATCTATAAGTCTTTCAAAGCTTGAAAGCCCCACAATTATTATCATAGCAATTGGAAAAACGAATTTTACCAATTCCATTTTAGTTTTCCTTATCAAACCTAAAAGATAGAAAAAGCCAAAGCCACAAAAAATAGTAAAGCAGGCAAGCATTGGTAAGAAATACTGGTGTGCCCCCATATACCAACTATCCATCTTCATCACTGGGTCTGAAAAAACGAGCTTAGCAAGCAAAAAGGAGTAGGTGAGGAAAAAGGTAAGTATAAATAGACCAAGCTTTTTCGAGAACCTAAAGGCCATCCATACCCCTATGAAAAAGAGAGGGAAAACATAGGGTGGAAAGTTGTTTATAAGAATAATTGAAGTGTTTTTAATTGCATAGAAATAACTATCAATTCCTCTCACAATATTTTGGACTAATTCTGTTGAGGCACCTTTTTCATAACTCTTTCTTAGGACCACGTTTAAAAAGCTGTTTAGATCGTTAACTATATTTACAGAAAAACCCCTTTCTCCCCTGATTAACATGTGAATATTAACAACAAACCCTGCTAAGAAAAAGGGAATACTTAGGGGAAGATTTTTTAAAATATTCCTTAAATAAAAAAGGGATAAAACCAAGAGAGGAACAACCATCATAAAGCCTGTATGATGATTAGCTAAGGTTAAGCCAAGAATAAAACATATTAAAAACTGATATCTTCTATCGTAACCATCAACTATGGTTTTTATTGCAAAGTAAGAAATTAATAAAATTAGAAAAAGATTTAATGGATAAAATTTTATTACCACAGATTGTCCCCAAAAGGAATAGGCAACTCCTAAGAGAACAACTGTAAAGAGCGCGCTCCACTTGTCATTTGTTGTCTTAAGAATCATTTTATGGACAATATAGATTGATAATGCTGAAAAAAGCACTGATACTAAAACCATTCTGAAACCTATGTTACCAATGGGAATAAAGCTGAATAACTTCAAAATCTCAAGATAAAGAGGATATCCTGAAGGATGGGCAATACCAAGAGTGGTTGCAGAAACTATAAACTCTCCTGCATCTCCTGAATTTATGACCTTTGTAGATGAAATTATATAGAGGAGGGAAAATACAGTAAGAAGTATAAATATCATCTTACATAGCACTTGATACTTTTTTCTGAAAAATCACACACTGCTGTAAATCTATCTATATTAACAAGCACTCCCTGAATACTTCCTGATGCCATTCCATCTGGATTACATGTATATGTACCCTGAAGAATAACAGTAACATTTCCCATTGCGGTAACCACATTAGAACAGTTAGCAAGGCTACTTAAATCTACCACAGTTGGAGTACTTACAAATCTTGAAACACAATCAGCTTGTGCATCCTTTGCACAGGCATTCACAATTGTCATGGCAAAATTTGTTACCTTAGCTTTTTCTTGATAAGTTATAAATTGCTGGATTGCAATAGTGGCAAGAATTGAAATTACTGCTATCACAACAATAAGCTCTATAAGAGTAAAACCTTTTTCATTCAAGATTGTTATCCTGTTTAATGAAAAAAGCCCTCCAAAAGGAGGGCTTTAGGTTAAGTTAAGTTATCCTTGAATTGTGCATCTTATGCTATTAGCACTATAATTGCAGAGCGCCGTATACTCAGAGTTTGGCAAAGTAGCTGTAGCTTGCGCGCCAGTATTTGGTAAACCGTCTGTGCCACATGCACCACCCACATTTGGATTTAGAGTTACAGATCCACCAGCCGTTGGTACAGAAGTCACTGAACAGTTTGCTAAACTCGTAGCAACAGGTGTGCTACCAGGATTTTCTACACAAAATGCAGCTATGTCCATCATACATGCCCTTGCAATTGGCTCTGCATAGGAGGAAACCTTTGCCTTTCTTTGATACTTAAGATACTGGGGAATTGCCAGAGATGCCAAAATTGCAATGATGGCGATAACAATCAGTAACTCAATCAAGGTAAAACCCTTTTGATCTCTTAAAAACAACCTTTTCATAAAAACTACCTCCTCAAAATTTTTAGGCTTCCAAGGGAAACCTTTTTTTGATTAAATCTTATCTATCACCCCCTTCTCTTTTAATTTATTGTTTTTCATCTATTAACCTTATTTTACGTTTTTATTATACCCCTTATTATATCAAAAGTTGTGAAAATTATGTGAATGGTAAAGACCATTTTTATGTTCCCTTAGAGTGACAAAATAGAGGTCCTAAGTTTGTCAAATTTATCTTTATGTATACTTTAGAAACTTTCTTCTTTGCAAAAGGGTTTCTGTAAAGGAGTGTTTATAGAAATAATTATTTAAATTTCAGCATACAGATAAAATAATCTCCCTTACCCCGGTAAAGTAATTTAAACCCTTGCTTTTCCGCTAACTTTTCAGCAATTTTTAATCCAATTCCAGTACCACCTTCAGTATGTAAAATTTTATTTCTTATGGCTAAGTATTTTTTTGTTAGCCTAATAAATATCTTTCCCTCTGAATACTTTACCGCATTCTCAAGGAGTGGTATGACTAAATTCTCTAACATTTGTCTGTTAGCATAGACATATGCATCCTTTTCTTTAAAAAAAACTTCCCTATTTTCACTTTGAATACAAAGACCTTTCTTTATAATTTCCCTCAAATTAATTTTTTCTCTCTCAGTTGATATTTTCTTGAATTTTTCAATGTAGGGTAATAGGTTGTTAAAATCTTCTTTCATAAAATTATATGTTTCTTCAAGTCTTTCAATGGCTCTCTGGTCATGTTTTAGCCTGAGTATATCTATATTACCTTTTTGTGCAGCAAGAAAGTTTCCAAATTTATGGGAAATCGTAAGAAGCAAAAGCTCCAAGAAATCTCTGTACTCTCTCTCCTGTTTTGTCATTTTATTAATAATTTTGTAAAGTATAAACATTAAACTAATCACAAGCAGAAATTCCCAGAGTAAAACATTCCAAATATACTCTTGAAATTTCTCCTCAACAAAGGCTCTTTTTAAAGGCTTATCCTTTTCAGAAGCTCTTAAAATAATATCCTCTTTCACATAGTCCATTAAATTTATGACCATTGTATTTAGAAAAAACAGAACTATTATCATGATGAGAGTGGTTGCCAAAATGATTTTAATCTGAAATTTCAAAGCAGTCTGTAACCTCTTCCAGGATAAGTTTTAATACTTTCAGGAGGAAAAATTTTTCTGAGTTCTTTTATGTAAGCTCTAACGTTTTCCTCTCCCACATCTTTGTGAGGCCATATGTAGTTAAGAATTGTCTCTGTTTCAACAATTTCTCCTCTTTTTCTTATGAGAAAAGTAAGCAATTGCCAAGCAGTCTTTGATATTTTTAGTTCTTCATTTCCTCTGTATATTGTCTTGGAATCAAGGTTTATTGTTATTTCTCCAAGTGTTATAATGTTTTCTAAATGTTTCCTTTTACTTAGAGCCTTAAGTCTCAAAACAAGCTCCTTAAAATCAAAAGGTTTCGTAAGATAATCGTCAGCACCTTCAGTGAAACAAACCTCTTTGTCATTTAGCCCTCTCTTTGCAGTGATTATCATTACTGGAACATGAATTCCTGCTTTTCTTAGGGTAGACAATATCTTTTCACCAGAGGAAAATTTTAGTATAAGGTCTAAGACAATTACATCAAACTCATATTTTTTAATTACCTTTGGTAGTTCTCGTTCATCCCAAAGCCAGATTGCTTCTATCTCATGAATAGCAAGGTAATCCTTAAGTGTCTCACCTAATACTCTGTCATCCTCAATGAGGAGAATTCGCATTATTCATAACTTAAAACTCGAGGAGTGATGAATATCATTACCTCATAGAGAGTTTCATCCCTTCCTGTGCTTTTGAAAAGTTCACCAGCTATAGGTATATCTCCAAGAAATGGTACTTTTGAGTCTCTTATTGTATCTTTCTTTTTGTAAATACCACCTATTACAAGTGTCTCTCCGTCTTTCAGAGTAACCTTAGTTATGCCTTCAAGCTTTGTTGTCCTTGGTGCAAATGTACCCCCAATATTTATAAACTCAACTAAATCTTCCTTAACAACACTAATGTCAAGTTGCAAAGATCTATCATCTATTAAGTGAGGGGTTGTCTCAACAGTAATTGCCACATCTTTAAACTTTGTTGAAATCTGACCACTCTGCACATCTTTTTCTCCATAGGGAATAGATTCACCCTGAACTATCTTTGCTTTTTGATTGTCCATTGTTATTATCTTAGGATTTGAAATAATTTTACCTTTTCCGCTTTCCTGAAGCGCAGAAATTCTTAAGTCAAGAGCAAATGTACCTGAGGGATTTAAGTATCCTATTGTAAATGCCGAGGTTCCGATTCCAGTTGCTCCTGATGAAGCAGGAAGATTTATTGCAATTGGTGTATTGCCACCAGGTACTGTCAATGGAACAGTCTGTGAACCTACTATTGATAAAGTATTATTAGGGAACCAGCCTATTCCCCATTCAAAACCAATACTCTTTGAGAAATTGCTGCTTATCTCAATAATTCTCGTTTCAAGAAGTATCTGTTTTATAGATTTGTCAAGATTCGCAATAAAATTTTCTATTTCTCTTAGAGAAGACGGAATATCTTTAACTATCAAAGCCCTTGTCCTTTCATCTATCACAATATTTCCTTGAGGGCTTAAAAGCTTGGCTCCTTCAATAGCAGATTTTACTTTGTCTGGTGAGGCATAACGTAATGTAAATATCTTTGTATCTGTATCTTCTGCTTTTTTGAACAATTCCTTTGTCTCTGCCAGCAACTTCTTTTCTTCCTGAAATACTTTAAGTGGAGCTATCCTTATTATGTTTTCTTCAAAAACCTTCCCAAGATAAAATGTTTTGCAAACAATATCGAGTGCTTGTGTCCATGGAACGTCTGTAATTTTAAGTGTTATCTTTCCCTTAACATCAGGATGAATTACAATATTATAACCTGAAACATCACCTAACAATCTTAAAACTCCCACTATATCTGCATCCTGAAGGTCAAGAGAAATTTTCTTAATTTCAGGTGCAGGAGATATGGGAGTTTCAATTTTTGTCAAAGGTTTCTGTGAAACTGATACAGTTTTTACCTCTCTTGGTTTAATTTTATTGAAATTAAGAATAATCTCATCACCAAGATAAAAAGATTCTACCTCAAAATCTTTACCAAAAACAAAGCTTAATATTATGGCATCACCCTCTGTTTTTAAATCAATAGGAATATTTTTGGGGATATCTGCATTAAATTTAACATTTTGAAAAGCTACGACAATATGATTGTCAATTTTTGTTATAGAAGGCTCTGGCAATTCACTATCTCCTTGAATATTTATTTCATATCCTTCATCCGTTTCTTTCATTGTCAGATCAATAATCTTTGAAGGTTTAGTTTGTTGGGCATTTGATTGACCATAAAGAAATCTAACTAATAGCACATTATCTTTCAAATCAATATGAGGATTTGTTGGTTCTGCTAAAAGAATCTCGATTAAACTGTCCTTATCAACCGGTTTTGCATAAACTTCACTTATAATTCCTTCGTGGAAGAGCAATTTTTTACTGAGTGCTCCAGGTTTTGTATTCTCAAGCTTTATCATTATTTTAAATGGATCATTTTGGGGGATTAATTTATAGTTAGCTTTTTCAGTAATCTGTATTTTAAGTGCACCATCCTCATAGACTGCTGAATTAATCTCTCCTGCCCATGATGAGGAAATTAAAAATAAGAAAACTCCTATTAGAATAAAACACATCTTTATCATTGCTCTTCCTCCGTTCTTAATCTCATTTGTTTTATTTTTGGAGAAATTCCAACGTGTGCTGGCGGTTCTTTTATTTCGACGAAATCCTTAGCTATTTTAGTAATCATTCCCCCTGAAATGCCTATTTTATCCTTTTCTTTCGCTATATAGAATTTACCGTCAGGAGTCTGTATTAAAGCAAAAGCTGCTTTTTTATCAAAAACTATTCCTGTAAGTTTTAGTTCCTCAACATCATATGTCTCAAGAGGAAGGCTGCCTTTTTGTGTAATTTGCCTTTTTATAATGAGCGGTGCAAAAGGGTCTCTTAAATTCTCTGAATCATATTGTTGAATTGTTTGCGTTTTTACAATGTCAACATCAGTTTTTTTCTCAACTTCCTTCTTAGAGGTAATTGGTAAAGGCGTCTCCTTAGGCTTTTGTTGCTGAGGTAGGATAAAGCTAAATATAAAGAATATCAAGATTGCTAATAAAACTCCTCCACTAATTATTAAAAATACCCTTCTATTTTTCATTTTTTCTGTCCCTTTAATTTATCTTTTTCTTCTTGAGGTATTATTGAATATGTAACTGCAATCAAATGGACAGTCAGGAATGTTGGATCCTTTTCACCCTTTTTAAGGTCTATCTTCTTCAAATTAACTACTCTTTCAATGCCTGATATGTCACTAAAGAAGTTTCCAAAAACATGGTATTTACCCTTCATGCCAACTTCAACTGGAATTTCATAAATTTCATTTGAAGGATGAACATTTTTATTTTGAGGTCTCCAAAGAGTTACTGTGAGTCCTCTTTGAAGACCGATCTCTGAGACTTTCTTCAATACTCCGGAAACCTCTGATTCCTTAGGTAATAATTGAGTAAGTACTTCCATTTTTCTTTTTAATTTCTCATTTAATGCTATAAGTTCTTCGTATCTAGCAGCAATTTTCTCTGCTTTTTCTATTTCTTCCTTCAATGCCTTTTGTTCATTTTGTAATTTTTTAGTATCCTCTAAAGCATTCAAAAAATATAAGGAAACAAAAAGAGCTATAATTACAAGAGGCAATAATACTGATATTGCTATTCTGTTAGTTTTTGAGATTTCTTCCCATCTCATTTTCTCTATCCCTTAATATCAAATTTTATAATAAATTTATAAACAGGAACTTTTTCAAACTCTGTCTGTTGTGATTCAACAAGATTTACATTCTGGAAATCAGTTAAAGATTTTAGATTATCAACAAATGCTACAATATTTAAATTCGAAAATGCCATACCTTCAAGACTTACCGATTTATCATCGTAATTTAGACCCGTAAGCCAAACCCCCTCAGGAAGCCTTTTAGAGACACTGTTTAGGAGCATCACTGGAGTATACTGCATTTTTTTCAAATCTTCTATAATCTTAGTCTTTGTCTCTATTTCTTTGTTCATGTCCTCAAATTTCTTTACTTCTTCAATTTTCTGCTTAAGTTGAGTGAGAGTCTTTTTTCTGTTTTCTATATCCTTTTTTAGGCTTGATTTTGTAATTTCCATATAAGCAAATACCGCAATAACTAAAAGAATTGCTATTCCTACTGGAAGTCCTAACTTAAGAAGGATATCCTTTGAAATACCCATATCAGTCGGAATTGCTGCTCTCTTTACTTCTGTCTTTGGTAATAGATTTATCTTTATCATTTTATTTTCTCCGTTCCCCGCAGAGAAAGCCCTATTGATACTGATGCTACTGCTGAGTATTTCTGAATCTTTGCAGATAATTCCTTATCAATCTTGATATTTCTAAAGGGATTAAAAAGTGAAATCGGAATATCAAGCCTCTCTTCAAGGAATTGTAGAAAATAGGGTGATACTGTAGGAACTCCTGTTATGAAAACCTTTTCTACATTCTTTTCAGGACTGATTGTTTTGAAATATTCTACCTGCCTGTATATTTCAGCTGCAACCTCATCGGCGTAATTTCTTATTTCATCTTCCGTAGCATTTTCAATGGGTATATTATATGTATTTACAGTCTCTCTTATGTATAAAGGTGTATGACCTTTTACTATGGCAGAATTGATAACATTTTCGCCAATATTAACTATGGTTGATACCGCAGTCTCAGAATAATTAACTTCATAAACATTATAAAAAGCAAGAGACCTTATATCAGCAACTTTAGGAATCATTCCTGCTTTTTCTAAAATTTTTGAATAATCATTTACTAATTCTTTAAGTGCCACAGCAACTATTATCTTGGTTGAACTTTTATTTTTTTCAAGTATGTGGTAATCATAATAAATCTCTCTAATGCCAAAAGGCACAAATTTGTCAAGTTCCATAGGCAGATTAAGATCTATTTCATTTTTATCCACATATGGTATATCTATGATTCTCACTGCTGAATTTGTAGGTCCTGAGATGGAAAAAGCTACTTCTGGATTTTTAAGTTCAAATCTTGCTGGGATTTTGATTAAATTCTTTAATAGGGTATCTATATCTGCTATGCCTGTAGCCTTTATTACTCCTTCTGGTAATTCAAAAATTTCCCAACCTATAAGTTCATAGCCACCTTTTTTTCTGACCAAAGCGGCTTTGATGGAAGAGGGTTCTATTTCTAGACCTATCATCATAGCTTATGTATAAGTTGTATCAAATTTTTCATTTTTTGTCAATACTTTTTTGATTTTTTTAAAAAATTTTTTTATTAAAAATAAATAAAGACATAATCACATACTATTGAATGCCTGATTTTACTATTATTTTCCTTTCATTATACTCAACCAAAAAATAATCCGGAAAACCTATAAATTCATCATATTTGTTTTCATTTTTAAAGGCTAATATCTGAAATTTTTCAACCTTACCTAAATTATATAATTTGTCTTCTTCGTAAAATCTTAAATCTCCATAGGGATAAGGAAATTCATAGTAATATAGATTTCCCTCCCTCAAAATATATACTGATTTTACTAAACCTTCATAATAATCTCCAGCTGTTGTTAACATATAAAGATTTCCTTTATTTAAATGTATTTCCTTTGCTGAAGCTACTTTTCTCTGTATATTCCAAAAAAAATTCGCCTCTCTTTTGAGTTTTTCTGAATCTGAAATAATATTAAGGGAATTACCTATATTAGAATAAAAAATCATTGATAATATTGAATATATTAAACCTATGAGAAGAATAACTATTAAAACTTCTATAAGAGTGAAACCCTTTTTATCTTTTGATTTCATATTGAATAAAATAAACATTATCTAATCTATATTCTTTTTCTATGACCTGAGGATAATCGCTCAAAGGCTTTTCCGAAATTTTAATATTCTCAAAATCCCTAAGTTTAAGTTTTCTGTCAAGTTCTGTTGTTTTATTGAAAATGCCAATTGAATACTCAATATCTTTTTTAGCTTTGTACAGCATATCAAACAAAACTCCAAAGGATATTGATATTATAACAATGGCAATGACAACCTCTATAAGAGTAAATCCTCTATTTCCAAACATCTATATCATCCTCAGTGTCTTCCTTGCCATCTGCACCAACAGACCTTAATTCATAGGGACGATTTATTCCAGGAGATAAATATAAAAATTCCCTTCCCCAAGAATCTTGCGGTAGTTTGTCAAGATACTGTCTCCACCTTACAGGCAAAGGAGGTATTGATGGTTTTTCTACTAAAGCTTTAATACCCTGTTCAGTTGTAGGATAAATGCCATTGTCAAGTTTATATTGTTCTAAGGCATCTTTTATTGCCTTCATCTGGATTTTAGTTGTTTCAACCTTTGCTTCATCAACTCTACCTGTTATTCTTGGTAAAATAAGTCCTGCTATCAATCCAAGGATAATAATAACAACTAAAACTTCAACTAATGTAAATCCTCTTTGATTAGGCATTAAATCTCACCTCCCTATTTTCTTATTCCTGAAGAAATTTCTGTAAGTGGTAAGATTACACTTATAACAATAAAGGCAACAACTAAACCTATTATGAGAATTGCTAAGGGTTCTATAAATCGTAACCAAAAATTAATTAATCTCATAGCTTGTCTGTCAAATAATTCGGCAATTAAATTCAATACCTTCTCCATTTCACCAGATTTTTCTCCTGTTTGAATTAGATTAACATAAACCTTTGGAAAAAGCTTGACTTCAGAAAAAACATCTTTCAAAGCCCTACCTTGTGATATTTCTTTGGCGATACCCTTCAGATTTTCTCTCATATAGTAGTTACTAATACTGCCTATGCTTAACTCAATACTTCTTACAATAGGTATTCCTGAAGTTAAACACATACTAAGCATTCTACTAAATCTTGTTATATCAAAATAATAGGAAATTTTACCTATGAGGGGAATTTTAAGTAAAAATTTTGAAAGTTTATCTCTTTTTAAAAATTTATTTTTAAAAACTAAAATTATTACCAATATAGGAATAAGATAAATTAAATATCCTAATCCCTGAGAGGCGGTAAGCATTATTTTTGTAATAAAGGGTAAATCCTTACCTAATCCTTTCAAGACTTGTGAAATCTTAGGTATTATCAAATTTACAACAAGAATTATAGATAACAAACTCATAACAATAACAAATAAGGGATAAGTAAGGGAAGAAAAAATTTTATTCTTTAGGTCAGAAGATTTATTTAAAAACTCTGAAGATATCATGAAAATCTTCTCTAAATTTTCCCCTCTCTCAGCCACTTTTAACATCTCTATAAAAAAATTATGAAATATCCCCGCTTTTTCAAAAGCTAAATGAATAGCTGAACCTCTCTCAATCTCCTCTTTAATTATTAATACTACCTGAGATATTCTTTTATTTCCGATTTGTGAATATATACTTTCCAATGATTGATTAAGCGTAAGTCCGGAAGATAGCATAAGTGAAAGTTGTAGCAGTAAGTAGGAAATTTCCTCATCTGACGGTTTTATATTGATAAAATTTCTAAGGCTAAAGTGTTCTGTTCTTCTTCTGAGCTCAAGAGGTCTTATCCCCTGACTTTTTAGAATCTCAAATGCCTTTGTTTTGTCAGCCTCATTTATGCTTCCAACCCTAAGTTCACCTTTATCATCAATGCCTTTATAGTAAAACATTACTTTAATTTTATCATTTTTTTGCCAAATAAGTTATATTTGACAGAATATGCCTTTTTTATTTAATTTTTAGTTTAATGAATATTTTAAGAGATTATAAATTAATTCCATTGGAGGAAGGGGAAAACTACATTCAAATTCTCTGCCCTGAAGGTTTTGATTTGACCATAATTGAAGAGATAAGATTTTTAAAGGTTAAAGAAATTTTCTTGAAAATTGTCTCTCCGGATGAGTTTTCTCAACAACTACAAAAAAAACTTTCTGAAGAAAATATTGAGATAGTAGAGCAGTCATCTGATGAAAAAAATACTAAGGATATTCTACTTGATGATGAAAAGTCCCCGGCTGTAAGTTTTGTAAACTCCATTCTGATAAAAGCCTCTGCTTTAAATGCCTCTGACATTCATCTTGAGCCCTATGAAAATCAGGCTCATGTGAGATTCAGGCTCGATGGTATGCTTCATACTTACAATACAATACCCATGTCTTTGTATGAAACCGTGGTTTCAAGAATAAAAATTCTTTCCAACCTCGATGTAGCAGAAAAGAAAATACCTCAGGATGGAAAGATAAGAGTAAAAATAGGAACAAAGGATATTGATTTAAGAGTATCAGTCATACCCTCAACTTTCGGTGAGAGAGTTGTACTGAGATTGCTTCAGAAATCTGAAAAAATTTTATCCATGGAAGAATTAGGACTTGAAGATTCAGACTTAAAAAGAGTAAAAAGGCTTTCTCAGAAACCCTATGGCATTATTTTAGCAACAGGACCAACGGGTTCTGGTAAAAGCACCACTCTTTATTCAATGATTTTAAATATAAAATCACCCCACAAAAACATAATTACCATTGAAGACCCTCCAGAGTATCAGATAGAAGGAGTAAGCCAAATTCAGGTAAATCCTAAAGTAGGACTTACCTTTGCTTCAGGATTAAGGTCTATTCTAAGGCAAGACCCTGACATTATTATGGTAGGTGAGATAAGAGACAGCGAAACTGCAGAGATTGCAGTTCATTCGGCACTAACTGGACATCTTGTACTGTCAACACTTCATACCAATGACGCCCCATCAACTATAACAAGGCTTGTAGACTTAGGTATAGAACCCTTTTTACTCGCCTCATCTTTGGAAGGCATAATTGCACAGAGACTCGTAAGAAAAATCTGCTCTGATTGTAAAACTTCTTATCATCCAGACAGAGATGAACTCAAGGAGCTTGGATTACAAGGTAATTTTACATTCTATAAAGGTATAGGTTGTGAAAATTGCATGCAAACAGGTTATAAAGGTAGAGTAGGTATTTTTGAGGTTTTAGAGTTTGATGAAGGCTTAAAAAAACTAATTATTAAAACACAAGATGCAAACGAAATAAGACATTCGGCAAAACAGAGGGGATTTACAAGCATGTTTGAAGACGGTGTAAAAAAAATAATAAAGGGTATAACAACATCAGCAGAGGTCTTAAGGGCTACTCAGATGGATGAAAACTATGTTTAATATGGTTTATACCGGCATAGATGGCACAAAATCTTATTCTATCTCCTATAATCCAATTAAAAAAACTTGGATGTCCTCATCAAGGGAAGGTAAAAAAATATATCTCATACCTTCAGATTTATGTTTCATCAAAAGGGAAAAGGCTTTCACAAATAAACTCTCTCAACTTTATTCCTACTATTCTCTTGAAATTGAAAAAAAGTTTGAGAATCTTCCCTTTGATATATCAGTTATTGAAGAAACATTCTATCTAGGTGTATATAAAGGATTTAATGAAAAAGACTTTTATAACGTAGAACTTGAGCCCTTTGCACTGGCGAGAGTTTTAAGTCTTATAACCAATAAAGGCTATATAATTGACGTAGGCAAAAGAAAAACAACCTTTGTCTATATAGAGAATGGTTTATTAAAAAGTTATAGGGTTGTTCTAAAAGGCACAAACTATCTTAAAGAATTAATCTCAAAGAGGAATATTTTATCAGAAGAAGAATCAGAGTCAATTCTACTTAAAA
>FQKF010302840.1_pt1 | contig 15149 bp, 6 predicted proteins | sample 1504521 | NCBI WGS metagenome assembly FQKF01 (sample SAMEA4475357, study PRJEB15587) | soil metagenome | biome: Soil; feature: Field | place: India | collected 2015-03-11 | depth 0 m
GTGAGGGGATGGTGGGGTATTCTTCACGTATTACCCGGATATTGGGGTGAGACTCGATTTTCTCAGTAATGGTTTGAGCAAACATCTCCCGGTCTACTGCCAGTGCCCCCCCCGCTGGAAGCGCGCACTCTTCGGCAACACTTAGAAGCAGAGAACCCAGGAGTCTCAGTTCTTCTTTCAATAAACCCGAGGCTCTATCAACGAGTGCAGATCCAAGGGAATTGGAACACACCAATTCCCCCAAAAAGGAAGTTGAGTGCGCACCGGTACTTTTTTGGGGCCGCATTTCGTAAAGATCAACCTTAAGCCCCGCTTTTGCGGCTTGCCACGCGGCTTCTGAGCCAGCCAAACCACCACCAATGATGATTATGTCAGCCATAGGATGTATTTTACCAAAGCATCTTCAGAACACAATTGGAATTGGTATGAAACTTGCAACCATAACAAATTGATATATACTTTTTCGGAAGAGGGAAATTTATGCTCCATCATCTTCCTTTACACACAATCAAGCCCCTTGCAACGGCTCATCTGGCTCAAACGATGAGCCTGTTAAGTCTGACTGCCACGGAATTACAGGAACACATCGAAGCAGAACTGTCGTCTAACCCGGCATTGGAAATGCTGGATGAATTACGCTGCCCTGTGTGTCACAGAAAATTGCCCCCACAGGGGGTTTGTCCTGTCTGCAGTCAACCTGTTTTGGGGCAGGGTGAAGAAGCGGTTGTGTTTATTTCTACACGGGAAGTTTACACAGGCTTTGGAGACCCTCAGGAAGAAGATGATCGAGAAGATAACGGGGTACTGGAAGAAGAGAGTTTGGCTGTTCATGTCTTTCGACAAATAGCCCCAGATATTCCCCCGGAAGACCGTAAAATTGCTGCTTTTTTGCTTACACATCTCAATGAAGATGGATTGCTCACCATCTCTCTTCAGGAAATCGCTTCGTATCATCATGTCTCTCTGGAACGAGTACGCAGAATTCAGCAGATGATTCAACGTGCCGATCCTGCTGGTGTGGGAAGCATAGAGCCAAAAGAAGCCTTGCTGGCGCAACTGGATCTTTTGGAAGAAGTGCAACCCGTACCATCCCTGGCGCGAAAGGTCATTGAGGAAGGATTGGATCTGCTCTCTCGTCATCAGTTTCACGAGTTAGCGCGATTGATGAAAGTCTCTGTGGGCGAGATTCAACGCGTTGCTTCTTTTATTAGCAAAAATCTCAATCCTTACCCGGGACGCTCTTTCTGGGGAGATTCAAAGGGGGGAAAGAGTCTCACTCAACAGGTGTTTTATAAACCGGATATTTTGATTTCTCTGGCGAGTAATGGGGAACAGGAAGTCCTGGTAGTAGAAATTCTCTTTCCTCTTTGGGGAACCTTACGGGTGAATCCTCTATATCGCAAAGCCCTTCAGCAAGTGGATGAAGAATTGCGCGAAGAGATGCGTCAGGATTTAGAACGCGCTTCTCTGTTTGTGAAATGCTTGCAGCAACGCAACCATACCATGCAAAGACTGATGCAACGTCTGGTGGCATGGCAGAAAGATTTCATTATCAAAGGGGAAAAACACTTAAAGCCCCTGACTCGAGCACAACTTGCGAAAGAATTGGGTGTACATGAATCGACCATCTCTCGAGCAGTGGCGAATAAAGCTGTTCAGTTGCCTTCGGGAAGAATCATTCCTCTCTCAGATTTCTTTGACCGAAGTCTTTCGGCACGTATCGTTTTGAAAGAGTTGATTATGCATGAAACCAAGCCTTTGAGTGATGCCGAACTGGTTAAACTCATGGCGCAAAGAGGTTACGAGGTAGCGCGCAGAACAGTGGCAAAATATCGGGCAATGGAAGGGATTTTGCCTGCCAACTTAAGAAGGGCGTGTTATTGACATTGATATGAATTCTAGCGAGCGAGGATTTCGGTTGAGTCCTCCCTGGGGAAAACCACAGTCCCAGGGTTATGAGGGTTTAAGCCGGTTGTTGAGTCAGGTTTATCAACCTGCTGTTTTACTTATGCTGCCGGAGGGACAATTATTATTTGCCAATTCTGCCTTTCTTGAGTGGACAGGTTGGCAATTGGAAGATATTCTCCGCCATAAATGGATTTGGTTGCTCAATGAAAATACCGTTCCCAGACAGGATGGGGAAGAAGGTTTTTTTACTCATATCCGTTGCAAGTATCGGGATCCTCAGCCCGCACGGGTCCGTCTTATAGATCTTGAGAATGAAGGAAGGCGTTTTTCTGTAGCATTCTTTTCTCCAGAGGCCTCCAAAGGGGAACGTGAACGCAAATTTGATGATCGTTTGCTGGATGTGATAGAGAAAATTTCCAGCATTTCTCTGGAGACGCCTTTGTCCCATTCCCTTAAGTACATTTGTGCTATGGTTTCCCGTTTGCTGGATGTGGAAGCCTGTGCTTTGTATCAGGTGAGTGCTCTTTCTCCCCAAATGGTTAAGATTTGCAATGGTGGTGAAGAAGATGTCTTTCCGCCGGTGATGACCCTGGCAGATCTGGTGCGTCTTACAGGGATACAAATCTGGACGCCAGGACGCCGTGCCTTAACCCTGGTTCATCGCGCAGGGCAGGAACAGGGGTTGACCTTTGTAGCCAGTGCTTCTCTGGGCAATGCGGGTGGCGCGATTGGTCTGCTGGTGCTGGGTGGCAGGGGAGAGGTCAGAGAAGAAAGAGTACTATCCACACTACGGATGCTCAGGCGCCAAATTGCGGCGTTTTTGGAAAATTATCTGAAAGTTGAGGTGATTCAAGAGCGGTTATCGGCTATTCAACAGGATTTTGATGTGCTGGAGTCTGCTATTAATGGTGTTAACGAAGGGATTTTTATCCTGAAGCCGGATTTGCGTATAGATAAAATAAACGTTCGAGCGGAATGGTTGTTCGGATATGCCCAGTATGAAATTGTTGGCGTTCCCGTGGAGAATGTACTGATAGGTTCGGATCGCCTTCGCCCTTCCCTGGAAGCGGCTTTGGAAGGTGTGCCTATCCATACCATTGGAGACTTGTCTCTTCATCGCCGGAATGGATTGTCTTTTCCGGCGGTCGTTCAGGTGGTAAGGGTACCAGCGGAAGGCAAGGTAAATGCACTGGTTGTTCTGGTTACAGATGTAAGCGAGGGTGAAGCCATTCGAATTCGCACCCAACAACTGGAACAGCGGGCTTTGTTAGGAGAGGTGACCTCAGTGTTCGCTCATGAGGTTCGTAATCCCATTAACAACATTTACACAGGACTTCAGGTTCTTTCTGCAACGCTTCCTCCGGATGACGCTAATCAAGAGCACCTGACACGTTTGCAGCAGGATTGTGTCCGCCTGAATAACTTGATGGAATCTGTGCTTAATTTCTCCCGGAATACTCAATATAAATTTGAGCCAGTGGACCTAAAAGATTTTCTTCAGAGAATTTTAGATCGTTGGCGTCCTCGTTTTGGAAAAGTAAATATTGAAGCGCAATTATTTGTTCAAGAGGGTACGCCCAAAGCCTACGCCGACCCTCGTTCGCTGGAACAGGTTTTTACCAACCTGATCAGTAATGCTGTAGACGCAATGAGTAAAAAAGGGGGACACCTGACCTTTCAGGTATCTCCCAAAATTGGTTCTCTGGGACGGTCTGAGGTGGTCATTGCCGTATTGGATGATGGTCCGGGTATCCCTGATGAAATTCGTGAGAGAATATTTGAACCGTTCGTGACCACGAAACCGAATGGAACAGGCTTGGGATTAGCAATTACAAAGAGAATTGTCACAGCCCACCATGGGAGTATTCAGGTAAACTCATTCCCTGGAGGTACGGTATTTGAAGTTACCTTGCAGGCATATACAGGAGATGAATCATGAGTCTAACGATTTTAGTTGTTGACGATGAGGAAAATTTTCGGGTGAATACAGAGCGTTATCTTGCTACACGAGGCTATGAAGTCATTGGCGCTTCGACCTTGCAAGAAGCCAGGGAAATTCTCATCAAGGGGATAGCAGATATCGTGCTTCTGGATGTCCAACTACCGGATGGATACGGACCTAACTTGCTGTACGAAACTACTCAAATGGTATTTCGCCCCCCCATCATTCTGATCACGGCTTATGGGGATATTGACATGGCTGTTGACGCTATGCGCAATGGCGCGCACGATTTTCTAACCAAACCAATACAATATAACCAGTTAGAGAAGTCCATTGAGCGTGCCAGCGAAATTGTCACCATGCGCCGCGAATTGTTGCATTTACGTCAAGCCCAGAAGAATCAGAATTTCGTCGCTGGTAAAAATCCAAAAATGCAATCGGTACTTGCTATGGCAAAACGGGCGGCAGAGATGTCTGTCTCCGTCCTGATAACAGGGGAAACCGGAACAGGAAAAGAAGTTCTGGCAAAATTTATTCATTCCAGTGGTCCACGGGCAAACAAACCTTTTGTACCCATCAACTGCGCTGCAATCCCAAACACTATGTTAGAGGCCGAATTGTTTGGCTATGAACCCGGAGCCTTTACTGGGGCTGAAAAACGGAAACATGGATTGATGGAAGTTGCGGATGGTGGGGTACTTTTTCTGGATGAAATTTCTTCCATGCCACTGGATATTCAAGCCAAGATGCTTCGTGCATTGGAGGAACGTGCGTTCCGCCGGGTAGGTGGGTTGAATCAAGTCAAGGTCGATGTTCAAATTGTTGCCGCTTCGAATCGTGACTTAGCCCAGATGATCAAAGATGGAAACTTTCGGGAGGACCTGTACTACCGACTGAAAGTGGTGGATTTGCATTTATTGCCTTTGAGAGAACGTAAAGAAGATATTCCCGAACTGGTGGTTTTTTTTATTCGTCAGAACAATATGAGACTGGGAATGAATGTCCGGGATGTCACTCCGCGAGCTATGGAGGTCCTAATGAGATACCACTGGCCAGGAAATATTCGTGAATTGAGCAATTCAATCGAAAGGGCAATGTTGTTCTGCAATGGAGAAGTCATTGATTTACCTGATCTCCCGGACTTGAGTATTCATTTGGGATGAGATAACCCTTCTGGCATGGTTTTTGCACCGTTGCCTCCCGAGAGCATTCGATCGGGAGGCAACATGATTAATTTAGGTGTTGAGCAATTCTTGATGCTGATGGCGGGCAGTCTGCTGGTCTTGGGGGTGATCTCACTGGCGGCTGGTGTGCTGATTTTGACCTTTCGAGTAGGGGGAAAGGACATTCATACTCTTGCCAGCCAAACGGCTCGCATGGCGCAGAAAGGCTTGGCAGATGATATTGCCGGGCTGGTTGGAAATGCTTCCGCTCTCCTGGAGGCGCTTAACCAGTTGGTGCGAACCACATCAGGGGTTGGGGTCTTTCTTATCCTGGTGGGGTTTATGCTTTTTGCATCCGCTTACTCGCTGGTAACGATGGTCCCATAGGAGGGCTGTATGAACATGATTTCATTCATTGAGGAATTGAAAGGACTTGTGCCCTCTGAAGATGTTCCCTGGATACTTCAATCTATTCGACAGGATGAAAGAATTGAACAGTTTATTACCACAAGTGGAGGGTTTTCCCGGGTAAAAAGATTCCTGGGACCTGACCCGGTTAACTGGTCTCCAGGACAAATTGCTTTGCTTTCTCTCTGTGACGATGATTTTTCTGGAGAGTGTTCAGCGCATTTCTATGAGGACCTCATTGCAAGCCTAGAGAAGCAAGCATCTGACTTTCTAGAAGAGGTGCTTCACCAGCGCAAAAAAGTGGTCTCCCTTGGTGAATCTGCTCTGCTGGGAATTGCCTTAAGAAATCTGGCTCACCGGGAAGGGTGGCAGACTGCTTTTGAAAAAATTACCCACAAAGATAGGCGAGACACCTATTCTCTTTGGAAGACCGCTATCCTCGTGAGCGGTGATTTGCAAGAAGAACCTTTAGAGTGGGCGAAACACTTGTTCATAGAATTTTATGAGCCATTGATTTGGGAGTGGGGGATTCACTGGCTCTCATCTCGTTTCCTCCCTTTGGATAGAAAAATAGAAATCACTGTAGAGCTGCTGGTAAAAGCCGTACCTCTTGTTCAAATTGAGGTTCTACAACGCCTCATGGCAAGGGAATGCCGGCAATGGAGCCAGAAAGTTGCGAAAACTCTGCTGGATAATCATCCCCTCCTGAACTCCTATCGAAAAAAAGTGGATTTAGATCGTCTTAATGCTTCTGAAATTCTGCAGCATGCGCTATCTCTTCATCAACTGGCTACGTTATACTCCATTGCAGGAAAAACCACATTTTCTGAATCCGTTTATAGAGCCGCCTTATATGCTGTGCAACACTGGCAAACGGAAACGACCCTTCATCAGGTTGTGATAAATCGCAAAATATTGGATGTACCACAATTAAAATCTCTGGTTCGCAAGATTTGGTCCAATCCTTCACCATCAAAAAAGTTAAGATGGAACTTGGATGGGGCTCTCATGGCTCATTCTGAGGCTGAGCGCCTTCAAGCCATTGACACGCTTGAGAATTTTGAAGACCCTGTTTTTCTGCTGTTGAAAGCCAAAGAACAATTATCTCAGGGGAATCATGCGGTTACCCTGGAATTGGGGAAACTTGCTGTTGAGAAATTTGATGAACTATTTGAAACAGAACTTGATACCTCTCTATTTCAAAGTCTGTCTGAGAATTGGCAGGCGTTCATTGATGATTTACTACTTCTTGGTTTAACCTCAGAAGCACTTCATTGCACACAAAAAATCCTTACCTTACGGCCAAATGATTCTCAATTGTTGCGGATTCACAGTGAAATCGCACTGAGATTAATGGATGAGGAACAAGCCTACCAAACAGCAAAAATTGCTTTTGCAATTTCTCCAAATGACACTGATCTTTGCCGTTACCTGGCAAGTGTATGCGAGAAAACTCATCGGTGGCAAGAAGCTCAGGCTCTCTGGAAGACTTTGCTCTTTTCCTTACCCACGAAACATCAAGATGTAAGTCTCCATCTATCCTATATTCGTTCTTCTTTCTATGCGGGGGAAGATGAAACCGTCATACAAAATTGTCAGAAACTTCTGGAGCAACACTCCGATTGCAGTGAGGCTTATGGGTGGTTAGGCAAAGCCTTTCTGAGGACGGGAAACGAAGAGGAAGGAATAGCCTCGCTCACTCGCGCTACTTTGCTCTCGCCGGAAGACGAGCGCTGGTGGTTAGCCATCTCGGAGTATTGGTTATCAAAAAAGGATGTTCAATCTGCCTTGAACACCCTGAAATCCGCCGCTATGGCAGTTCCTGAAAGTGGCTCAATTTACTTCCATTTGGGCAACCTGCTTTTACAGCAAAACCAGGTGTCTGAGGCATTGATTTATTTAAGAAAAGCCTCTGCTTTGTACCCGGATAACCCAGAGATTGCCCTCCGTCTGTGTCAGGCATTGCATGGTTTGGGCTTTTTAGAAGAGGCGCGCCGGGTGCTGGTGAATCTAAAAGGCAAGTGGAACGCTTATCCTGAAATGGCTTATGAGTATTCAAAAATTGCTGTTAAGCAAAATGATTACGAAGAGGCATTGGAGGCTCTGGAATTTGCTGTTCGTGGTGAGCATTCTCAAACAGAATGGGTGTATGAATATGCTCGATTGGTTCTCAAATATCCAAGTCCGTCAAACGCATTAAAGAACTTGCATCTTGAACAGGCAGAAGGGCTTCTTAGGCAAATTCTTTCCCAGAATCCAGGAGATGAACAAGGACTGCTGTTGCTAGCCGAAGTACTTGTGCAGGTTCGTAAGCCTGAAGAAGCCTTTCGGGTGTTCTCTCAACTTGCAGAAGATGAAGGCTTCATGAGTGGGCTTTCAGGGTGGAGAGTACTACATGGCTTGGGAGTCACCTCTATGGAAATGGGTGATCGGGATGCGGCGCTGGTTTTCCTGAAAGATGCAATTTCTCATCAACCAGATAATCCTTCACTGCTCAGAGATTATGCTGAAGCCTGCGTGAAGGCTCGATTTGATCAGGAAGCGCTCAATGTAGGTGAATTGGTGTGCCGCTTAACCCCGAACGATGTGGATACCGGAGAATGGTTTGCCAATTTGGCCATTCGTTTGGAGAAACCAGTCTTAGCGATTGAGAAATATCTCCACCTCACAACACTGGCTCCACATCGTTTGGATTTGAAATTATCTTTGGCAAGTTTACAGTTGAAAGTAGGAGCGGTGGAACAGGCTGCTATTGTATTGGACGAGGTGCTTCAAACCGGAACAGTGGATGCCGAAATCCTGCGACAAGCCGGCTATCTGTTTTTGAGCATGGAAAAAGTGTCGGAGGCGGTACAAGCCTTTGAAAAAGCACTGGCAGTTTCATTGCAACCGTGTCCTATCCTTTTGAAAGATTTAATGAAAGTTTATGAACAAACAGGCAGAATTGAAGATGCGGTCAAGTCCGGGGAAATGGCTATCCGTTTGTGCCATGATGATCCTGAATTGCATTTAGAATTTGCCCGCTTATTATCTCGTATCGGCAGAGATACCCATGCTCAATCGATCCTGCTTCAGGCATTGTCCCTGGAGCATGTGGAGAATCCCTTGCTGCGCTCAGAAATCCACAAAGAATTGGCATATCTCGCGTGGAAACAAGAGGATTTTCTGAATGGGTTAATGTATGCCGAAATGGGATTGTTGGAAGACTCCCAATCGGTTTCTTTGCGCTACCTGCAGGGCTTGTTTACTCTCTCTCTGGTCCAGTGGGAAAAATCTCAGCGATTACTTCAGACCGTGGTTTTGGATGAGAAACTGCTCACTGAGAAGGATGGAGTGCGTTTGGCTCTGCTCAAGGGACATGTACTCTTAAACAATTCACCAGCGGAAGCAGAAGAAGTCCTGCATTTCCTCGCAGAACATGGTGAAGCATCTGCCGAGTACCTGCTCTTGAAATCTCGATGGCTGGCGACAACAGGGTATTATGTGGAAGCGAAAAATATATTAACTTCGTTGCCCTCAGACATTCAGCAAGATTGGGTGCTTTGGAAAATCTGCGCTGAAAGAGAAAGTCTCTGTTTCTCATCGGCTTTGCACCATGTTCGGGAATTTCTCCAGAACCATACCGGGAATCCCTGGGCAATGCTGGAGTATGTAAAGTGTGTGACGATTGGCAAAGAGATCAGCCAAATGAGCCGCTTGCTCAAGATTAAACCTGGTGGGGAATTGTCTCCCTTTGTTGATGAATTGGATTGGGAGAAAGCCGAACAAGTGCTCCAGAAATTGAGCGGAATGGTGAGCGCAGACGAACTTCGGGATTGGTCTATCCGATTGAAAGTCGCTTTTGATCCTACTGCCGAACATCTGAAGATGCTTGCCGGAGCGGTGCGCTCGGCAGATGAAGCCGCGTGTCTTATCCAGGGACTCCAAATGGTGGGGAACTTACAAATGGCTCTTCAGATTGCTCACCCATATGGGAGAAATGAAAAGGTGCGTTTTCAACAAGCCCTGTGTTATTTAGAAAAAGATTCTCAAAAAGGATTGGAGATTGTCCGTCAACTGTTGACTGAACATCCCCAGCATCCTCTCTACCAGGCTTTATTCGCTTTTCTTGCCAAAGATGCGGGAGAGAAAGATTCAGCATATCAAGCGATACTCTTGGCTCTTGCACAGTTCCCTGAAGAACCGGAATGGCAAGCCATTGCAGCGGAGTTGGCAGTAGAACTGGGAGATGTTGAACAGGGAATCCTTCACTGGGAAAAGGCTGTTTCCCTTCGCCCTGAACGTACTGATTATCTGATTGAACTGGGTTGGACCTATATGATGGTTGAGGCTTACGAGAAAGCCGCTGAAATCCTTTCACGCGCTGTGAAGATGGAGTCTTCCAACTCATCTGTTTGGTTCAATCTTGCCCAGGTATATAAGCATTTATCCCGTGTAGAAGATGCTATATCCTGCGCATTGCGTGCTAGTGAGGTGGATATCACTCACGTGCAAGGATTTATTCTGGCTTCGGAGTTGGCATTGGAGAATGAAGATTATGAACAGGCGAAGAAATATGCCGAAATGGCGTTAGAAAGAGATGCACTTAATCCTAAAGCCATCATGGCGATGATTCGGGTATATAACCACCTGAATAAAGAGGAACAAAGCCTGTCCATGCTGGAAACCTTACATGGAAAATTACCCCCGATTCTGGAACTGGATCTGGAAAAGGCTTCTCTCATCTATCGATTGCGGGGGGCGCAGGCTGCGTTATCAGTAACTCAGCGACTGGTAACCGATTTTCCAGAAGACGCCAATGCTTTGGCCCTGCACGCTCAGGTTTTAGCGGATTTGGGTGATGTAAAATCGGCAGAGCGCTTTGCTTTTCGTTCATTACGCCAGGAGCCTAATCAACCAGATCTAGCCCTTTTCCTTGCGAAGATGCAAAGGAATAACGGACAACTCGATCAAGCAGTGCATCTGCTTACTCAAGCCATTGCCCTTGATCCGCAAAACGTTGAACTGTACATCGAACTTGGGCAGGTTTATTCTGAACGTCGAGAATATGATCTTGCATTGCAGACTTTCCATCATGCTATCCGAATTGCTCCACATGACCCTCGGGGATACTATTACACCGCATTAATCTTACGAGATGGGAAGGACTTTTCAGGGGCAGAGAGGATGTTGCAACATGCCGCAAAACTTGCTCCAGATGATGTTGTCATTCACAGACAATTGGTAAGCGTTATGGCGCTTAATCTGATTCACAAATCTCAGGAAGCAGGAGCCTCTTTATGAACTCAGAAATGAAAGAGGGAATCGAATTTTTGCACCGTTCTACTTTTCTCTACCTTTCACGGTTGGCACTACAAACAGAGGCGTATCAGTTTGGACGTCAGGCGTGTTTACACTGGCTGTCAGTATATCCAGGAGATCTGGAAGTGCGTCACTTTTATTCCAAAATGCTAGCAGGTGAAGGGAAAACGGAACAAGCGTTAAGCCTTCTGGGTAAATTAGTCCTTGTTGACCCTGAGTTTGTGGAGGCTTATCGGGAAATTGCACGCATCGCTCCACCAAATTCGCCTGAACATCAAAATGCAATATCCGCATTGTATTTGTTAGGGGATGAGCGTCCTTCCCATCTTCCGTTGGCTGAGTGGGCATTACCTGCTTATTCCCTGATGAGAGCAGGAGAGGGAGCAAAACTCGGAGGAGATGAGGCTCAAAAAGCGCTTTTTAGCCATACCGAATTACCCCTGGTAGCTGTTTGGATGTATTTGAAAACTCTGCTTCCAGCAGTTCCTCAGGAAACCGCCTTAACCTTGCTGGAGTATTATCATCAGCAATATGAAGACTGTGTCCCCATTGGCTTATATCTGGCTGACTTATGGATGAAAAAAGGAAAGGAAGAAGATGCCATTGCTTTGCTTCATTATTGCGCATCTCTTGATGTTGCTGGACAGACTGTAAAACGTTTGTGGGGAGATGAACATCCCTATCGTAATTTGTGGTTGGGGGACCTTTTTATTCCGTTTGATTTGCCTGTTCCTGCTCAGGTGGCTGTAAGATTCCGGGGAAATTGGCTTGAGAGCGGCTCTTGTCAAAGTGGTGTGCTTGATGAACCTCAATCCGACTCGGTTGAAACCATAGAATCCCGCTCGGAGGGTTCTCAGGAGTATATGTCTGAAATGGCAAACAGGTCTATGGAAGATAAAACACCCAAGGATCCAATACAGGGACGAGAGCCTGCCTCAAAGGATCAGGAAGTTCAGGAGATTGAGCGAGAACTGGATCGAGTAGCCAGGCGGTTAAAGAAAAGCACACTTACCCGATTGGATGGTCGTTACCCGGTGTATGTGATTTTTTCATCCTGGCAAGGGCTGGAAGAGCAATATGGTGTCCAGACCACAAAAATCATCGATTTGGAATTACACCGTTTAGGTGAAGCCATCCAAAAGCGTACAGGGTGGCGTTTCCTTATTTTTTACCCGGATCTTGTAGCCTCGGTTAAACCACTTGGAATAGAGACGGTAAAGAACCGAGATCCATGGTCTCTTAAACTTTCTTTGCACGATTTAGATCAAGCCCTGTCAAAGAAAGGAGAGATGATAGGGGCACTCTTAATTGTGGGCGGGGCAGGTGTTGTGCCTTTCCATGCTCTGCCCAACCCAACGGATGATTATGATCAAGTAATTTACTCTGATAACCCGTATGGAACATTGGACTCTAATTATTTCATTACTGAATGGCCCGTTGGACGTTTGCCGGGGGTTGACTCCAGCGCCGATGCCGGGCTCTTGATTGACTCAATCCGTCATCTGGTTCTGTACCATCAGCGGGGTGGAAAGAATTGGATTAATTCCAATGGACAAGCCACTTCCCTTTTCAAATTCTGGAATGTCATTTTGCAATTTCTGGGTGCTCATAGAAATCCGCCGAATGTAGGCTATTCCGCGGCGGTGTGGCGCAGGTCGTCTGTAGCAGTCTTTCGCCCTGTAGGAAGTCCTCACAACCTCTTGATTTCACCTCCTCAGGATGCCGCCAGTTTGAACGTAGATCGCCTTCTCAAGCCTGAGTTAGCCTATTATAACCTTCATGGATTGGAAGATAGTGGAGAGTGGTATGGGCAACGCGATCCAGTTGAGTCGGAAACGCTGGTTGATTATCCTGTTGCGCTTTCTCCTGCCTTAATCAAACGCAATGGGCATGCTCCCCGAGTAGTTTTCAGCGAAGCGTGTTATGGTGGGCACATTTTTGGTAAAACGGAAGATCAGGCAATGGCTTTGAAGTTCCTTTCTGTGGGAACGATGGCTGTCATTGCCTCGACAGCGATTTCTTATGGTTCAGTGAATACACCACTCATTGCTGCAGACCTTCTGGGAAATTATTTCTGGCAGGAACTTCGGAACGGACGAAGTGTTGGTGAAGCGTTGATGCTAGCAAAGATTGAATTGGCTCGTGAGATGAATCGACGACAGGGTTACCTGGACCCAGAAGATCAGAAAACGCTGCTCTCGTTTGTTCTTTATGGCGATCCACTGGTTCGTCTCCAATCTGGTGGAGCGCGGAGAAAAACGGCCTTCCGATTGAAAAAGTCTCCCGTTATTCGAACAGCTGGGGAAACGGAGGTGCGCGATGCAAGTCTTTCTGTGAATGAGCAGGTAGTTGCTCAGGTAAAACAAATGGTGCGGGAATACTTACCCGGCATTGAAAGCGCCGAGGTAAAAATTCTCTCCTGTGCTCCTTCAGAGAAAACATCATCTCAAAAGGCTGGTAAGAACGCTCAGACTGAAGCCGAAATGCCTGGAAAATATGTGATTGCCGTCTCTAAAGAAGTGCCCTATGCCCGATCGGTTCATCGTCACTATGCAAAAGCAACCATTGATTCGCAAGGTAAGGTGGTCAAGTTGGTTGTATCCAGATAATTAGACAATACGGGTTGCCTCCTCTCTTGGCTGTTGGGCGAGAGTCATGGACTTTCGCCCAACGATTTTAAATTTATGGAGACCTTATTATTGTCAAGCCATCTCCGCTGGCTTATAATTTCCTTCCAAGTCATTGTTATCACGTATGAGGAGCAGGGTGTTATGAAAAAGTGGACTGGTGTGGAGATTCGTCAGACGTTCATTGATTTCTTTTTACAACGGGGACATACCTTTGTCCCTTCCTCTTCCTTAGTTCCCGGCGGGGATCAAACCTTATTATTTACCAACGCAGGCATGGTGCAATTTAAGGATGTCTTTTTGGGTACAGACCACCGGCCTTACTCCAGAGCAGTAAATTCTCAGAAGTGTATGCGGGTTGCAGGAAAGCATAACGATTTAGATGATGTTGGAAGAGATGATACCCATCATACCTTCTTCGAGATGCTTGGTAACTGGTCTTTTGGCGATTACTACAAGAAAGAAGCCATTGCTTGGGCTTGGGAGTTGCTCACCCAGGTATATCAACTGGACCCTGCTCGGTTATACGCTACCTGTTTTAAGGATGAAAAAGGGGATATTCCCACGGATGAAGAAGCCGCTGAAGTCTGGCGTTCCCAACCGAATTTTAACCCGGAGCATGTTTTGTTCTTTGGGCGAAAAGACAATTTCTGGGAAATGGCAGATACGGGCCCTTGCGGACCCTGTAGTGAAATCCATATTGATCGCGGTCCCGAAGCCTGCGACAAAAAAGGTGTTCCTGGACATGTTTGTCGGGTTAACGGGGATTGTAAGCGTTTCCTGGAAATCTGGAACTTAGTATTTATTCAGTACAATCGTTTAAGCCCTACCGAGTTAGAACCCTTGCCTCAACGTCATGTGGACACGGGAATGGGGTTCGAGCGCCTGGTTTCCTTATTGCAAGGAGTAAGCTCAAATTACCGCACAGATTTGCTCTGGCCCCTTTTGCAAAAAACTCAGGAACTTACCGGTCATACCGACGCTGAAAGAGAAGCCAATATTACCCCTTATCGGGTGATCGCAGACCATGCCCGAGCAGCAACTTTTCTCATTGCAGATGGTGTGGTGCCTGGAAACACGGGCAGAAATTACGTTTGCCGAATGATCATTCGGCGTGCCGCACGCTTTGGTGGAAAAATTGGTCTCAAGGAACCTTTCCTTGCCAAAGTGGCTGAGGTGGTCATTCAGAATTACGGGGATTTCTACCCGGAACTGGTACGGAATCGTACGGCAATCCTGGATGGCATTACGCGAGAAGAGGAAAGATTCCAGCGCACACTTGAATCCGGGATGAAGGAACTTCAGGAAAGTCTCGATGGCTTGAAGGGAAAAGGGGAAAAAATTCTGGATGGCAAAAAGGCGTTTGATTTGTATGCCACTCATGGTTTGCCGCTGGAACTAACCCGCGATATTGCTCAAGAGCAAGGATTGGATGTAGATCAGCAGGGCTTTCGAGATGCAATGGAAGAACACCGCCTGGCTTCTGGGGCTGGAAAAGCCTTTGGACCTCTTGGGGGCGAAGATGTGGACCTGTATCGGCCTGCGCTCGAATCTCTGCAAGCAGAAGGAAAACTCGGTAAAGCAGGTGTGGAATATAACCCCTATGAATGGTTGGAGGTGGAAGGCGAGTTACTGGCTCTCTTCCGTGAAGGCCAGAGAGTCTCTTCTGTGTCTGAAGGTGATCAGGTGGAAGTTTTGTTGCCTCGGACGGGATTCTATGTTGAGGCGGGTGGTCAGGTTTCCGATGCTGGGACTATCGTATCGGTCAATGAACCTCGTTGGGAGATCCGTGTCACCGAT
>FQKF010114544.1_pt1 | contig 15111 bp, 13 predicted proteins | sample 1504521 | NCBI WGS metagenome assembly FQKF01 (sample SAMEA4475357, study PRJEB15587) | soil metagenome | biome: Soil; feature: Field | place: India | collected 2015-03-11 | depth 0 m
ACAATCATTAAAATTCATATCCTCATAATCACCTACTATTGGCCTCCTTCCGGCGCCTCCGGAGTCCAACGGTGGCTGAAGTTTGTCAAATATCTTTCGGAATATAAAAACTTGAATTTAACCGTAATTGTACCCGAAAACCCCGAAATGCCCGAAATAGACCAAAAATTGGCCGAAGAAATACCCCGTCATATTCAAGAAATTAAAATCAAAACCAAAGAACCTTTCGGTTTATACAAAAAATTAACGGGTAAAACAAGCATAAAAGCCGGTTTTTTCAACGAATCAACAAAAACAGGAATAATAGTTAAACTTTTCATATGGATCCGAGGTAATTTTTTTATTCCGGATGCCAGACGGGGTTGGATAAACCCCGTTGTTAAATGGATTAGAGAAAAATATAATTCCCAAAGATGGGATGTTATAATAACCACCGGCCCGCCGCATTCCGTTCATTTGATTGGTCTGAAAATTAAAAAACTTTTTCCTCAAATAAAATGGATAACCGATTTCAGAGACCCCTGGACAAATATAGATTTCTATCATAAGTTGATGCTGACGCCGCCCGCTGATTTTTTACATCATTACTACGAAAAAAAAACTGTACGGTCAGCCGATATCGTTCTATCGATAGGAAAAGACATGCTGGAGTATTTTAAAAAATTAGACCTAAACAACAAAAATAAATTTTTTTATTTACCAAACGGATACGACAAAAGTGATTTTCCCAATGATATAAATACTCTTTCAGAAAATAAGAAGAAAAATCAAATTATTTTTGCTCATACGGGTACCATCAATGCCGACAGGAACCAGCCGGTTTTTTGGGCTGCAATTTTTGAATTGTTATCCGAAAAACCCTATTTGAAAGATAAAATCAAAATAAGATTGGTTGGGAGGGCAGATGCTGATGTTTGGAAGGATATTCAAAACTATAAGCTAAATGATATTATTGATTTTATTCCTTATGTTGATCATAAAAAATCTATCGAATACCTTTTGGAAAGTGACTATTTATTGCTTTTTATTAATCGTACACCAAATGCCAAGGGTATTTTAACCGGAAAAATTTTTGAATATTTAGGAAGTTTAAAAAAAATAATATGTATAGGACCGGAAGATGGGGAAGCAGCTCAAATTATTGAAGAAGCTACGGCGGGCATCTGCATAGATTTTTATAATAAGCATAAAATTAAAACTGTTCTTCATGATATTTTATCAGGAAATTTCAATACAGAAAAAACAAAAATTGAAATTATTGAAAATTACAGCAGACAAAATCTGACAAGAAAACTCAAAGATATCATTGAAACAATCGTAGTTTTAAAATAAATTTGCAGCAACGTTATGGGACGCATTTTTGAAAAAAGAAAAGAGACCATGTTTAAGCGCTATGCCAAAATGGCAAAAGCGTTTACAAAAATCGGACGTGATATCGTAATAGCTGTTAAAGCGGGGGGTCCTGACCCATCGTTAAATTCCAAGTTAAGATTGGTATTGGCCAATGCCAAAGCCGTAAATATGCCAAAGGCCAATATTGAAGCCGCCATAAAAAGGGCTACCGAAAAAAACACGGGTAATTTTGAAGAATTGCTTTATGAAGGTTATGCCCCTTATGGTGTAGCGATGTTGGTTGAGTGCACCAGCGATAATCCTACCCGAACGGTTGCCAATGTAAGGATGTATTTCAATCGTGCGGGAGGAAGCTTAGGCACTTCAGGATCGGTTTCCTTTATGTTTGAACATAAAGCTGTTTTTAAAATTCCACAACAATCCATATCCAAGGATGATATGGAGTTGGAATTAATTGATTACGGATTGGATGAATTAAATGAAGATCCTGAAAACAAACAATGGATCATCATAACTCCATTTCAAAATTTTGGTAAAATGGCCGAATTTCTTGAAAGTAAAAACATTGAAATCATAGAATCAAATAAAATATACATTCCTACCACACACGTTGAACTTAATGAAAATCAATTTAAAGAAATAGAGGCTCTCATCGAGAAAATGGAAGATGATGACGACATTGCAAACGTTTATCATAATGCCGTTTTGAGTGAAAGTAAATAATGAAAAAAAAATGGAAAATTTTCGACCCCACTCCCTTCGCGAATGAAATTGATTTCATTCGTAAAACCGTTAAAACAGATTCCATCATAGCATCTTTATTAATTCAAAGAAATTTAAAGGACTTTAACAGCATAAAAAACTTTTTTTGCAGCGATTTAAGCTTATTACACCCTCCGGAATTCATGTCAGACATGATTAAAGCCGGTGAGCGAATTCTTAAAGCTATTGATAATAAAGAAAAAATTTTGATTTACGGTGACTATGATGTAGACGGAACCACTGCCGTAACCCTGGTATATTCTTTCCTGAAAAAAATTAATGCCGAAGTTGGATATTATTTACCCGATCGATACACCGAGGGCTACGGATTGTCCTTTCAAGGTATAGATTACGCTGTTGAAAACAACTATTCCTTGATTGTTACGCTTGACTGTGGTATCAAGTCGAAGGATAAAATTATTTATGCCAACAATAATAATATTGAAATAATCGTTTGCGACCATCATTTACCTCCGGAAGAATTACCTCCGGCCTACGCCATATTGAATCCAAAGAAAAAAGATTGTCCTTATCCATATAAAGAACTTACCGGTTGTGGAATTGGTTTTAAATTAATACAATACATAAATAAAATACTCCAATGTGATGAAGATATTTATTCCTATCTTGATTTAGTGGCTCTGAGCATTGGAGCCGATTTGGTGCCCATCACCGGTGAGAACAGATTGATGGCACATTTCGGTTTGGAAAAAATTAATAATAATCCCCGTCCTGCCATTAAATCATTAAATTTTTTATTAAAGCAAGAAGACGCTTACGATATTAATAAGATCGTTTTCACGATTGGTCCGCGTATCAATTCTGCCGGAAGAATCAGTCATGGAAAACTGGCTGTTGAATTTCTGTCGGCTGAAGATGAAGATACGGCCCTGACTTTGGCGCAAGAAATCGATAAATTGAATGAACAAAGAAAAAACCTCGACAGTAAAGTAACCAACGATGCCATAGAACAAATTGAAAACAAATTTTTATCTGATAAAAGAGCCATCGTTGTAGCCGGAGAGAACTGGCATAAAGGAGTCATTGGAATTGTGGCATCCCGTATTATTGAAAAGCATTACAAACCCACGATTGTCTTCTGTAAGCAAGAAAACAAGTGGGTTGGAAGCGGAAGAAGTATTCCGGGGTTTGATTTACACGAAGCATTGGTATTTTGTGAAAAACATATTGAACAATTCGGAGGCCATACTTTTGCAGCGGGTTTGACTGTCAACGATAATAATCTGAATGAATTTATCAACGAGTTTGAGCAATACGCATCTTCCAAACTGACAGATGATGATTTGGTACCTAGCATTGATATATCGGCTGAATTACCTCTGCATCAAATTCGGGATGATTTTATTGATGTTTTGGAAAGGTTTGCTCCTTTCGGTCCGGAAAACATGAATCCCATCTTCTGTACATACCATGTGTATGATGTGGGATGGTGCAAAGTGGTGGGTAAAAACACCTTAAAAATGGAGTTATATCAAAAAGAAAACCCTTCTAAAAGATTTTTGGCTTGGGGTTATGGTCTCGGGGATTATTTCCCCATCATTAACAGAAAACAACCGGTAAATATTGCTTACAAAATAATTAAGAAACGGAAGAACGGGAATTCATTTGTTTATCTGCAAATAGAGGATATTCGGATAGATTAATGCTCAAAGTATTCTTTCATTCGCTCGAAAAAACTTTTATTGTTACTGTTCGATGACGGCTTAAAGTTTGGTGAAGCATTCAATTTTTCCAAAATTTTTCGCTCTTCCGGTGAAATGTTTTTGGGGATGTGCACATGAACTTCCACTAACAAATCACCATAGACCCTTGAATTGATATCAGGCAAACCTTTGCCCCTCAATCTGAGTATTTTGCCACTTTGAGTACCGGGTTCAATTTTTATTTTGGCTTTTCCCTCCAGCAAAGGAATTTCAAAATGATTACCCAAAACAGCATCGGGTATGCTGATATGAAGCGGATAGATAAGGTGCTGACCTTCTCTTTTAAAAATGGGATGATTTTCCTCTTCGATAACGATAATCAAATCCCCATTGATGCCGCCGTTCGGAGCAGCATTTCCTTTTCCGCTCATACTGAGTTGCATTCCGTCGCTCACTCCGGGAGGAATTCGAATAGAAACGGTTTCTTCTCCTTTAACAACGCCGGACCCTTTACAATCGGCGCATTTATCTTTAACAATTTTTCCGCTACCATGACAAACCGGGCACGTGGAACGGGTTTGCATGGCGCCCAGAATGGTTTGCTGAACTTTAACATAAACACCGCTTCCTCCGCACATACCGCAGGTTGTGTAGCTTCCGCCTTTTGCACCTGAACCGCCGCAGGTACGGCATGTTACGTCTTTTTGAATTTTAATATTTTTTTCTACGCCTTTGGCAATTTCTTCAAGTTTGAGTTTTACTCTGATTCTGATATTAGACCCTTTCTGAACACTTCTTCCGCCACGTTTGCCTGATGAGGTAAAACCAAATGCATCGCCAAAAATATCTCCGAAATGCTCAAAAATATCATTGATATCCATGCCTCCGCCGGAAAAACCGCCACCAGCAGCCCCGCTCATGCCGGCATGTCCAAACTGGTCGTATCGTGCTTTTTTTTCAGGATTACTCAAAACTTCATAGGCCTCCGCAGCTTCTTTAAACTTCTCTTCCGCTTCCTTATCACCGGGATTCTTATCAGGGTGGTATTTTATGGCCAATTTGCGGTAAGCTTTTTTTATTTCATCCTGAGTTGCGTTCCGACTCACTCCTAATATTTCATAATAATCTCTCTTTGCCATAATGCTTCATTATGAACCTACAACTACTTTAGCCAAACGAATAATTTTTTCGTGCATTTTATATCCCTTTTCCAATTCATCAATAACCTTTCCTTTAGATTGATCGTCCGGAGCCGGGACTTGTGTTACGGCTTCCATAAAATCCGCATTGAAAGGTTCTCCCTTGGATTCCATAGGTTCGAGCCCTTTTTGCTTGAGCAGCTGCTTTAGTTTATTAAAAATTAAAACAAATCCCTCTCTAAGCTTTTCCACATCCTCCAGATTTTGATTATGCTTGATGGCACGTTCAAAATCATCCAAAACCGGAAGTATATGTTTTATCACGTCTTCACCTGCGTATTTCATCCAATCTGTTTTTTCTTTTTGAATACGCTTTCTATAATTCTCAAAATCGGAATATAATCTCAAATATTTATCATTTAGTTCCATTACTTTTTCCTGAAGCTTTTTAAATTCATCTTCATTTTTATTCGAACCTGCGTTATCATTGGATAATGTCGGTTCATGGTCACTGTGGACAAATTCTGAAACAATATCTGTATTTTCTTTAGAATTTTCGGCGATTTCATCCACTTTTAATGCATTTCCCTCATCAGGAATTAGTCCTGAATTATCCGTCAGGTCTTCTTTTTTTACTGATTCTTCCATTTTATGCAATATGTAAAAATGTCTTTACAAATAAATTGCCAAGGGCATGATAATGGAAAAATTGTCAGTTCCGTGAGATTATTATTTGAACTCTCTGATTTATTAAATGCTCAGCCTCAGAACAATTGGCAGTTTGGCAATTATTAATCGGTTGAGAATTTCCTTTTCCTATGGTTCTGATATTTGTGGCGGGAAATCCCTTGGATACAAAATGGTTTTTAATCAATTGTGCCTGTTTGATGCTGAGAGATGCAGCTTTAACGGGGTCGGTATTGGTGGCAGTATGAGCAATGATCTGAACTTTCAGGCTTTTGTTTTTTAGTAACATTTCCGTTAAGGACTCCAGCGATTGAATATCCCTTTGAGATAATTTAGTGAAATTATTGGCATATTCCATTTTTTTGACCACATCCACCTCATCCACTTTTCCTTTCATTGATTCTTTTTCAAAAGCATCGGTTAACTTATAATTCTGTCCCGAAGGAATATAAAATTCAAAGCCGTTTTCCACGTTTTTGGCATCCATTATTTTCTGCCCTCCCATCGTAAACAATGCAATGGGATCTGATGAAATTATGTTAGTTCCATTGTCAATTTTCATGATAAAATCCTGATTCATTTTTATGTCTTCAAGCGTAAACATTCCTTTATCGTCTGTCCTTGTCATGCCAATGGTATCCATGTATTGATTGAATAAGTATAATTTACTAAACGTGTATCGGTCGTTAAAATTCGATGCATAGGCCACATAGGCCTTTAACTCTTTTCGGACAGGTAAGAAATTTTTATGTTGGTCCAGTACATCCTCAATAAACGTAAGCGTGGGATTTATGGCGATAATTCTTCCGCTGTTGTCAACCAGAAAATCCATGGGAAGTTTGGTTACGCCGAATTTTTTACATAGTTCATCTTGGTATCCCCGAACGGCTACGGCATTTATTGCATCATCCAACGAGTCGGACATCAGAGCCGAAACCCAGGCATTACGGTCGGATTGAACGGCTATGCAAACAATTTCAAACCCATCAATATCCCTGTATATTGAATTTTTATATCGCTTCAAAAAATTTTTAAAATACGGATGGTATTTTCTGCTCGACGATACGGAACTGCTCCAAAAGTGAATCAGAACATACCGATTCATGTAGGGCATACTCATGCTGATGATTTTTCCCTGATGCCCATTTAAAACTATTGACGGACATAAATCATTAACCAATACCTGAGCCCTCAAGAAAAACAAACAAAACATCCATATGGAAAAAAAGTAAATTCTCATGGTTTTTCTTTACGAATGATTTCTGCTCCAAGTGCATTCAGGCGCTGGTCAATCATTTGATACCCTCTGTCTATTTGGTTTATGTTAAATATGATGCTTTTACCTTTCGCACTCATGGCTGCAATCAGAAGCGCCACGCCGGCCCTGATGTCGGGACTGGCCATTTGAATTCCTTTTAGTTGATTTTTTCTGGCAAGCCCCATCACAACAGCACGGTGCGGATCACACAAAATAATTTGTGCCCCCATATCAATTAACTTATCTACGAAAAACAAACGACTTTCAAACATTTTTTGATGAATGAGGACGTTGCCGCGTGCCTGAACAGCTGTTACAAGCGCAATGCTGATTAAATCAGGCGTAAATCCGGGCCATGGAGCATCGCTGATGGTCATAACTGAACCATCCAGAAAAGTTTCAATTTCATAAACATCCTGTGACGGTATCCGAATATCGTCGTTAATTATTTCCATTTGAACTCCCAAACGGGAAAAAATTTCGGGAATGATGCCGAGATTCTTTAGTGAAACATTCTTTATGGTAATATCCGATTGCGTTAAAGCAGCCATTCCGATGAAAGAACCGATTTCAATCATATCGGGCAGGAGTGTATGCGTTGTTCCGTTTAATTTCTTAACTCCTTCTATGGTTAACAAATTTGAACCAATCCCCGAAATTTTTGCACCCATTCGGTTCAACATGCCGCATAACTGTTGAATATAGGGTTCACAGGCGGCATTGAAAATCGTGGTTATTCCCTCAGCCATAACAGCCGCCATGATAATGTTAGCCGTTCCCGTGACGGATGCCTCGTCCAATAACATGTACTTACCCGATAATTTCTCTGCCTTAACGACAAAAATATTATTGTCGAGTATGGACTCAAACGTTGCGCCTAATTCTTTAAATCCAAAAATGTGGGTATCTATTCTTCTTCTTCCGATTTTATCACCTCCCGGACGAGTCATATAAGCCTTACCGAAACGGGCAAGCAAGGGGCCCATCAGCATGATACTACCTCTCAAACTTCCGCCTTTCTTCTTAAAATCATCCGAAATTAAATAATCAATGTTGACTTCTTTAGCCTCGAATGAATAAGTGTCATCATTTATTTTAGTAACCTTGACGCCCAAATCGGCTAAAAGCTCAATTAATTTTAATACGTCGACAATACGAGGTATGTTCGAAATCGTAACTTTTTCTTCGGTTAACAATACCGCACACAATACCTGAAGCGCTTCATTTTTGGCACCTTGCGGAGTAATTTCTCCTTTCAATTTTTTTCCCCCGACAACTTCAAATATGGCCATTTTTATTTTCTATGATTGTTACGATGAAAACGATTTTTTATTTTTTTGAAATGTTTTTTGTTAGTATTTCCTCTGAGTTCTTCATGAGTTGAAAGCGTAAGGCCGTCAGAAACCTTAAGTTCTCCTTTAGACAATACATTTAAATGCTGGAATACCACTTCATCACCAATTTGTTCTTTGTTCCAATTCATGTAGGATTTTTTCAGATGATTCGCAATCTGGCGAACCAACTCATTTTTTTCATCCCCTTCCGGTAAATTCTTGGCTTTTTCAATAATTTTCTCAATAGTTTTACCGTAAGGTCTGAATTTAATGTCTTTGGATGGATAATAAATTTTATCAGGAGGTGTGTAGCTTACATTAAGGTCGGGCTTAGGATACGGACTATCAATATCTAATTTATTTTCAGCCATTATAAACAAATGATCCCATAATTTATGATGATAATCCTGGGAGTCCCTGAGTTGAGGATTCATATTTCCCATTACTTCTATTATGGCTCTGGCACAAATGTTTCTTTCATTCCTATCTTCAATTTCACAACAATGCCAAATCCATTCGTGAATATACCGGCCGTATTCCGGCAAAATAAGTTTTTTACTCTGCGTATTGTATCCCGTCATAATCCTGTTAATTGTAAAAGTAATTAATAAACATATTTAAGTGAAAAGTAAATGAAAAGAAATTAAAAACACAATGTTAGTTAACCTTAGTCTCTTTTTTGATATTTCTTTTTATTTTTTCTCATCATTTTTCTGAAAATTTTTTCCTGTTTTTTCTTTGTTCTGTAATTTTCTATGGCCATTTCCTTGCTCGGTTTATGCTTGGATTTTCTGCCTAAATATGGATTATAAGCCTCCCTGTCTTTTTTCCACCTTTTCCAAACTTTTTTACGAAATCTTTTTTCCCGGAACATACTGTTGTCCTGAGAAAAATAACCACCCGGCAATAAAAATAAATCAAAAATCAAAAAAAGGTATAAAAATTTTTTAATCAATTGACACACTACTTTTGAACGTTTGGAAGCATAGGAACAAATTTAAAATTACCAAATTCTTCTTTAACCAAATTTCCGTTTGCATCTTTTATGAATTTTGTCATAATTTCCGTATCGCCTTTTGTAAGCGGCAAGACCATGATTCCGTTTAGGTCCAACTGTTTAATGAGTTCATCAGGAACAAACGGTGCGGCACAAGTGATAATAATTCTTTGAAAAGGTGCATATACGGGTAATCCTTTAAAACCGTCTCCGAAAAATAATCTTGCACCCGTAAATCCAATAGAGGGCAAAAATTCTTTGGTGATGTCAAAGAGTTCTTTTTGACGTTCAATGGAATACACTTTCATTCCCAACTTCAACAACAATGCAGTTTGGTAACCGCTTCCGGTTCCGATTTCAAGAACCTTCAAACCTTTTTTCGGTTCTAATAGTTCAGTTTGGAATGCCACGGTATAAGGCTGAGATATGGTTTGTCCGGCTGAAATGGGTATGGCCTTATCCTCGTAAGCATGGTCCAGTAATGCGGAGTTCGATAAATTTTTTTCAATGAACAAATGCCTTGGAATTTCATTCAATGCAGATAATATTTCCTCGTTTTTAATTCCCTTTTTTCTTAATTGTTCAATTAATTTTCTACGTTTTCCTATGGATAAATAATCTTCCTTCACAAAATCAAATCTAAGGATTAACTTAATCTTAAATATTTATTTTTGCCCGTTATTTTAACAATATAAAGTTTAAATAATCGTTTTATAAAATTAATGATTAATCGCATTTCTCTCATTGGGTTAGGGTATTTAGGGAAAATTCATTTAAAGTTGTTGTTTGAAAATGCGGAATGGCGTTTGGTGGGGGTTTATGATATAGATAAAAATCTCACCCGTCAATTAGCCGATCATTACAACGTAAAAGCATTCAATTCTTTGTATGAAGCCATAGAACATTCGGATGTTTTAGACATTGTTACACCCAGTAATACTCATTTTGATATCGCCCGTCAGGCCATCATGGCCGGAAAACACCTCTTTATTGAAAAACCCATTACCCCTACTTCCATGGAGGCCGAAAAACTCCACGAACTGGCTCAAAAACACGGAGTTTGCATACAAGTAGGCCATGTGGAAAGATTTAATCCTGCTTTTATTGCTGCAAAGCCCTATTTTAAAAATCCAAAATTTATCGAGGCACACCGCCTTTCTCAGTACACGCCAAGAGGTACGGATGTTTCGGTTGTTACCGACCTCATGATGCATGATATTGATTTAATGTTGAGCATCATTAAAGAACCCATCAAAGATATCCGGGCAAGCGGTGCCACCCTGGTTTCAGGTTCACCGGATATTGTAAATGCCCGAATTGAGTTTTTTAACGGTGTGGTGGCTAACCTTACGGCAAGCCGAATTTCGTTCAAAAACATTCGGAAATTCAGGGTTTTCAGCGAAGATAATTTTACCTCCATCAATCTTCTCGACAAAATAACGGAAGTAATCCGCATTCAAAATGCCGGAGTTCATTCCAACAATCTGATTCTGGACACCGGTAAGAGTGTTCCTAAAAAAGAAATAGTTTTTGAACATCCGATTGTGTTGCCAACCAATGCCATTAAAGAAGAATTAAAAACATTTTATGCAGCCGTGAACAGTAATAAATTACCTCCCGTTACCGTTAATGATGCCATTACTTCCTTGAAAGTAGCTGAAGAAATTGAAAAACTGGTTAATTGATGCGAATTTGTTGTTTTATCATACTTTTTATTGTTTTTAATTTAACTGCCTGTAAGAAGGATACTAAAAAAGCAAATGATATTTTCTATGTCCTGGCAGAACCAATCAATGTAATAACAACTCCTTCTCAGGGAAGCGGTCATCATAAAATAACCGACATTTGGTTTTATTCCGACGGAAAATTCCGGGGTGTTTATCCGGTGGGTAAAAAAATTCCCGTTGTCAAGACTTCCACCAAGCAACGTTTGGATTTTTTTGCGGGGATCCTGAATTCCGGCGCATCGCAATCCAGATTATCATGGGATTTATATCAATCTATTCGCATCGACACATCGGGCAATTCATTGGAAACATTAAAAATTCCTTTAAACTTTACATACAAGAATCCTGTGGTTTTCTTATGGCTTGAGGACTTTGAATTGCCCGGAGTCAGCTTTATCAAATCTTCCGTTGCAGACACTACATTCAAAATGCACGTCAATAATTCAAATGTGTTTGAAGGAAGCAAATCCATTGAATTCGGGTTGGCCGGCAACAGACAACTGGCCCAATTTGAATCGGCATCAACTTACACTTTTCCCACCACCACCAATAACATTTTCCTGGAATTAAGTTACAAATGCAATTGCGAATTTGAAATAGGCATACAATCGCTCGCACAATATTTTACGGTCAGATACATTACACCCAAAGAGGAATGGAATAAAATTTATCTTTACATGACGGAAGCCGTCAGAGCCGATCCTTTCAATAACGATAAAAAAATCATTTTCAAACTTCGAAGAGACCCCGCCATTCCGGAACAAAAAGTATGGATAGATAACATAAAGTTGGTGTATTTGCCATGAACAAAAAATTTTGCACCATATTATCCGTTGGTTTAGACTTTATTGCTGCGCTTATTTCATGGTTTTTATTTTATTATTTCAGAAAAAATATTGTAGAAGCAGGAAAATTTGGGGTTTATCAGGAATGGTGGCTTGAAGAAAAATTTTATGTCAGTTTGTTTTTAATTCCATTATTGTGGATTACTTTCTATACTTTTTTAGGTACTTATATTAACGTACTCAGAAGATCCAGGATCAACGAATTCATCCAAACTTTCAAAGTCAGTCTGACAGGTAATGCATTGCTTTTTTTCTTTTTCATTCTGGATGATTATGTCAGGAATTATAAAGATTATTACAAACTATTTCTAGTTCTTTTCGGCTCACATTTTTTTCTGACGGCATTATTCCGGTTCCTGCTGTCCTCAAGAATCAATAAAAAAATTCACGAAAAAAAATTCGGCTTTCCAACCATACTGATAGGCAGCAATAATAAAGCTTTGGAAATTTACAATCAAATTCAAAATTTAAAAAAAGGTGGCGGTTACCAATTTATTGGTTTTATTCATATCAGAGAAAAAAACGGTCTTTCGGATGAATTGGTAAAAAAAATACCCCATTTGGGAGAGTACGACGATTTATCGGATATCATCCATAAATACAAGCCGGAAGAAGCCATTATAGCTCTTGAAAGTAACGAACACGATTATTTAAAAAAAATTGCGGACGACCTTGCCGACTTTGGCATTGTTATTAAAATTATCCCCGATATGTATAACATCCTGGCAGGCCAGGTAAAGATGAATTCTCTTTTTGATGCTCCGTTGATTGTAGTGGAACAAAATATCATGCCCCCATGGCAACGTTCCGTAAAAAGGTTTTTGGATATATTTATTTCTTTGTTATTTATCCTCCTTTTTTGGTGGGTTTATTTGATTATAGCTATATCCATCAAAATAAGCTCAAAAGGTCCTGTTTTTTTTAAGCAGGAAAGGATTGGCTTACACGGCAAGCCCTTCAATATCATTAAATTCAGAACCATGGTGGTGGATGCCGAGAAAAACGGCCCCATGCTGTCATCGGAAAATGATCCGCGCATAACCAAAATCGGAAAATTTCTGCGTACCTACCGTTTGGATGAACTTCCTCAGTTCTGGAATGTTCTGAAAGGCGACATGAGTTTGGTCGGCCCCCGGCCGGAACGACAATTTTTTATTAATCAGATCATTGAAAAAGCACCCCACTTCAAACACCTAAAAAAAGTCAGACCCGGTATTACCAGCTGGGGACAGGTTAAATACGGATACGCCGAAAACCTCGAACAAATGATTGAACGCCTGAAGTTCGATATCCTTTATATCGAGAATATGAGCTTACTTTTGGATTTTAAAATCATGATACACACTTTTCTGACCATCGTCAAAGGAAAAGGGAAATAACATTAATATAAGTAATCCTTAACCAACGTCAACTCGTTTTCATTTAGCTTTGAACGCTCATAGAATCCTTCCAACCTGTCGTTCAGTTCTATGATCAACAGCCGCTGAATATCCTCCCGATATTCTCCGCTTTGGATTTCTATTTTCACATTACTGACTACGAAGGTTGTATCGCAAAGTTTGATGGAATAATTCTTATGAAATGCTATATGATTAAGATTTTTTACCAATCGGGCCGAAACGTAAATCGGAAACGGTTCTTTCACCTGATGGCCGTATTTGTTCTTAATGACCCAATTGGCATGAAGGGCGGGCAAACCGGTTTCGTGCACTTCCATGGCACACGATTCTTTTACAAAACCTATGGTTGAAGCATAAACGTCATCCTCCTCAACTATCATAAAAAAATTTTCTTTTAATTCAATGGAGTCATTTACGCAAAGTGCACTGTCCAGAAAAAAACCTTTTCTTTCTCCGTTCAGAACTCGACGGTAATCTTTGGCATACATGAAATAGAACTTACAAAAAGTAAATTGTTCACGAAAAAAACGATATTGTGCTTTGTATTTTCTTAAAAACTTTTCATACCGTAGGGCTGCCTCTTTTTCTTTTTTTTCATCCATCAACCTTATAATCTTAGTCGGTTCATCGGGAATTCTGACAATGATGGCACCGCTTTTCAAATTCCTGATTTGCCAGGCAGCCAGAAGTTTGGCTTTTTTGGAAAATTTTGACCGATCCTGATACTTCTGGCAATCCGACTCCTGGGAAATAAAAATGATGGGAACTAAAAAAATTACGCCAATTATTTTACTTAACCGAAGCGCCATTGTTTATTTTTTCTTCCGGGCTTACAAAAATTAACTTCCCGCTATCCGACTCCGCCATTAAAATCATGCCATCGCTTTCTATTCCGCGCAACTTTCTTGGAGCCAGATTGGCCAATAACATGATTTGTTTTCCGATAATTTGCTCCGGTTGGTGATGCTGAGCGATTCCGCTTACTACCGTTCTTTGCTTCTTGCCGTCATCAAGCGTTAACTTCAGCAGCTTATCCGCTCCTTTAACTTTTTCGGCATGAACAATGGTGGCCACCACAAATTTCATTTTTGCAAATTCCTCGTAAGAAACAATTGCTTCTTTTTCCTCTTCTCTTGTACCATTGGCAACAGTAATCTCCTTACTTTTATTTAATTTTTCTACCTGAGCGGAAATTTCGGCATCTTCAATTTTTCTGAAAAGTAAAACCGGCTCGGATATATTGTGACCGGACATCAACAGAAAATCGTTTTTTAAATTCGGCCATGTTAAATGATCGCATGCCAGAATTTGCTTTATTTTTTGTGAAGTAAACGGCAGGAAGGGTTCCGTTATAACGGAAAGCATGGCTGAAATTTGCAATGAAGTAAACAAAACGGCTTTTCTTCTATCTTGCTTTTCCTCGGTCATTTTCCAGGGTTCCATGTCGGCCAGATATTTATTGCCCAAACGGGCCACCTGCATCATTTTCTGAACGGCATCCCTGAAATGAAAAACCTGTATATCCTGCTCCATATCTTCGATGCTTTTTTTACACTCCTGAACTACATTTAAATCTTCCTTCAGAAATGTTTGAGCATCGGGAACTTTTCCTGAAAAGTATTTATGGGTTAAAACCACCGTTCGGTGAATGAAATTCCCAAGGATGGCCACCAGTTCGCTGTTATGCCTCAACTGAAATTCCCTCCATGTAAAATCGTTATCTTTGGTTTCGGGCATGTTGGTGCATAATGCATAACGTAAACTGTCTTGCATTTCGGGAAAGTCGTTTAAAAATTCGTGAACCCAAACCGCCCAGCGCCGGGAAGTGGATATTTTATTTCCTTCCAGGTTCAAAAATTCATTGGCCGGAACGTTATCAGGCAAAATGAATTCACCGTGCGCCATAAGCATGGCGGGAAAAATGATGCAATGGAAAACAATATTG